>Ga0209252_1000049_pt1 | contig 101606 bp, 86 predicted proteins | sample SaaInlV_135m_DNA_3_FD_184673 | JGI IMG/M metagenome (GOLD analysis project Ga0209252, IMG submission 184673) | Marine microbial communities from expanding oxygen minimum zones in the Saanich Inlet - Saanich Inlet SI074_LV_100m_DNA (SPAdes) (version 2) | ecosystem: Environmental > Aquatic >... | reverse complement strand
CAAGATTGTTCTCCTTAATCTGATGCGGCCACTGCTTCCAGATCTTGCCTACGCGAGAGTTCATATAGCCGCTAATAACGAACAGCCGGGTGTCATAAACAGCGAGCCACATGGTGCGAGACCTGGGCGGGGCCATTGTCTGCATTTCTAAAGTTGCATGATCGGTGAGGAACGACCAGTCGTCAGAAGAAGGAACCCGTTCGCCTGTCTGAAACGGTCCACCGGAGAGGATTTCAATCGGTCCGTCGTGGGAGCGAACAAGAAACAAAACCGCACCGATGGCTATAAATACCGTGATGATAAAACTGAAGAACCACTTTAGTCCGCGCGACATGATGTTGAAAATCCCCTGAGTAGCGGTGGTTAACATAACTTTCATGGGAGTCCTTTGCAATCACTGTACAAGCTGTCCTAATGAAAATTGTTCGCACCCGTGGTAAGGTTTTCGCAGTGTTGGTCGCTTGCAAATATCTAATTATATTGGAGAAAACAAGCTCAAAAGAAATAAGGAGATAAGGCAATTAACGAAACAGAAACCTCAGAATCGGACTCAACGCCGCCGCAAAGTAAGTTGAAGTCCACACTTTTCAGGATGGTTACCTGGTTGCTTGCTGCAGGATGCTTCTACCTGGTGTTCACGCGAATCGAAGCCTCGGCAGCGCGAGATGGGTTAACAACGCTCGAATATCTCAGCAATTTTTTTCGGGATGCCGACTGGTCGATGTGGCTGGCACTCATGATTCCCTATTCGGTGTTTTTTTTCCTTATTGATAGCCATGCTACCTGGCGAGCGATCAGGTGGTTTAACACGCCGGAAATCAAACTCACGAACGTGCTGCCAATCAGGGCTAGCGCCTATATTTTGTCCCTGGTAAATGAGCAGGTGGGCAAGGGCGCGATGTCGTTGTATCTACTACGTCGTTATGACGTTCCTGGTTGGAAGGCCGTGTCGACAATGGTCCTTCTGGGAATAGTCGAGATCTACCAACTGCTGATTTTTTCTGCCATTGGGGTCGCTCTGTATTTTGATCTTGTACAGGAAGCCGCGGTAAGCCTTCCGCTGCCACAGATTATGCTGAGTGTTTTTTTGGTTGCGTTTCTCTACTTCCCGTTTCACATTGCCTATTTCAGGGGACATCTGTTCAAGAATTCAACAATTAGGGACAAGCCGATTTTCCATGCCTTAAGACAGGCAGAGCTCAAGCACTATGCATTGATCCTGATCTGCAAAGCCCCAAACCTGATTGGCGCTGTCGTCGTGTATAGCCTCGCACTCAGTCTATTCAGCGTCGACGTAAGCTTTGGTCAGATGCTGGCGTTCCTCCCGGTGATCTTTCTGGCGGCGGCTTTACCGCTACCGTTTCACGCGGGCGCTTTGCTTCTGTGGGCGGTATTGTTCCCCGATTTTCCCGAGGTCGGCGTTTTTTCGATGATCATGCATACTTTCTTCGTGGTCTTTAACGCGGTTATTGGTGTCGTATTCTTGCCGCTGGCGAACCGGGAGTTGTTCGACGACCGCCCCGCATGATTAAGCGCTTCATTGCTTGTTTGAAAGTAAAGTCACTAGCCTGTCCACCATGCTGATGATGCTGGTGACTACCAGGCCCCATCCTATCCATACGAACCAGCTAAAGGGGATGAGGGTGATTCCGAGCGTTAGCTGCATGACAGGGAATCCGGCGAAGACAAAGTAACTTATTCCGTTGTATCTTCCGAGTGAGCTAGCCTTTAATGGTTGCCCCGCCAATGCTTTTGAGTCAAGCATGTATTGTATGAAAGCGGCTGGAATGACCAACACCAACGCGGTTGGAGCCCATTCGTGATGGGTAAGTGCAGCAATAGTAAAGGTTACAAAAAAGGCATCGCTGCCATGGTCCATCAATCCGCCTATCGCCGAGGTCAGGTTTTTCTTACGGGCCAGGTGGCCATCGAGTATGTCGGTAAAGATAGCGGTCCACAGAATTGTCACAGCGACGTACCAATTCGAATGGTATACGCTCCACGACATGATAATTGCCAGTCCTACTCGAGATAAACTCAAAAGGTTTGGTAGGGTAAGTATTTGTGACATTCACATTTGTGGTGTTGGATAAAGAACGCATAATGCCACAATACAACTTGCTTAACGCAACTTGTCTGCGGAACCTTGCGTTAAATGATGAGAAAGATACGGCATGCGATTACTGATAACAGGCGCGAACGGACATCTGGGAGTCCGCTTGATTCGCCAGATAAATGAAACACGACCCGGTGATGAGATTGTTGCCATTGTCCGATCAGAAAGAGCGGCAGCGGCGCTTCGTGAAGAAGGGCTTCAAGTAGACATCCGTGTAGTCAGTTACACCGATGCTGATGGCATCAAGGTGGCCGGGCAGGGTGCTGAAGTCATTGTCCACCTGGTGGGAATTATAAAGGAATCTGCCACCAACACTTTTGAAATGGCACACCAAAAAACTTCGACAGCGTTGGTCGAAGCTAACCTCGATGCCAGTCATATCGTGACGTTGGGAATCCTTGGCAGTGAGCCTTCGTCAGCCAATCGCTGCTTTGTATCAAGAGCAGCTTCCGATGCTATTCTGCAGGCCGGTCCTATTCCAGCCACTGTCATTAGGGTCCCTATGGTGCTTGGCCCCGGAGACTATGCATCCAGGGCTCTAGCAAAAAATGGAGCGTCGGGCGCGGCATTTTGTTTTAGAAGTAGCAGTCTTGAGCAACCCATTTATAGTATGGATGTTGTCGATGCCATTCTGTCTGCTGTGTCTCTGAACCCCGCGGACCGAATTATCGAACTTGCTGGTCCGGAATCGTTAATGCGAAAGGCATTGATTAAACGAGCGGGTAGGTTTTTAGGTAACAAACCAACAGTCGTATCTTTACCGATAGCACTTGGCTACCTGCTAGCCTGGGTTCTCGAAAAAACCAGTGCTAACCCGCCAGTCACCGCAGCCATGCTGGGCGTGCTTGATCATGACGATGCCATTGACACGAGGGCTGCCACTAACCTGCTTGGGTTAACGCTCACGCCTCTGGATGAAATGTTGCGGCGTGTTTTAAGGGACTGATGAGATGATGCGTTCGAGGACAGGGGGCAGCACGTCGTCTGAATAGCCACGGATGATAGTCTGGATCAGTTCGTCTCCACGGGTTAGGCCGGGATTGATTGATGCGATTGGTTTGCGCTGCTGCGCCGCATAACGGCAGAATCGGTAACCGGAAAATACCTTCAGCGAAGTACCGACGATAAGCATGCCATCGCTGTTGTCGATGCCGTCATAGACGCGCTGGACAATGGATTTGCTGACGTTGTCTCCAAAGAACACCACATTGGGTTTTAATATCCCGCCGCAATTTTCGCAGGGTGGAACAGCAACACTAACAACTGAATCTTCTGCGACGTCAGCATCGCCATCGGGTGCGATGTCACCTTGTTGGGAAAAAGATGGGTTCAGCAACCGCAGTTTTGTTTGCAGGGCATGCCTCGGGGTCACCCTCAGACAACTCATGCAGATGACTTCATCGAGACGGCCATGAAGATCAATAACGTTTCGTGATCCTGCGTATTGATGTAGTCGATCCACGTTTTGTGTCACGACCAGCTTCACTATTTTTTGGCGTTCCAGTTCGGCGATGGCATGGTGGCTGGATGATGGGGCAGCCGAAGCAACTGCGGTCCAGCCGCTGTAGCTTCGAAGCCAGTACCGTTGTCGTGCTGATTTCTTCGATATAAAATCCTGATGTTGTATCGGGTTACTACGTGTCCAGTTTCCGGCTTTGTCACGATAAGTCGGGATGCCGCTAGCAGCGCTGATACCAGCACCTGATAAAACGACCAAGTTACGCTTGCCTTCGAAGAATCCCTGCAGGTGTTGCAGGCCATTACGGTCAGGCTGCTTTGAAGTTTCGGGCATTTTTCATCATAAACAGTACAGATTGCATAAGGCTGATGTCCTCTGATGGATTTCTTCTGGTAACGATGATATCAGCGAGCCTGTATGCCTCCAATGTTCCAAGGGGCGTTATGCCCAACCATATTCAGCTGAATATGACATAATCAAGACAGCTCAGGAGAACTTAAGATCACAGACCTCGCCTTTGAAGAAAAAGCCCAGATTGACGCGACAACGCCTGGGCTCAGTCACCTCTGGGTATTGACACAATTAGATCGTACGGGACTCTCACACTGGCTGCTTGGGTTCGGAGCATTTCTGATACTGACAATCATCGCGGTGATCATGTTGATTGTAGTGAGTTATCCAGATCCCGACATGTACCGAAACTCGATCGCTTTTACTGCTATCAGCAGTTTTTTTCTCATTTTTTATCTGGCAATGGGGCGCGGTTGGCACCGAGATCTGTTGGGTTTCCTATCGTTCGATCGAAGTCTTGGGAAAGTCATATCCGTGATTGAACCGGACAATCGTATGATTGTCGTCGAAATGTTAGTGGCGGCAATTTGTGTTTATGTCCATTTACAGTTGAATGATATGGTCAATATTTGGCACTCGAAGCTACTGTTTGGCGGCATTGTGTTTTTTTACTATGTTCAATGGATACTCATTATTTTCTCGATTGATGTCATCCTCCGGCAACTGGTTTGCCTGGTGCGGATAGTAGACCGAATTAGAATCGACCTGCTCAACACAGAGTTCTACTCGACCCTGGCTAATGCGATGGTCCGTCATGTGGGTCTTTACATTTTTGGGCTCTGTATTGTTTCGCTTAGTAACATTGCCTACACAGAAGGAGAACTCGGCGCAGGCGAAATGATGCTGATGATGATGCCCTGGTACCTGCCGTCACTCGTTATTATCAGCCTTTACGTTATTCCGTTTAATCGCTTCAAGGATCGAATGCGCTCCGAGAAGGCGCAGGAGCTGAATTCTGTTAACGCCGCGCTTTCTGGCAACACCAAGGCGTTGGAAAGCTCTCTGTTAAAAGGTGAACATCATCCCTCAAAAATTGATCTTCTCATGTATCGTGATCGAATTACGGCGGTCAAGGAATGGCCGTTTACGGATCGTATCAGAGCGTTGGTTCTGTTTGGTATCTTGCCACCAATGACCTGGGTCATCGCTGCGTTGATTGAAATTCTGATTGAGGGTGCGATATAGTTTTTGCCGCGAACCCGGTCAAGGGTTATCTGGCAAATAGCCCTGATAACTTAAGTTCAGGGTCCAGGGGCTCGGGTTGTTACAGTTTCAATTAAAATGCGCTATCGTCTCAACACAAAAATATTGCTTAGAGAGGCATCAAGTTCATGGAATGTCCGAAGTGTTTTGGTGAGATGGGTACCGCTCTGAACGGGGAGATGAAGGTAGAACAATGCCAAAACTGCCATGGTCTGTATTTCGACCAACTCACTCAAGAATTGTTGCCAGGGTTATTTGGCAAAGAGGCAATAGACTCAGGCAGTGATGAGGTTGGGTCGACCTACGATGAACTGGTTTATGTGGACTGCCCGAAGTGTGACAAGATCATGGATCAGCGCAAGTTGGAGGACCCGCTAAGCATTCGGTTTGAATGTTGCCCGACCTGCAATGCCACCTTTCTGGATGCTGGCGAATTAAGACAGTATCTTTCTGCCGAATACCTGGAGGCCTTTAAGTCTCTTCTTCCAGGGAAATAGTCAGAATTTATTGAGAAATAGGGGCCAGTGGCCCCTATTTTTCTTCTGTCAGAGAGCCCTTGCGATCAAGTTGCTAAGTTTGTCACAGTTAGAGACTCGTTCAGCGGTCGTCGTTCCAAGAAAGCCTACATTGAGCGACGTAACGCCATGCTCTTTCAAGGCTTGCAGACGATCAACGACAAATGCCTCAGGACCAACCAGTGAAGTTGCTTCCAGGTAAGAGTCGGGAATGGCAGCTTCCGCTGCTGATTTTTGACCGGAAAGATAGAGGTTCTGAATCGCTTCTGCTTCTTCTTCATAGCCGTATTTTCGGAACACCTGGTTGTAGAAATTTTTCTCTTTCGCGCCCATACCGCCAACATACAATGCTATTCCAGATCGTGACATGTCGCGGTAGGACTCAAGGCCGTCTCCGATTGCGACTGCTCCACCTGCGTAGATGTCGAGAGGCGGTCGCCCTGGGTCGCGCTTGGCATTACCTTTCTTTAGTGCCTCCCCCCAGACAGCATTTGCACCTTCCGCCATGTAGAAAGCGGGTAGCCAGGCATCGGCAAGCTCCGCTGTCATCTCAACACTTTTCTCTCCGAGGGTGGCAAGCGCGATTGGAATCTCTTCCCGATAAGGGTGGTTAATGATCTTAAGTGGTTTTCCAAGCCCTGTGCCCTCTTCAGGCGGTAGCGGGATTTGGTACTTCTTCCCTTGATACTGCAGTTTATCGTCCCTTAGCCAGACGTTGCGGCAGATCTCGATGGTTTCTCGAAGTCTTGTCATCGGCGCGTCGTAGGGCACCCCATGAAAACCTTCAATGACTTGAGGCCCTGAAGCCCCTAATCCAAGCATGCATCGACCCTCGGAAAGCGCGTCGATGCCGGCTGCAGTCATCGCCATCAGGGCTGGCGTTCTGCTGTAAACATTGAGGATTCCTGAAGCGATCGTCACTTTCTCGGTTTTAGCAGCGATATAGCCCATAGCGGAGACGCCGTCGAAGGAATATGCCTCTGGTACCCAGACAACATCCAACCCGGCCTTTTCCATTTCCACAATTTCTTTTGTCGCGCCGACGTAGCCCTGCGCGTAACTCATCAAGGTAGAGATTTTCATTGTTAAACCCATAATATTCGAGCGTCAAATTCTACGGTGACTGGTACGGGAAAAGCAATGATACGCATCGAACCCTGACTTTGGCTTGAGTTATAGTCTACGGCTCTCACTAGCAGAGCTGGATCTTGGGTAGGCAGCCGTCGAACTCGAGTGCCTACAACAGGTCAGCAACCTGCTGAAATGCGCGGCGCCCTTCATCTGCCGCCGGACCGTAGTGTTGAAGTCCGGCCAATTCAGAATGCGCAAAAGATATGCGGCCGACATTTTTTCTCAGCACATCGCCTGGCCCTTGCCCGCTTGCGCCTCCATAAAACCCCGGATAGGGCACAGAGTAGCCGTGGCCCCAGCGGTTCAATATCAGACCGGCGACATCCTTCTCCGGATCAAAGCCTGAGGATTGGAAAAGTCGAAGCATCTGCTTGAGTATCTTTGATTCATATTGTTTGTACGACAGTGACAACAGCTCTGCACGTCCCATCGCAACTTGAGCTTTCGGGTCAATCCCCGGCCGGTGAAACGGTGTGTAAAACGACAATACGACTGGCTGGTCAGGGTGAAGAGACGGTTTGTATTGGCCGATCTGCATAGGATTTCGTATGTTGCAGGTAAAACCGAATCCATCGTCATCTCGATCCCAGATCGCGGCTGTGCACCCCAGCTTATGCAGAAAGCGCCAATTCGTAAGTGCTACGTTTGCGACTAAGAATGGAGCGTGCACAAAGGCGGAACACGCAGCGGAATGAGACTCCGGAAGATCGCGGACGATATGCTTCGTAACCCAGCTCCCTGTCGCCATGACGACTGATTTGGCCCTGAGTCCGTAGTATTTGCCGTCGCGAGTATAGATCAGATCCACGGCTTGTGAATCACCGGGCGGACCATCATGCGCGACAGATAACACGGTAGAACTTGTGCGCATCCTGATCGGTTGCCCTGGTCGGTCAAATGCAGCGGGATTGATTGGATTTGTAACGATTTCTTCGAAGGAACTTTCACCGACAATTGCATCCGGGATGAGGCGCTTCAGAAAATGTCGGACAAATCCAGAATTGCCACCAGGAAAAGAAACGCGCCTCGAATTTAATAGCGATGAATCGAAGAGCCCAGGCATGGGAAGCTGGGAGGCGGCGTAGGCGGAAACCGCGTCACTACCCAGCCCACAGGCTGACGCCAGAAAGAGATCGGCATACCGCGCACCTTCCTCTCCGGAATTCGATGCAGTTTTCAAGAAATCTTCATAAGACATTGTGTCTAGCTCGCGTCGAGCTTCCTCGGAAGACTGGAAGTCCCTCAGACGACCGGCGGAAAACCAGCGCTGAAGGTTTGCCTTAGCACCCTGGCTCAGTGGTGTATCGGCAAGTTGACTGCTAAAGGGGTCAATGGCCCAGGAATCTTTCTGACGGTCATCATTCGCGAAGAAATACCCGGTACTTGTCTTGTTCTGCAATCCAGCAACCAGGTAGCCATAATTATCATTACAAAAGCGCAATGGTTTTTGCTCATCCGGCCAATCACGAAAAGAAAATTCTCTGGGTATTCCAAGTTTTGCGTAGTAATACGGGTCGCCAGAATCTCCGGACGGCGGTGGTATGAAAAATCCGTTTGCCCCTTGCGGCGCAATTAACCGGTTGCCATTGACGTTGAACTCGTTTTCTTTTGCTTCCCCGCCAATCATTGGGTGGTTGTCCAGCAGAATGCAGGATTGATCGGTGCCGCGTTTATCGGAGAATTCGAGTGCGGCCCCCAATCCAGCCATTCCGCCGCCGACAATCGCCAGGTCGCACTCTTCGGCATACTCGACGTCAACGTCTAGCGGCATACCTCGATCCCGCAATAGGTGCGCAGTGTTAACCACTTCTGGCGTATTGCCATGACTGCTTCGGTACGTTCCGACGCCGCCATAGCCATACCAATCGTTACCGACGAGTTGCAGTCCTGCGGATCCTGCGATTTGCCCGAAAGCATGGCGCGGTTGTGGCATCGCCGCGTAACCGACACCCACTGTAACGCCGTTCAGTAAGTCCCGGCGAGTGATGTTGCGACCGAATAGCGTTTTACTCATTGGCTATTCTGCCACCAGGGTATCGGCAGGCTTTTCTTGTCTGGCCACTGTTGGGCAAGTGTCTCAGCGTTATATAGGGTGCCGTTTACCATCACTCGGCTAATGCTGTTGGTGTTGGTAATGTCCTCCAGGGGATTGCCGTCCATCACTACAAGATCGGACAACTTGCCAGCTTCGATGCTGCCTATTTCGTTATCCAGACCAATGGCTTTGGCGCTTTCGAGTGTCGCCACCCGCAAAACATCCAGGTTGCTCATGCCGCCGGCGGAGAGCGCCCACATTTCCCAATGAACTTGCAAACCTTGCATTTCACCGTGCCCGCCCAGTGCTACGTTGCCGCCAGCGTCCAGAATTTTTTTCGCCCCATTGGCTACTTGCGGAAAGATATGTTGCTCGGGCTTGACCTGGTTGGATTGTGCGACACGCTGGCTTATCAGGTTGGGCGGCATGAAACGATGCAGTTTTTCGTCCTTTAAACCAATCTCGTTGTTCAAAAAGTGATCAGCAGCAAAGGGGCCGCCAAAACTGACTAACAGAGTGGGTGTGTAGCTGATGCCCGACTGGGCATAGAGTTGAACAATATCTTCGTACAGAGGCACTATCGGCACAGAATGCTCGTTGCCACTGAAGCCATCCAGCGCAAAGGTGATATCCATTTTGGCGTCAGCACCGCCTTCCGTTGTGACGATAAGGCCAAGCTCCCGGCATGCCCGGACAACCCATTGGCGGACCTGGCGGTTGCCGGGCAGGTAAGACTTGATCAGGTGGGTGCGGTATTTCTTCTTGTAGCGCTCCAGTACGGCGTATACCTGTTCATACGACTGGAAGTTATTAAAGAAGAAGACGCCTCGGCCGGTGGAAAAAATCCTGGGGCCGGTCATCTCACCGGTATCCACAGCATCGCTGTAGACGAAAATATCGTCGGTCGTTGACTGGGGGTCGCGGACAGTCGTTACACCATACGCCAGGTTGGCGTAAGCATTGTGATCCTCAAGGTCCAGCACCGAAACCTTTGTTCTCCAGTGGGCGTGGATATCGATAACGCCGGGCATGATGGTTTTGCCCCGCATGTCGATGATGGTGGCTGTGCTGGGAATGGCTATGGTGCCGCGTTCGCCAACTGCCTGTATGCGATTCCCATTTATCACGATAACGCCGTCGTTAATGACCTTGTTGCCATCCATGGTGATGATGCGGGCGCCGCTCAGGACCAAAACACCTTCCGGGGTTCGACGGGGCAGTTGCACCAATGCTTCAATTTCGCTGACTGCATCTGCATCGATGGACTTGCGGTAAAGCGTACTTCCTGCCGACCAGGATAGCGTATGCGAATCCGCCCAGGAAAAGTGATCGGCTCCGAGGGTGGTGATCCTGGTGTAGGCGCTCTTTCTGTTTGTATTTACCGGCGCATAAACATTGATCAAAGGTTGCTCATCGGGTACCGCGGACATATCGATCAGATACAACTGATTGGCAACGGCTGCCAGAGCGCTGTCACCGTTGGGGCTCAATAAAATATCGCTGGCCATGGCGGGGAAACCGGTTGCACTTGCTGAGCCCATTACACGAAGGAGGGTTATCTGGTCGCTGCCATCCAACTTCCATGAGCTCAAGCCCAGGGCAGGGGAGAAGGCATAAAATCGTTGTGGATCATCAGTGAAATGAACTCTGGCAGCGCCTGCTGCTGATGCAACAGTTTCTGAATTGCCGCCATTGCTGGCGAGCCTGACAATCTGCTCGGCCTGGGCCAGTGGGCCACGTGCGTTTTCCAACCGCACATCTTTCGGTGCGCGGATCGCCATAATCGACTGGCCGTCGGGGGACCAAACCGGGTCGCGGTAGTAGGCGTTATCAGCGTTAAGCTTTTTTGCAGGCCGGCTGCCATCGGCGGGAACTTTCCAGATAGCGCCCCCCTCAGCTGCACTCCAGCTGACGTAGGCCAGCCAGTTCCCATCCGGTGACCAGGCTGGGTGAAATTCTCCGAAGTCCTTCTTCGTGGTCAGTTTGACGGACGTCTGGTCGGCAATCGCTATTTTGTAGAGGCGGCCAAAGGCGGAGAATACGTATTGCGTGCCGTCGGGAGAGATAACAGCCCCCTTGGCGAGCCTTGCTGTTACAGGGCCCTGGTTGACTTTGGCCGTGGAGGTGACTCTGGGCTCAACTTCCATTTGCACATTGGCGTTGAACGGAATATTGGTGACCTGACCGTCGCTAAAGTTCACGCGACGTATCTTGCCGTCGTAGGCAATTACCAATGAATCATTGGCTGGGGCGAAGGCAAAACCCGGCAGCAGGTCTCGCGATGCCCAGGATTCCAATGCGTTGAAACCGATATCCTCCACCAGCCAGCGTTCGTCGCCTGACTCCATATTTCGCAGTCGCAGTCCGGTCGTATTGGCGTTCACAGCCCCATAGGCCAACCATTTATTATCACTCGATAGTTGAGGTTTGAACGCGGGGGCGCTGTGAGAGCTGACCTGATCGGTGCGACCACTTTTCAGGTTGACCTTCATGATTTCTGCGCGGGGACCCGTTGTGTCGCCATGCTGTCGCGGGGCTGCGGCAGTAAAAAAGAGCTCATCGCTTCTTGCTAATGGTTGTGGTCCGTAGGCGCCCGGTGGAAAGGTCGAAACCAACATGGATCCACGGCCCATATTAGGCGTGCTGATTTCTTTCGGCTCGCCGCCGTCGGTCGGGTAAGCCCAGAGTGCAACATTGCCGGTCATACTGCGGCGGCTGGCTAATTGGGAAACGTAGATGGTTTGCCCGTCACTGGACCACGCCGGGGAAATAAATTCGCCGTCGCCGCGCGTGCTGAGTTGTTTGACTTCGCTGCCATCGGCGTTGGCCAGCCACAGGTTGTCTTCACCACTGCGATCACTGACAAATACCAGCTGTTCGCCATCCGGCGAAAAGCGAGGCTGCGAGGCGAAGCCGCGGCCGCTGATGATCGGTTTGGCGTCGCCACCTTTGATGGGCAATTCATAGAGGTCGCCCAAAAGTTCAAACACGAGGAGCTCGCCATTCGGGGCAACGTCCAGCGATATCCAGCTACCTTCATCCGTCCCAAAGACAATGGTGTTGGCGGACGTCGATGGTGGCTGAGTGCAACCTGATGCGCTCAAGAATAGTGTCAGGCACAGCGCGAGCGATTTCACCATCATTCGCTGCTGCCGTAGATTTTTTCAACTGTGTCTAGTACCCGATTAACATTGCCTTTAAATCGGTAGTTGCATAGGGATACCATGATTTCATTGGTTTCCTGGATTCGGAAGGGGGTAGCGACGAAGCCGACAAATCCGCCTGGATGGCCGAAGAGTGTTTTACCGCCGAACTCCAGATACATATTTCCGAAGGCGTATTCAATGGGCCACGTGCGGTATTTGGCCGGTACTTCGGTATAGGAGGCAGGTGTTGTCAGTATGCCGAGAAGTTCATCTCCGCCAGGCAGCCGATTGTCAGCGAAGTTGTTGTACCAGATCACGAGATCTTCAATCGTTGAGAACACGCCGCCGTCGCCGACCACCGCGAAGTTGGTATTGTGTTTTTGCCAATGCCCTTCGATTTTTGAGTATCCATCAGCGCGGTTTTTAACTAGCTCCCGATGGTTGTCGTGAAAATGCGTGTTGTCCATGCCAAGGGGACCAAAAATATTCTGCTGAGCAAATTCCCGCATGCTCAGGCCACTGACTGCTTCCACGGCTAGCGCCAACAGCAAGTAGGCTGAATTACTGTAGCTGTACCGGCTTCCAGGTTCGAACTCGAGGCGTTTCATTCGAAAGATGTATTCCAGGGCTTTTTCGCTGGGATAAAAATTGCCGTCTTCATCACCGTAAACTGCCGATACAATCGGAAAGTAATCCTGGATGCCACTGCTGTGGTTGATCATCTGACGGATAGTGACAGTCGTGCCGTAGTCGGGTAAATCCGGCAGGATGGTATGAATGTCCGCGTCCAGGTCCAGTTCGCCCTGCAGAGACAACATCGCGACGCTTGCTGCAACAAATTGTTTACTGGTAGAGCCGGTACGGAAAACAGTGTTTGAGTCGATAGCAATATCGTGCTCCAGGTTGGCCATGCCAAACTGGCGCCGATAGATCAGTCTGCCATCGCGAGCCCAGCCAACTGAGCAGCCGGGACTATCATTGCGATCAAGATCGATGTAGTGCTTCTCAACCGTTTGAGAAATGAGCGATGAGCCGGCTGGGGTAGCATCAGCAATACTTGTCAACACTGCCAGTATTGGAGCCAATAGCAGCGTGAACATGGTTTTTGACATTATCGCCGGTCCTTAATATTTATTTTAAAATTTCAAGCAATTCTATTTCAGTGACCAATGTCTCGTTCGGTCCAATGGGGCCAGATCCGTCCTCTCCATATCCCAGATGGGGTGGGGCATAAAACACCCACTTTGCACCTTCTCTCATGAGCAGCAATGTTTCTTTCATCGCCGGCCGGAGTTTGCCCACAGGAAAGTCACCGGGTTTACCGCGCTTAAAGGAACTGTCAAATTCGTCGCCATTGAGCAAGGTGCCACGATAGTGAACCCTGGCAATGTCAGAGGCCCTAGGCTTTTCGCCGGCTCCAGATCGCAGAATTCGGTAAAGCAGACCGCTGTCTGTGGATATTACTCCGGGTTCTAGTGCTTTTCTTGCTAAGAACGCTTTTCCCTCAGCCAGATTTTTTTCCGACAGCGCCTGCCAGCGCGCCTCGAAATTAGTTATGATTTCCTGCTTTAAGGTGAATGTGCGCATGTATTCAGCTGATGATAATTCGGGTTTTATGCCGGCCTGCTCATCGCGAATAGCCCGGGCCACCATTTCCGGATCCAGCGTAAATCCCTGCTTTGAGCGTTTCTCGTACATATCAAGCCCCAGCAAGTAACTCAGTTTCTGAATGTCAGTTGCGTTATCGAGATCAACCGACGCCCGGGTGGCCCGTGGATCAGCGATGCTGGCTTGTGACAGTAGTAAGCCGCAGAAACAGGCCAGTCTGAATAACATGAGGTAGCCTCAGGGATCGATTTGGTTAATATGTTATCCTTCTGTGGGGGGCGAATCAATCCGGTTGGTGGTGGTCAAACGGTTTACGCCGGTGGCGTGCAGGCGCTAACAATAACGCAATCTACGTCGCCGGTATTGCGCATTTTGTGGTCCAGATGAGACGGAAACAGATAACCTTCGTTGGGTTTAAGTATTCGTGTGCGGCCATTGACTGTGATTTCAACCTCTCCCTCAATAACGAAGCCGCCTTCTTCACCCGATCGACAACGGTAGGGAGTGCTTGCAGTTTCTGACCCGGGAGGGTAGCGTTCCAGCAGTATTTGCAGGGGTAAACCGTTGAGGTTTTGGCCTATTTGCAGGAGTGAAACACCCCCTGAGCCGACTTCAAGCAAGTTCTCTTTAGAGTAAAAAAACTCGATTTCTCCCTCTTGAGGTTCTGAAAAAAAGTCAGACAGTGTCATCGGAATGCTGTCCAGTATTTGGCGCATTGTGCCGATTGATGGGCTGATCTTATTCCGCTCAATAAACGATACGGTGCCGTGAGTCAGGCCAGCCTTTTCGGCAAGTTCCCTTTGGGAGAGGCCGTATCGCTTGCGCAGTCCCTTGAGCTTTTCGCCGACGTCTTGCGTAGTTTGATCGTTCATACATCTTCAGTTTGTTGTGAATATCTGGTTAATATACTAACCTATGTGTCTGGTTAATATATTAACCAGCCTGTGCCATCGAAGTCTGGCCTCTAAACAGTGCAATATCAACAAAGAGTAGGTAAAACTAAATGAAGAAAACAGCCTTGTTAAAAACACTGCTAAAGATTGTTGCCACTGCTGCGGTGCTCGTGAGTTCCCATAGCTATGCAGCAGATTCAGGTGTGATTGAAGAGATAGTTGTCACTGCCCAAAAACGTGAACAAAGCTTACTGGACATCCCTTTTGCCATATCGACATTTAGTGAGGATGAAATCAAAGCCAGAGGCGCGGCTGATATCAAGGATATGCAATATGCCATTCCTGGCCTGTCCATCACTAACAACTTACCTGGGCAAGATCGTGTCCAAATAAGGGGCGCGTCTTCAGATGTTGGTATCGGGTCGCCGACGGTCGGGCGGTATCTGGACGAAGTTAGTGTCAGCAGTGACGCAACTCAAAGAGCTCTGGATGTTCCTTTGCTGGATATCCAGAGGATCGAGGTATTGCGTGGTCCTCAAGGCACTTTATACGGCGCTGGTTCGATTGGCGGTACCATCAGATTCATCTCTAACTCGCCAGATCTAAGCGAAGTTAGTGGTAGGCTTGGTGTTGGTTTCAATAGTGTAGATGATGGCGGCGAAGGTTACGAGGTTAACGGCGTCTTCAATCTACCAATCCTAGAGGACAAACTGGCTTTGCGCGTTGCCGCATTAACTGAGGATATAGGCGGCTGGATTGATAACACGGCGACTGGCAAATCCGATATCAATGAAGCGGAACGTAATTTTCTGCGAGCCAAACTATTGTTCCAGCCTAATGAAAACTTCAATGCTTCATTAATGTGGATGCATTACGAGTTCGACCAGGACAACAACAATCATGAGCTTAGCAAAAGTGGTTTTGATCTCCTGAATGTTGATAACCGGGGCGCAACGAGTGAGCGTGCCGTAAGCACACCATTTGAAACGCCTGTTTCGGATGAGTGGGATATGGTAAACCTGATACTGAATTACGAAACGAACGCTATGACCATTGTTAGTTCGACGGGCTACATTGACCGCAGCATCGATTTTAAGGCGGAAACAGTTAACGCCTTTTTTCCCCCTGGATTATATGGCTCTTTCGAAATTGAAGATCGAGAATCTGAAGTATTCACGCAAGAAATTCGACTGAACTCAAATTGGGATAAATCATTCAATTATACGGTTGGCGCTTATTATCGAAAAACTGATACGTCAGAGACGCAAACCTTGAGCTTCCCTGCTGTTTTCCCATTTCCGCCAACGGTAACCACGGGAACTTCACCCGTTGATTCTGAGTCCTACGCATTTTTTGGTGAGCTTAGCTACGATGTTTCTGACCGTGTAACAGCGTCTTTTGGCTTGCGTTATTATGATGAAGATCAGGAGCCTTCTATTTTTCTGCTAGGCGGGCCAGCGCCGCTGGACATCAGCCCCGAGGATCAATCATTTGATGCGGTGACGGCGAGGGTGAATGTGCTTTGGCGGGTCTCCGAAACCGCCTCTATGTATGCCACCGTTTCTGAAGGATTTCGCAGCGGTGGTATTAATGGTTTTGGCTCATCAATTCCTAGCTTTGAGCCTGAAGAAGCCATTATCTATGAGATTGGTGGGCGAGGTGAGTTCTTTGATGGACGTGTTTATGTCGACGGTGCAATCTACTATACAGACTACGACGATGTGCAGGTGGCGATAGTCGAAGCAGGACGAGCCAGAACTACCAATGTTGATTCGGCGTCGGGCACAGGGGCAGATCTGGCTGTTCGTGTAAATCTGACGGATGCGCTTACCTTCAACATGACAGCCGGTTACGTTGGTCGGGAGTACGACAAAGTGGATGTCACTGCCCCAGCGAATGTCGCTAAAGGTGATGATTCTCAATACACACCCCAGCATACTGCCTCAGCCTCGCTGGCATACGACTTTAACTGGACTGGCAGTTTGGCAGGAACGGCTAGACTCGATGCGTCCTATGCTGATGGGTTTTCCGTTTATCTGCGTACCTTCCCGCTGCAGCCCGTTATCGAAACAGATTCATTGACTTACTTGAGCTTCCGAGTTGGTGCCAGTACTGATAACTGGCAAGTTGTGTTGAGTGCAGACAATTTGCTGGATGAAGATGATCAGGTGTTCCCGGGTGGTGCATTCGCGCTGGATACCTATCCACGTCCGCGCACTGTGTCTGTCAAAATGGATTACTACTTTTAAGCGGGCGGCAGCCAAGGCAGATATATACTGATAGAGAAAGTGAATTTGTTTAGGTTAGTCATTCTAGTGGTCAGCTTTCAGAGCTTACTGATCACTGGATGCATAAACTTTGCAAACGCGGAATCAGGGCTAACGACGGAGATTTCATCAGAGTATCCGGCGGCGCAGTTGTTGGATTTGAGCCAGCGCTATCTAACGCTTGCCGAGGCTAATGATGATTTCCTGAGAAATGGCTCTGGTAGTTCAGAGCGGAAGCTGCCTGACAGAAGCCTCAATGGGATCAAGCGGGTCGCTGCACAGGCTGATGTGCTCCTGCAGCAGTTGAATGTAATAGCGATCGGGCAGTTATCTCATGAAGACACCCTAACCGCGGCGCTGTTGCGCCGCGACCTTGAGATACTGATCGAAGCGCCAGAACACCACTGGCTCTTTTTTGATGTCACCCCCTATAACAGTGGTTACGTCATGAGCGCCGAACTGTTGCCAGCGTTGAGTAAGATTGATCTGGCAGCACCGGATGGCGTCGAGCACTACCTGTTGCTGTTTACCGATAGTGGCCGTTTTCTCAATGAACTGGCCAGCAAACTACAGGAGCAGCGAAGGCGAGGGATAATGTTGCCAAAGGCTGCCATCCCGGGTGTTCGAAAAACCTATTCCAGGTTGCGCGACAATCTCGCAGATTCAGCCCAGTTTGATCCATCAAGACTGGCGGGGATGAATCCTGATCAGATCGGTCGCCTGCAGCGAGATGCTTCCGCCGCGCTACATGAGATGCTTTATCCTGCTCTCGATCGCTTGCTGGAGACGTTGGCTGACGACTACCTTATACAAGCGCCCGAGGCAGCGGGGCTCTATCAATACCCGGGAGGAGAAGCGTACTATAAGTACCTAATTCAGCGGGAAACTTCATTGGATCTGACGCCGGATGAGATTCACCAGATAGGTTTGCAGGCCATGGCTGGTATCCAGCAGAAGATGCGGGCCATCCGCCAGAAGCTGGGCTTTACCGGTACGGCGGCGGAGTTTCACCAGCAGTTGCGCACTGATAAAACTCTTTACGCCAGCAGCCCTGAAGAGGTTGAGCAGCGTTATCGAGCTTATGTTGATCGAATTGAACCGCGCATCCCGAATTATTTTTCACAGCAACCGAAAACACCCTATGGCGTCAAACGGGCAAGTCCAATGGCAGAAGTGGGCATGACTGCAGGTTACTACCGCGGCGGTGCGCCAGGAGAAACTGGGTATTATTATTACAATGGTTCGAACCTGGACGACCGCCCGATGATAGAGGCAGGGTTTTTGATCTATCACGAACTGATTCCAGGTCACCATTTTCACATCTCTCTGGTGAAGGAAAACCAGCACCTTTCAGCTTACCGGCGCAGCGTTAGAGTGAATGCCTTTGCGGAGGGATGGGCTAATTACGCCTCCCAGCTGGCTTTGGAAATGGGCATGTTGGATGCCCCCTATGATCACTATGGCTTTCTATTGTCGGATGCATTTATCAGCACACGACTGGTGGTGGACACAGGCCTGAACCATATGGGCTGGAGCCTCGAGAGGGCATCAGAGTACATGTTGGAAAACACCTTTTACAGTGAAAGCCAGGTAGCGACGGAGGTGCTGCGCTACTCCACCGATATTCAGGCCCAGGCGCTGAGTTACAAGCTCGGTTATAACAAAATTCTGGAACTTAGACAGACTGCTAAAACAGCGCTGGTTGAGCGCTTTGATTTGCGCGAATTTCATGCTGCCATGCTTTCCAGTGGCACATTGTCGATGCCAGTATTGGAACAGCATATCCACAGATACATCGCTGAGGCCTCAGAAGCTACTCAGGCTTCGGAAGTTCCCAGATGACGCCAGTTAACCGCTCTTTTCTTTTTACGATGTGTTTGATTCTGATGCCGGTTATGGGGTTGTCTGGTTGTCAGGAAAGTTATCAAGACGTCCTTCAGCCTTCTTCGGCGCCCGGTTTGCTGATCAAAAATGCCACGATTGTTGACGGCACTGGAGCGGCCGCTTTTCAGGGTGACATTCGGGTAGTGGGCGAGCGTATCGCTAACATTAGTGATGACCTGGAAGCGGCTGAGGGTGAACAATTAATCGATGCCACTGGGCTGGTCGTAGCCCCTGGCTTTATTGATATGCACGCCCATGTGTCCAATATCCATGAATACCCGCAGGCCGAAAACTTTCTGCGACAGGGTGTAACCACCATCGCCAACTCCCTTCACAGCAGTGACCAGCCTTGGCCCCTAGATGAATATACTGCCAATCTGAAAATGGCGCCCAATATTGCCTATTTTGCGGGCTTTAATTGGACTCGGCAAAGGGTGATGGGATTGGATAATCGCCCGCCTACCAATGCTGAACTGCAGCAAATGAAAGCGCTGGTCAGCGAGTCAATGCAGCACGGGGCATTTGGGCTTTCATCCGGCATGGAGTATGTGCCAGCCGTCTATGCTTCGAACGAAGAGGTGACTGAGCTGGCGAAGGTCGCGGCAGATTGGGGCGGAATCTACATCACCCATATGCGTGACGAGGGCCCAAACCTGCTGCAGTCCATTCGTGATAATGCCGAAATTGGCGATCAGGCCAACTTACCTGTACATATCAACCACATCAAAACCACCGGCGTCAGCAATCATGGCAAGAGCATTGATGCCCTGGCATTAGTAGATAGCGTTCGAGCGTCTGGCGTGGACATGACTCTTGATATATATCCTTATGCTGCCTTTATGACCTACTCGGATCTGTTGTTTCCCGCCTGGAGTCTGTCTGGAGGACCGGAAGAGTTCAGAGCCCGGATCAACGATCCGGTGCTGCGAAACAAAATCGCTGAGGAAATGAAAGCGATATTCCCTCAGCAGGCGGGAAAGGATTTCGACAGTATTCAGTTCGAAGGGCTGCCGCGCATCCAGGGTTATGGAGGACTTACACTAGGCGATTACTTAAACGATCATGATATTCCGGCAACTATGGATGCCGCTGTCGAAGCCCTGATCGATCTGCAGGCCCAAGGTCGCTTTGCAGCCATCTACCACAGTATGGACGAGCTAGATATCGAGCGATTCCTACAGTATCCCTACACGATGATCAATTCGGACGGAGATCTTGCGGTCGCTCGAGAAAAGCACTACCACCCGAGAACCTACGGCTCCTTTCCCCGCGTGTTATCAACCTATGTGCGTGCTCGCGGCGTGCTGAGCCTGTCGCAGGCGATTCACAAAATGACAGGGCAATCCGCCGAGCGGTTGGGGTTGTCAGAGCGAGGCACCATCCGAATTGGCAACTTTGCCGACCTGGTGATATTTGATGACCGAAGCATCACTGACAACGCCACCTTCCTCGAGCCGCACCAGTACAGTACTGGGGTTAAACATCTGATGATTAACGGCGAGTTAGTTCTAGACAATGAAAAGTTAACGAATGTACTGCCAGGGCAGGTGCTAAGACATGAGCCCCAGATCGAATCAGCACTCGAATTGCGGGAAAACGCTCGTGCCGAAGCGTTGTTTGAAAGCATCTACCATGCCCGCCTGGCGCGCAGCCCCATCAACGAGGGTTTTGAAGGTATTCGTGACCAGCAGGATAAGTGGGATAACTTCAGTGACGCTTACCAACTTGAGAGCAATGAATTGGATAAGGCGCACCGCAAAAACCTGCAAAAGCTAATCCCTGCTTTGCTGAGTGATGCCAATCAGCTCAATCTTCGTCTTTATGAACAGGAGCTGGATAGCGCCCTTGAGGAGTTCAAGTGGCGTTATCATCGTTACCCAATCAGCCATATGACCGGTATTCATACCGGCGTGGTGACAGTGTTGATTCGTCTTCATCGAATTGAGGGCGTCGAAGATGCAAGAGACTATATCAGTCGATTGCAGGGAGTAAGGGAGCTGTTTGACCAATTGATCTGCGGCCTCCAGACGCGCGCAGAAATGGGCATCATTGCTCCCACATTTGTCTACCAGCAGGCTGTTGAAAGCTTGCAGCAAATCATTGTCGGGCGACCGTTTGAGAATGCTGGTTCGGCAGATAATCCCCTGATGGCGGATTTCAGCCGCAAGCTGGAAAAGCTGGACATCAGGAAGGAGCAGAAAAAACAACTGCAGTCCGAGGCAGAGCAGGCGTTGCTGGAGTCAGTTGGACCAGCCTATCAAAAACTCATCGCTGTTTTGAATGACCTGCAACGCCAGAGCGAGGTAGAAGGTGGCGCCTGGACGCTGCCACAAGGGCAGGCGTTTTACCGTCATGCTCTGCACCAGACGACCACCACCAAAATGGATGCGGACTCGATTCACCGCCTGGGGCTGAGTGAAGTTGAGCGCATCCACGGGGAAATGAAAGTCCTTATTAAACAAGCTGGCTACCAGGGCGACCTGCCTGAATTCTTTGCCCATATACAGGCCGAGCCGACGCTCTTTTACCCGCAAACAGAGGAAGGCAAGCGGGCTTATATCGAAGAGGCCATGCGGGTGATTAGTGAAATAAAGGTGCGCCTGCCGGAGGTTTTCAATGTAGTGCCCATAGCTGAAATCATGGTCAAGCCGGTGGAACCGTTCAGGGAAAAAGCCAGTGTCGGCATTGCGTTTTACCAACCCGGCGCCGCGGATGGGTCGCGCCCGGGCGTCTTCTATGCCAATACCTATGACATGTCGGCAATGCCGAAATATAGCTTACCGACGTTTGCCTATCATGAAGGAATTCCTGGTCACCATATGCAGGTGTCAATCGCGCAGGAGTTGGACAACGTTCCTCAGTTTCGCCGTGCAGCCAGCTACGTTTCCTATGCAGAGGGATGGGGGTTGTATGCCGAACTGCTGCCGAAAGAGATGGGTTTGTATGTCGACTTCTATACCGACTTTGGTCGCTTGTCGGCTGAATTATTGCGTGCCTGTCGCCTGGTCGTTGACACCGGACTTCACGACAAGCGTTGGAGTCGTGAAAAGGCCATCAACTATTTGATGGCTAACTCATCAATGGAGCGGGTAAAGGCTACGAAGGCCGTTGAACGCTACCTCGTATTACCGTCGCAGGCGACTGCATACAAAATAGGCATGTTAAAGATTCTGGAGCTGCGTCGAAAAGCGAAACATCAATTGGGCAATCAGTTTGATATTCGAGAGTTCCACGATGTGGTGCTCAGCAACGGAGCTTTGCCGCTGAATTTTCTGGAAGAAATGGTTGACCGGTGGATTGTTCAACGCCTGGTGGCGACAGAACAGTGATTCTAATGACAGAGGCGAAATGAAGCCTAATTGGAGTGAGTTAAAACATGCGTGAAGTTACGAGCGACAGCTTACGCAGTCTGACCTTGAGATCACCGTATCTGATTTTCCTGGGAGATATCCAGGAGCTGGTCGATGCCAAAACCGGAGCGGGATTGGTGCAGTGGTGTCCGGAAAAAGTGATGGGTCAATTCCGGTTTGACGACTGTCTTGTGGATCTGGGTGTCTCAGACCTATCAATCGCCGAGGCGAAGGCGCGGGGGGTAAAAAGTATTGTCATTGGGGTTGCTCCGACCGGTGGGCGATTCAGCCAACGCTGGATCCAGGTGCTGGTGGCTGGGGCTGCGGCTGGACTCGATATAGTTAGCGGCCTGCATCATCGGCTGGAAGAGTTACCAGGACTTGTAACGGCAGCGGAATTGTCCGGTGCCCGTCTGGTTAATGTCCGTACGCCGGTAGATAGCCTGCCTATCGGCACAGGTGATAAACGGTCAGGCAGACGCTTGCTGACGGTGGGTACGGACTGCGCAATCGGTAAAAAGTACTCGGCGCTTGCCATTACACAGAGCATGAAAGCACGGGGCGTAAACGCCGATTTTCGTGCGACAGGCCAGACCGGGATTATGATTAACGGGCACGGTGTACCTCTTGATGCGGTGGTCGCAGATTTTATTGCCGGTGCCGCAGAGGTGGTATCGCCAGCTAATCATGCAGATCATTGGGATGTTATTGAAGGCCAGGGATCGCTGTTTAATCCATCTTATGCCGGGGTGAGTATGGGATTGCTGCACGGTTCACAACCCGATGCCATCGTGGTGTGTCACGATCCGACGCGCGAGGTGATCGATACTGCCCGCCATTTGCCACTGCCCGGTGTGGCTGAATGTATTGAACTGAATTTGCAATGTGCTCGCCTGACAAACCCCTACGTACGTTGTGTGGGGGTTTCAGTGAACACCTCCGGTCTTGATGCAGAAAGCAGGCCGTCCTATTTAGCAGAGCTCTCTGTGGAGTTGGGTCTGCCTTGTGTCGACCCGATTCGGGACGGTTGCGATGCAATTGTCGATAAGATTTTTGCCGAATCGGTACTAGAGGGCTAGCTTATGCGTCAAGTTGAGCTGGTGATTGAATCCTGGCCATTGCTAGAGCCTTTCGTCATTACCGGTTACATCTGGACGCATTGTGATGTCCTGGTTATCAGCATCACTGAAAACGAGGTCACCGGTCGTGGTGAAGCAAGCGGGATTTACTATCTGAACGAAACTACCGACAGTATGGTTGAGCAGGCGTACGCCATTCAACATCAACTGGAAAAGGGTGTCAGCCGTAAACAATTGCAGTCGCTGCTGCCCGCGGGCGGTGCACGAAATGCCATTGACTGCGCGCTCTGGGATCTTGAGGCTAAGCAATCCGGTCAGAGCATATTTGAGTTAACCGGGATAACATCGTCCCCGGTGACTACCGTAAATACCGTAACTATTGACACTCCAAAGGAGATGGCGCGTAAAGCCAGAACCATTGCGTCTCGACAAATAAAAGTAAAGTTAGACGGTGAACTGTCGTTGAAAAGGATTACCGCTGTATGCGATGCGCGTCCGGACGCTGATATTGTGGTGGACGTCAATGAGGGATGGAGCTTTTCGCAGTTAAAGGAACTTGCGCCTCAATTCAAAGGCCTAGGCGTTAAGATGATTGAACAGCCATTGCCTCGAGGTGAAGATGACGCGCTGGAACATTATCAATCGCCCATTACACTGTGTGCGGATGAGTCCTGCCTGGATACGTCGGAACTGGACCAAGCAGCAAGGCGCTACCAAATGGTGAATATCAAACTGGATAAAACCGGCGGCTTGACAGAAGCGCTGAATCTGGCGCGGCGGGCGAAGGAAAAAGAGATGTCATTGATGGTCGGCAATATGACAGGTACCTCACTGGCCATGGCACCGGCCTACGTAATTGCTCAACTGTGCGATTTTGTCGATCTTGATGGGGCGCTTTTCCTGACCGCGGATAGACCCTTTCCGCTCAGTTACCACCAGGGAATTGTCGATGGCTTGTCGTCTTCATTATGGGGCTGAACAAGGAGCGCTAGCGGGCCCGCTTGCACCGCTAAAGATACCTGCACCCCTTTTGTGTTCATCAAGAAAGCGGTAAGGCTGTCGTAAATTTTAGTTCACGCAGTGCAATGTTGGATCGCACCTGGGATATCTGCGGTAGTGTAAACAGGCTTTCCGAAAGAAAAACGTCCAGGGATTCAATGCCTTCAGTGACGACTCGAAGAATGAAGTCAGCATCACCGGTGGTGGCGAAACATTCCAGTACTTCCGGTCGCTCCAGAATGGCTTCTTCAAAGGATGTGGTGCTCTCTTTGAAGTGCCTTGCCAGGGTGATATGCACGAAGGCGCAGAGATTGAGGTTGGCTTTGGTTCTATCGAGTATCGCCGCGTAGCCGGTAATCAGGCCTTCATCTTCCAGTGCGCGAACCCGCCGCCAGCAGGCTGCGGTTGATATTCCCACCTCATCGGCGAGAGCCTGGTTACTGATGCGGCCATCTTGCTGCATGATCTTAAGTATTCGGTTATCGGTTCGATCCATACCAGTCCAAACTTCTATCTGAGAGATTGTTCGACAAATTCCGTAATTTAGAAAGAATATATCGTAATATTACATTATACGCTACCAATTAGAAAGCACATTTCTCTATATGTTCGATAGAGTAAATAATCTTTCAAACAATAGAGTTGCGTCAGTGAACCACCCTAATTCAGAGACACCGCTTGACGATTATGCTCTTCAGGATCGCTACATTCGCGAAGAGGGTCGGGTTTTCCTGACTGGCACACAGGCACTGGTGCGACTGCCCATGCTGCAGCGTGAGATGGACAGACGCAGGGGACTCAATACTGCGGGATTTATTTCCGGTTATCGAGGTTCTCCTCTGGGTGCCTACGATCAGGAACTGTGGCGAGCCCGCAGCTTTATCGAAGACTACGATATCCAGTTCCTGCCGGCGATCAATGAAGACCTGGCGGCCACCGCTGTACTGGGTACTCAACAGGTAGAGAGTGAAAAGGAACGTGAAGTCGATGGTGTGTTTTCGATCTGGTATGGCAAAGGCCCCGGTGTAGACCGGGCTGGCGACGCCCTGAAGCACGGTAATGCCTATGGCAGCTCTCCCCATGGCGGGGTGCTGGTAGTGGCGGGTGATGACCACGGCTGTGTGTCTTCCAGTATGTCACATCAGTCCGATGTTGCGTTCATGGCTTACTTTATGCCCACCCTTAACCCCGCCAATGTGGCGGAGTATATCGAGTACGGCTTATACGGCTTTGCCATGTCGCGTTACTCCGGCACGTGGGTGGGTTTCAAGGCAGTGTCGGAGACGGTAGAAAGTGCTTCCTCGGTAGACCTCGAATCATTCCACGAATTTGTCGAGCCACAGGATTACCGGGCACCGGACTATGGCCTCCACTATCGCTGGCCAGACCTGCCGGGGCCGCAGGTTGAAGCGCGTATGGTGGCCAAACTTGATGCCGCACGCGCCTTTGCCAGGGCAAACCCGATAGACCGGGCCATTTACAATATTCCGGATGCAAAATTCGGCATCATCACCACGGGCAAGGGGCACCTGGACCTCATGCAGGCTCTTCGCCTGCTCGGTGTTGATGAAGCCCGGTGCCGGGAGTTGGGCATCGATATCTATAAGGTGGGTATGGTCTGGCCTCTGGAAACCGAGGGTGCAAGAGCATTCCTGCGGGGCAAGGATGAAGTGCTAGTGGTAGAGGAAAAGCGCGGCGTCATCGAGAGCGAGTTGAAGGAAGCGCTTTACGACTACCAGAGCGACAAGCCCAGCCGCATGGTGGGCAAGTACGATGAGGCGGGCGCAGCGCTGATACCATGGACGGGGGAGCTGTCTCCCGGAATATTGGCGCCCATTGTGGCGGCCCGTATCATTCACGAGTTTCCGCACGTCAATTTCCATGCCCAACTGGCAGACCTGGCATCCACTCAGGTATCCATCGATGTGCCTACTGATGTGAATCGTACGCCATACTTCTGCGCAGGTTGTCCGCATAACGCTTCTACCAAAGTGCCCGAGGGCAGCAAGGCCTTCGCGGGTATTGGTTGCCACGTTATGGCCATGTGGATGGATCGCAATACGGAATCGCTGGTCCAGATGGGCGGGGAGGGCGTCAACTGGGTTGGTAAGTCACGCTACATCGGCAACAAGCATATTTTCCAGAACCTGGGGGACGGAACCTACTTCCATTCTGGCTATATGGCGATTCGCCAGGCAAAAGCAGCCGGTACCAATATCACTTACAAGATACTGTTTAACGATGCTGTGGCCATGACGGGAGGTCAGCCGTTAGACGGCCATGTTACAGTGCCCGCGATTGCGAACCAGGTGCGCTCTGAAGGTGTTAAGCGTATTGCCATACTCAGCGATGAGCCGGAAAAATACCGGGACAAATCACTCTTTCCCAGCGATGCCAGTTTTCATCACCGGGACGAGCTGGATGAAGTGCAGCGAGAGTTGCGTGAGGTTGCCGGTGTAACTGTACTGATCTTCGATCAGACCTGCGCTGCTGAGAAACGTCGCATGCGCAAACGCGGTGAGTATCCGGATCCCGACAAGCGAATGTTTATCAACGATGCTGTCTGCGAGGGTTGTGGCGATTGTTCGGTTCAATCGAACTGCTTGTCCATCTACCCGCTGGACACTGAGTTAGGTCGCAAGCGCAAAATTGACCAGTCTTCCTGTAATAAAGATTTTTCCTGTGTGAAGGGGTTTTGTCCCAGTTTTGTAAGTGTGAAGGGCGGGCGCCTGAAGAAGGCGGCACCTCTGGGCCCCGGCGATGAGTTTGAAGCCCGGGTCGAAGCATTGCCAACACCAGAGCTGCACTCGCTGGAGCACAATTTTGACCTACTGGTGGCGGGTATTGGCGGCACAGGTGTAGTGACTGTCGGTCAGCTGATTACCATGGCTGCCCATCTGGAAGGCAAGGGCGCCAGTGTGTTGGACTTTACCGGGTTTGCCCAGAAAGGCGGTGCGGTGATAAGCCATATACGCATTGGCTCATCACCGGAGACGCTACACCAGGTGCGCATTGTAGACGGCCGTGCCGACGCGATCCTGGCCTGTGATGTGGTGGTAGGCACTGACCCACGCTGCATCAAGGTCCTGGCCAAAAACCGCAGCCAGGTCCTGGTCAATTATACGGAAATACCCACCGGCCAGTTCGTGCAGAATCGCAATGCCGATATCCATATGCATCAGCGTATTGAATCACTGCAAGCGGCCGTGGGCCCCGACAAGTTCGAGACCGTACAGGCGAATACACTGATGGAGCGGATTATGGGCAACACCGTCTACTCCAATGTTTTCCTGCTGGGCTATGCCTGGCAGCGTGGCTTGATCCCGGTGACGCTGGAGGCGTTACAACAGGCTATTGTGCTAAACGGCGTGAATATAGCGGAAAACAAGCAGGCGCTGGCTTGGGGGCGCCTGGCGGCTGAGGACTCTGATCACGTAATACAGGCAGCTGGATTGGTAGCGAAGGTACAGCCAGCCAAGACAGCGAATGAATTGATAGCGCACCGTGCAGAACTGTTGCTTGCCTACCAAAATGAAGACTACGCACAGCAGTACAGGAGCTTCCTTGTCTGGGTTCAGGATCGTGAGCAGGTGGTTTCTCCCGGAAGTACATCACTAACGGAGTCGGTAGCCAGGTACCTCTACAAGCTGATGGCCTACAAGGATGAATATGAAGTAGCCCGCCTCTATACAAACGGCGATTTCCTGAAAAAGCTGGGTGAAACTTTCGAGGGCGACTACCAGTTGAGCTTCCACATGGCGCCACCGATCTTCAATCGCGGGCTCGACGCCCAAGGCCGCCCCAGGAAGAGCAGCTTTGGCCCCTGGATGTTGACAGCGCTGAAAGTGCTGGCGCGGTTTAAGGGAATACGCGGCACTGCCCTAGATCCGTTCAATTGGTTCCTGGAGCGACGAGAGGAGCGGGCGATGATTGGTGACTACCGCGAGCTTATCGAGGAGCTGTTGACGGGCTTGAACGAAGACAATTATACGGTCGCTGTAGAATGCGCCTCCCTGCCTGACGAGGTGCGAGGCTACGGGCCGGTCAAGACCGAAGCCATGAAGGAGTATCGTCAGTTGCGTGCAGCGCATCTGCATCGATTCCATAATCCCGCCAGTGTTGTACAAATTCAGGAGGTGGCTTGATGGGCCGGGTTAGCAAAACACTATTCGGTCAATTAACGGCACTTCCCGCCGACCCAATACTGAGCCTGTCTACCGCCTTTGCGGCGGAAACCAACCCAAACAAGATTGACCTCGGAGTAGGGATCTACAGGGACGAAGCAGGCCGCACGCCGGTGATGGCGGCGGTGCTCGAGGCAGAGGAACGGCTGTTACACTCGGAAGGTAGCAAGGCATATATGGTGCCTGCGGGCGATGAGGCCTTCAATAGTGGCATCCGTGACCTGTTGCTGGGTAAGGATCACGCGGTGTTGTCCCAGGCGCGCGTCAATAGTATACAAACACTTGGCGGCTGTGGCGCCCTGCGCATTGGCGCCGAGTTGATCAAGCGAGGTAACTCCGCCAGCCGGGTCTGGGTCAGTGATCCCACTTGGGCCAATCACCTGCCCTTGCTGGGAAGCGCCGGTCTCGCCATCGAAAAATACCCTTACTATGACTACGAAGGGCGCAGGATCGACTTTGATGCGATGCTGTCGGCACTGCAGCAGGTTGAGGCCGGCGATGTGGTGCTGTTGCACGGGTGTTGTCACAATCCCTCAGGGGCAGATTTGAATCTAGAGCAATGGCAGAAACTCACCGAATTAGCGCTGGAAAAACGCTTCACGCCCTTTATTGATGTTGCTTACCAGGGCCTGGCCATCGGTCTTGAGGAGGATGCCGCTGGCTGGCGTTTAATGTCATCCAAAGTACCTGAAATGCTGATCGCCATCTCTTGTTCCAAGAATTTTGGCTTGTACAGAGAGCGTACTGGTGTCCTGTGCGTCCAGGCCGAATCTAAAAGGCAGGCTCAAGCAATAAAGAGTCAGGTCTTGAGCATCGCTAGACAGAGCTACTCTATGCCGCCCTCCCACGGTGCCCTGATCGCAGGTATGATTCTTGGCGATGAAAGCCTGTATGCGCAATGGACTTCGGAACTGTCGGAGATGCGTCGGCGGATAGTAGCCATGCGGGAAGTGCTGGTAGAGCGCCTCGGCGATGGCTGCTCAGACCGTAATTTTGACTTTATCCGTTCAGAATTTGGCATGTTTTCTTTTTTGGGCATTGGGTCGGAGCAAGTGGTGCGTCTGCGGGAAGAGTTTGGGATTTACATGGTCGATTCGACGCGGATCAATGTTGCCGGCTTGAATCGATCTAATATCGAATATTTCACTGAATCCCTGTCGGCTCTTCTGTGTCAAAGCCGATATTGCCGCTTAGATAACTCAGGATTTATTTAATGTACCCAGTTGAACTTATGCCCCATCCAGATTTTGATCAACACGAATCTGTTGTTTTCTCTCCTGATGAATCCCCGAAGGCGATTATCGCCATTCCCAGTAGTAAGCTCGGTTCGGCTGTCGGTGGCTGCAGGATATATCCTTATGTATGCCATGAAGAAACATTAGCCGTCGTGCTTAGGCCTGCCCGAGGCATGATTTATAAGTCTGCACTTGCTGTTATTCCGTTTGGTGGTGGTTAGTCGGTGATAGTGGAATGTGGTTTCTGTAGATGAGATTCTTTCTGCTAGAGTTGATGTGTTTGCGCCGTGCGCGATGGAAGGTGCTATTAACGAAAACTCAATCTACAATACACAACATATGTTCGAGTTTTTTTGACGACCTTGAGCTGACGCTGGAAAGGACTTCAAAAATGATCAAGGTGAGACATGGCATCTTCACGAGGTGAGTTTTCCTCCCGGTTTGGGTTTGTAATGGCTGCCGCCGGCAGCGCTGTAGGTCTGGGTAATATCTGGGGTTTCCCCACACAAGCGGCCAGCAACGGCGGCGCGGCTTTTCTGCTGGTGTATCTATTCCTGACATTTACTCTCGCCTACCCCGCCCTGATGGCAGAACTGATTATTGGCCGGCACGCCCACGCCAATGCGGTAAGTGCTCTACGATTGATCTCGCCCAACACTCTGCTTAAGCGTATCGGGGTATCTGCCGGTGTGTTTGGCTTTATCGTCGCTAGTTTGATTCTCAGTTTCTACGCTATTGTGGCAGGTTGGATGATCGCATTCTGCTTGTCTTCCCTCGCTACTCTTGCTGGCATGGCGTCCCTTAGCAGTTGGCTCACGTCGTTCAGCCTGCCCCGCAATATGCTCTTCATGCTGCTCTTTATCGGACTTACCATTACCATCATTGCCGCTGGAGTGAAGGAAGGCATCGAACGCTGGTCGGCGCGACTCATGCCTGCCCTGCTGGTGTTGTTAGTACTTTTGGTCTTCTATGTCCTGACGCTGGACGGTGCAATGGAAGGCCTGAAAGTCTATCTGTTGCCCGACTTCGAACGGGCCCTGTCACCAAAGTTAATCATCGCTGCCCTTGGCGCTGCCTTTTTCTCATTGTCGCTGGGAGTCGGCACCATGTTGATTTATGGCTCCTATATCAGTGACAAGGAGAATCTGCCTGTGCTGGGTGGCCTGGTGACCGTTGTCGATATCTCCATTGCTGTAGTCGCAGGCTTTCTTGTGCTGCCAGCCATGTATGTGGCTCTTCATAACGGCGTACAAATATTTACTGAGGCAGGCGCCTTGATTTCAGAGGACACCCTTATTTTTACCGTTCTGCCCGAACTGTTTGCCACCATGGGGCTTGTCGGTACCGTAGTCAGCCTCACTTTCTTCTTTCTTATGAGTATCGCCGCGCTAACTTCTTCCATCTCCATGCTGGAGGTGCCGGTGGCCTATACCATTGAGGAACATGGCATCTCGCGGAAAACTGCAGTGCGCGCAATCGGTGGCGCCATCGCCATTGTCAGTACGCTTATCCTGCTGAACTTCGAGGATCTCTTTGGTTTCGTTATTGCCTTTACGACACGCTACAGCCAACCGCTGCTGGGCTTCATGTTCTGTGTCTACGCCGGCTGGGTGTGGAGTCGTCACTCGATTCTCGAAGAGTTGCGTAAAGGCTATCCGGAAGTAGAACAGGGCCTGTTCTGGAAGATCTGGCCCTGGTATGTGAAATTCCTGTGTCCGCTGATTATCCTGGCGATATTTGCCCAGTCCCTGATTGGCTGAGGGGCGAGCTGGAAACTGTTACGAAGTTGATGCTAAGCCCGGTGGCCTAAGAAGGGACCTGACATTGGGCAGGTAGTACCAAAGAGTCAGTGCGCGAGCGACGAAATACACATGTAGCGATAGCCATAACCCATGATTCAGAAAAACCGGTGTTAGGAGGTACCAGGCTGCAAGGTAAGCCAGTAATGAGAACAGCATGGCGTTGCGCATCTCACGAGTGCAAGTCGCTCCGATGAAGACGCCATCCAGCAAATAACACCAAAGAGAAATGACAGGTGCAGCGACTGCCCAGAGCAGATAGGTTCTGGTTGTATTCCTTACCTCATTGACGTTTGTCAGTAGATCAATCATGGCTGGCCCCGCCAGGAAAATAGCCATTGTGAGGATAGTGGCCGTTAAGAGCCCCAACTCATTGATATAACGCAGTGTTCGGTCAAAACGGTTCCGATTTTTTGCGCCAACAGCGCTTCCGACGAGGCTTTCGGCAGCAAGCGCGTAACCATCCAGAAAGAAGGCTGAAAAACTCACGAACTGCATCAGGATTGCGTTGGTTGCGAGCATAACGTCGCCCGATTTCGCGCCTTCGTTGGTAAACCATGCGAAGGCGAAGATCAGGGACAAGGTTCTGATCATAATATCTCTGTTAACACTAAGGGTTCGGAGGAGCGCCTGAACATCTTTCAGGATGCTCATTGGGACGCTGATGCTGCCGTAGCTATCGCTCATATGCCGAAAGACGATGTAGATTCCGACGGTAGTCGCAAGAATCTCTGCGATGACGGTCGCCGTAGCAATGCCGGCTACACCCCAACCAAACCCAACGACGAATACGAAATCCAGAGCGATGTTGGTTCCGTTGAGTAATAGCTGTATCCATAGGATGGTTTTGGATTTCTGGTGGCCCAGCAGATACCCCATCACCACGAGATGGGTAAGGCTAAGGGGGGCTGTCCATATCCTGATGCCGAAATAGGTGGTGGCAGCCTCCTCAACGGCTGGACTTCCATCAATGACTGAAAATGCGAATCCAGCGAGCACATTCTGGAGTAGCAATAGAATTAACCCGATACTGATTGCAAGGATCAGGGCTCTATAGAATGCGGCTTTAGTGCCATCGTTGTCTTCTGCGCCGCGGCACTGGGCGATCAGGCCGGTGGTACCCATTCGCAGAAACCCAAATCCCCAGTAGATGAAACTGAAAATCATCGCACCAATAGCAATAGCCCCGATCAGCGCCGGGTTGCCGAGGTTTCCAATGACCGCGGTATCAACCAGTCCCAACAGCGGAGTGGAAAGATTGGAAAGTATGATGGGCCACGCAATGTAGAGCACGCTTTTGCGGGTAAGAGATTTGTTCATAGAGCAATTGAAGAACAAATTAGTAAGCAGCTATGTACAGACCAAGGACATCACTTTAGTAAGCAGCTATGTACAGACCAAGGACATCACTTTAGTAAGCAGCTATATACACGACTAAAGAGTATAATAGTTAGACCAGGTCTCGTTGCGAGGAACTCAAATGGCACAAGCTGAACAAGTGAAGTTTGTATTAAGACTACCGGCATCGCTCCATCGGAAAATCAAAAGGAGTGCTAAAGCAGATAACACTTCGATGAACAAGAAAATCACGAATATTTTAAATCAGTCCTTCAATGATTCTTCTGTTGATGTCACGTTAAATGATCTGATCAAAAGACTAGAGAAAAAGAAAGTTATCTAGCGCTGTTTGCGGTACTGCTCATCCAACTCGTTTTACCCGTTCCTGAAGTAGTCGTCATGGATGATTTGGCTGTCGCTATAACCGGGATCTATTAGATCCGTCATTATTATTCTTTCACTTAGGATATTGGTCTTAGCTAATCTGTCAGGACGTGCAGAACTCCCTGTGTGTCGAAAACCAGCGTGTAACTGACCCCCGCCTGCTGCGTGTTGCTCATGCTGGCGAGCGTCTCAGTGTTGTCTGAGTTTCGTACAACGTATTCGACTTCATTGGCTATGGATTCGATATTCTGCTGTGCTGCGAAACTGATATCGTTTAGCAGAGCAGGCACCTCATCCAGGTCCTGGCCAGGCCGAAGAATGTAGACGTCAACAAGCTCATTGCTACCGTTAATAAATTTTAACAGTACTCGGTCACGAACAAGACGAAAGGAATCAATGGCAATGAGCGAGCGGGTGACTGAAGTGGCATCAGTGGTATTGTTCTCAAAGGTGTAAATCGATTGGAATGCTCCTCCCCTTATCGTTACAGGGCCTGGGCTTTCTTCCAGAATTGTGTCACTTGCATCAGTAATTTTGAATTCGAAGCTGCCGTTTTCGGCTTCCTGTGAGCTGCTGCGTGTCTGTTTGTTAATATTCGGGTACACAGCAGCTCCCAGCATTGCAGTTACAGGGGATTGTTCTGAGTAATTCCCGATCCTGACGGATGCTGGCTGGGATTCGTCCAGAATGGTTGAGCCAATTGACCCGATGGTCCGTATCACATTGACGTGTTTCGCTCCATCGGGTCCGAAGTCATCGACCAACGCGTATAAGTCTTCCGTTTTGTTTAGAATTTCGAGGGAGCCGCTATCGAATAACAATTCGTTTGAGCCAGAGACTGTGATTCTAACTTGCTGATCGGGTCCGGCATCTACGGAAAATCTGCTGGTAAAACTGCCTGAAGTGACAGAGGCTAGAGGGGCTGCGTCAGTGAGCGTTGCGCCCAGGTCCGTGAGATAAATGTCTACCATGGGGTGATTGGTCAGGTTAGACGCGAACCAGATATCTGCGACACCTGCCGGGCGGTTACTCGAAACGATAAAGGGAGCGTCTACGATTTGGATATTCGGTTGGCTCAGGCTGCCCATCCACAGATAAGTCGACAGTCCGTCTTCGAGAATTGGCTGGTTTTCGCCTTCGGCGACAGTCACTTCGTCGTCGTTGGCGTCCAGGTACGCAATTCGCCAGTCATACTTGTCGACCGGTGTTTGCCTAGCTGCTTGAGCAAACGGAAAGCGGCTCGTTTCTCTGTCCCGTCCATGGAACATAGTTACCTCGGGACTGTCGGGCATCATGTTGACGAACTGGACGAAGCCATTTTTAGAAATAAAATCTGTGTCTTCATTGAAACCTGAGTCAGAACCACAGGCGCTTAGCAGAAGAATGGCGAGCAGCAGAAAACCTGACTGCGTATTCCGGGTAGGCATGTTTCGAACCGCGCGACTAAAAAAAGGTGATGCTATCGTTAACTGCCCCCAGAGTCGAGTTGGATTGTCTTCTGGAGCATTCCAGTGCGCGGTTAAGTGTGCAATGCTTTATACCTTTGGTTGAACTAAGGAGCGGATCATGCAGTTGCAGGTAAGTGAGGAAGATCGGCGATTCCAGCAGGAGGTCAGGACTTTTCTGTCAGAAAACCTCGATCCACATCTTAGCAGGAAAGTGAAACTCGGCTATCCAATTTCCAAGGAAGAGCAGGACGGCTGGACACGGACCCTCAATACCAGGGGTTGGGCAGCACCTAATTGGCCGGTCGAAGTTGGTGGGCCAGGATGGACCATGCTTCGCAGGCACCTGTTTGATATCGAGATGAAAATGCATCACGCACCTGAACTTCAGGGGTTTGGTTTTTCCATGGTGGGACCGGCGATTATCAAATATGGCACGCAGCAGCAGCAGAATTATTATCTGCCGATGATTCTGAATGCTGATATTTCCTGGTGTCAGGGATATTCGGAACCGCAGGCGGGCTCAGACCTGGCGTCGGTCAGGACCAGAGCTGTGGTTGACGGTGATGAATATGTTGTCAGCGGTTCCAAAATCTGGACCAGTGCCGCAGAACGGGCTGATCACATTTTCATGTTGGTACGCACCGATACGGAGGCCAAGCCGCAGTTGGGCATTACCTTTCTGCTGATGGAAATGAATGACCCTGGAATCACTGTTAAGCCGTTGCTGGCATTTAACGGTAAGCGACTCTGGAACCAGGTGTTCTTCGATCAGGTTCGGGTGCCCAGAGCGAACAGGTTGGGTGAAGAGAACAGAGGCTGGAGCGTAGCAAAGAATTTGCTTGGCAATGAGCGTTTGCTGGTGTCCAGGGTCGCAGAGAGCCGAAGAATGTTGTCGAACATTATGAGCGCTCTAAGTGAAGATCCACAGAAGGCTGCATTCAGAGAAAGCCTGGCGGCGTTGGTGATACGACTTGAAGCGCTGGATGCAACAGCGCTGCGTTTATTAACAAAATTCGATAAGGGCCATGAAATCGGTGCAGAGCCGTCCATGTTGAAGTTGAAGGGCAGCCAGCTCGTACAGGATATGGATAGAATGCTCTATGAGATAGTTGGCTATCTTGCGTTACCGCAGGATTCAACGATGCGGGAGGGCGGTCCTGCGGGCGCCGAGATTGCTGACATGGTGGCAAGCGGCTTGTTCCACCATCGTGGTTACACGATCGCGGGAGGTACAAGCGAGATTCAACATAACATCATTGCCCAGCAGGTGCTGGGACTGTAAACGGTGGTATTTAGCACCCTCGGAGTATACGCCTGCATGATTGATCTCATTCGTCAGGTCTTTAGCCCTGGCTCAGAAACCCAGCGATATTAAGCCCGCCAGTCTGCAATAAGCTTACCGACACAGGCCGTCAGTTTCTTCGCTGCGGGGATGTGTAAAAACTCATTAGGACCGTGAGCATTGGAATGTGGGCCAAGGATGCCTGTGACCACGAATTGCGCATTCGGGCTCCTGCTGGCGAGAAATTCCATAAAAGGAATGCTCCCACCGCAGCCCATGGCAACCGCGGGTGCGCCGAAGTAATCCATTGAAGCCGCCATTAGGCTGTCCTTTAGATCAGGCGTAGTAGTGGGTGCATGCCAACCGGCATTCGGTGTATGGAAGGCGGCACTTACATCGGCGTCGTTTGGTGCAGAGTCAAGAAGAAGTGCCTTGAGAGCAACAGCGGCCTTCACGGCATCAGTTGTCGGAGGAATTCTTAGGGCCAGTCGGGCGGTGGTTTCAGGGCGCAGCACGTTCCCCGCCTCTTCAGGGGAGGGCGCTCCGCCAATCCCGGTTATCGCAAGGCTCGGTGCCCATGTGTTGTTTAGCACCAGCTCGGTGGGATCATCAGATACTGGACCGCCGTGTCCGGCAAATGGATACATTTCTGCAAATGAATTAGCTAGTACCTGTCCTGCTGCAATTGCCTCTTGCCGGCGAATGTCCGGGATTTGTTCGTTCAGAAAGGAAGGTTTGATAAACCCTGTGTTCTCATCTTCAAGTCTCGATATGATCTGTCGGAGCAGGCGAAAACTGGAAGGAACAATGCCTCCCGCGGCGCCGGAATGTACACCCTGTGTCAGTACACGAACAGTAAGGTCTGCTATTAACATTCCCCTTAGCGAGGTGGTTAGCCAAAGTTGGTCGTAGTTGCCACAGGTTGAATCAAGAGCGATGACAAGATCCGGATCACCAATGATTCCGCCAAGTTTTTCCATATAGTGGGAGAGGTCGGGGCTACCGCTTTCTTCAGATGCTTCGATAATGACGCTGATGCGCGGTCGTGTTAGTTTTTGGTCGAACAGTGACTTAATCGCAGCAATCGCAGAATAAATAGCATAGCCATCATCGGCGCCGCCCCTGCCATAGAGCTTTTCACCGCGGATAACGGGGTCCCAGGGCGCCAGCCCATCTTCCCACCCGTCAAACTCTGGTTGCTTATCCAGGTGACCATAGATCAAAATATTCTGGTTAGTATCGCCCTCCAGGGTCATGAGGATGGTGGGTGTCAGTCCGGGTAATTGATGGACCTGCACTTCAAGTCCTGGGATTTCCTGGGCCCTTACCCACGAGACCATGTGGTTAACAGCGTCATGCATGTAACCATTTGCTTCCCATGACGGGTCGAACAGGGGCGACTTGTTAGGTATTCGGACGTACTCGGTCAGGCTGGGAAGAATAGCGTCATCCCAAAATTCATTAATGTAGCTGGTATTTTGTTCTGGATTCATAGGGGCTTATCGGGGTTCTCTAAATTGGCCTTGGCGGCAGGGGCTTCATTGGTAGATTCAGAGACGAATTCCCCTTCGATTGTCTGTCCCGGTTGGTCATCGGTATTCCGGAAACCACCACCCTGGAAGGGGCTGTGCATCTGAAATTGTCCGAAACTGGTTGAACGAATAATTCTGGCAGCCAGGGGGCGTCTCAAACCGGGAACCAGGCAAACAAAGCCAACGATGTCAGTAGCAAAGCCCGGCGTCAGCAGAAGAGCTCCGCCAATAATCAACATGATTCCTTCGAGTAATTCTGTTTCGGGGATTTCTCCTCTTTGTAGTTTCTCCTGCACCCTGGTCAGGGTTGCCATTCCTTCTAATCGAAGTAGCCATACCCCACAGATTGCCGTGAGCACCACCAGACCAACCGTGGGCAAAGGACCAATCATGCCGCCCACCTCGATCAGGATGATCATTTCGACCAATGGGATGATGAAAAACAGGAAAGTAGCTGTACGCACGAGGTGCCTGTAAGCATGGATTAAAGGCGACTCTAACCAAAGCTGGTAGAACTGTCACTCAAAGTGTTTTGTGCGTGTGATAGATTATGTTTTTTCCATGGCCTACCAAGAGAGTCAACCTTTGAAGGATCTATTTGTTGATGGCGCAATCGGACGCCTTGAAGCCCGTTATTCGGAAGCTGCATCTGCAGTTGGCCTAACGGCTGTACTCTGTCATCCACATCCGCAGTTTGGTGGAACGATGAATGACCAGGTACTCGGTGCGCTCGAGACAGCACTACTTGCTTCAGGAATCAGTAGCTTACGATTTAACTTTCGTGGCGTCGGTCGTTCTGAGGGCAAGTATAGCGACGGTGTGGGTGAAATCGACGATGTGGTCGCAGTAACAACCTGGGTGCGTGAAAAGTCGGTTGGTGAACGGATAATTCTGGTGGGATACTCCTTTGGTGGCGCTGTGGCACTGTCAGCGCAGGCGCTTCTGGTGCCGGAATGTATGATCCTTGCCGCGCCGGCCGTTGGGATGTTTGGTCAGCAGGATTCCCCGACCGTGCCAAGCCTGGTTGTCCTTGCGGAAAATGATCAATTCGTGAGCGCCGATTCGACTAAAGACTGGTTTGATGCGCCCAACACTCGGGTAGAACAGATAGCGGATACAGACCACTTTTTCCTTGGGCATCATGACCAGGTGACCAAGATCGTGAGAGAATTTTTGAAAACCACTTTTATAGACTAAACCCTGGGGTTGTAAATGGATCTAAAAACACTCCGGTACGACGTGCTGGACAAAATAGCGACTATTACGTTGAACCGGCCGCATCGCATGAATGCGTGGACTGGACGAATGCATACTGAATACCGTTACGTTCTTAACCAGGCTGATAAGGCTACGGATGTCCGTGCGATCGTAGTCACCGGCGAGGGTAAAGGTTTTTGTGTGGGTGCCGATACCAAAGCGCTTGAAGGTCATATTGAAAAAGGTGGTTACGACGCGGGTACCCCTGATGTTCTGGCGGAACCTGGTCAAGGTATTAGTGCAGATTTTGACGCATCTTTTGCGTATCATTTCGGACTGTCAAAGCCTGTGGTCGCCGCCGTGAATGGCCCGGCAGCAGGGGTCGGGCTGGTTCTGGCTTGTTTTGCAGACATTCGGTTTGCGGTGCCCGGTGTAAAGTTCACTACCGCCCATGGCAAGCTCAATTTTCCGGCAGAATATGGTTTGTCCTGGTTGCTTCCCAGGCTGATCGGATTGCCGCGGGCGAATGACTTGCTGCTAACCAGTCGAATTTTTACGTCGGATGAAGCGTTCACGTTAGGTCTGGTTAACAGGCTTGTTGAGCCTGAACTTCTTCTGAAAGAGACCTATGCGTATGTCCGGCAGATGATTGAAACAGTGTCTCCAGGGTCGCTAAGAGAAACCCGATGGCAGATCTACAAGGATCTCCACAGGGATGTGGCCGCTTCGGTAAAAGACAGTGAGAGGTTAATCGATGCGATGAGCCGACAGAAAGATTTTACAGAGGGCGTGAATGCGTTCCTGGAGAAGCGGGTACCTAACTGGACTGGGGAATAAGCGGGTGCTATCAGAAATAAACATGAGATTAGTTGGAGAGTGACTTGAGTACAGAATTAGCCACTGGATACGAACTACAGGATGAGCCTTACTACCTGCCGCTTGCCGATGAAGTCGAGGTGTTCATGGCAGCCTACGAGCAGCGACTTCCTGTGCTACTCAAAGGGCCAACCGGTTGCGGTAAGACTCGATTTGTTGAGTACATGGCGCACCGCATTTATCGCCAGGGGGGAAACAGTATTAAGCAGCCCTTGCAGACAGTCGCCTGCCATGAGGATTTGTCTGCAACGGATTTGGTCGGCAGGTTCTTGCTTAAGGCAGAGGAGACGGTTTGGCAGGATGGGCCTCTATCCAGAGCAGTGAAAGAAGGATCAATCTGTTATCTGGACGAAATAGTTGAAGCGCGCAAAGATTCCACTGTGTTGATTCACTCGTTAACGGATCACAGGAGAATTCTGCCGGTTGAGAAGCTGGGGATCATACTCGAGGCGCATCCGAACTTTTTGCTGGTGATTTCTTATAACCCGGGATACCAGAATGTACTGAAAGATCTGAAGCCAAGTACCCGCCAAAGATTCATCGCTATTGATTTTGACTATCCTGAACACTCCGAGGAGGCCAGTATTATTGCGCATGAGAGTGGTGTAAGCGCGACATTTTCAGACCAGTTGGCGCGCATAGGGCAGAAGATCAGAAATCTGCGAAGCCATGGTTTCGATGAAGGTGTCAGCACTCGGTTACTGGTCTATGCCGGGCAATTGATCGTCCAGGGTGTGCTCCCGCGGCGTGCCTGCGATGCCGCTATATCCAAAGCGGTTTCAGATGACGTTGAAGTGCAGCGAGCGATCGCTGAATTGGTCGACGCAGTCTTCCCTGCCGATTAGGTCACTATCTCGTGGAACCAAAAAGTACACACAGTACGGAAGAAGCCGCGGATCGACTTTGGCTGATTAACCGGGATACCGCCGCGCGTTTCAGGTCGACGATAGCTACTCTTGAAGCTGTTTTTGCTCCTGAGCAGATAAATCGCCTTGCCGAAAGCTGTGTCACCATTGCGGATTCTGGCTGGCGTTCATTTGAGACGGTGAACCTGTTGCTGGAAATCGCAGCCGTGACTGAACATCCGGCGCGACTGATGGAGATCACGAAGGCCGCAGAACAGCTCTCTGGTTATTCGTTTGAACCGGCTGCTAATTATCTTCAGATGGTGCTGGGTGCAGTCGAAGTCGAAGTCGGCCACTCGAAGGAAATTTCCGAACTGGAGCAGGCCGGTTTAGCGCTGCATTCGAAGTACCAGCATGCCTCAGGTTTGATCGGAGGTTACTTTAGCGCCGCGCAGATTGTTCTTGCCCGTGGCGATAGTGATAATCTTCTTTGTTGGGTGGAAGTGGCACGTGGCTTGTTCGACCTTGGGCGTGATGACCTGTTGCGATTCCTGGTATTGAGTGAGCAGTCTGCCAACGTTTCCTGGGTGATGGTTAGACGGTTCCAGGTGAAGTCTACTCAAGGTTGCCTCGTCTATCTTGATCATGTTGGTGATCTTCAGGATAGGTTTTCCGGCGCTCAAATGACGTTGGTCGAGTCTGCCATGCTAAAACACGTGAACTCCTCGTTTGAAGACCTGATCGACTCTTTCGAATCTCTGCATGCTTTTGATCCGGGTCAGGTTTCATTGATCCTGGCGCTGGGAAAGGACATTGAACATGCGAACAGCTTAGCTGCATTCAATAGAAATGCGGGAAAGCTTCCATTGGGTCGTCAGAACGTCATCAGGCAATGGGTCGAGTTCGGCAATGAGGTTGCCCGGGGTAACGAGTTTGCCGGACAGGCTTACTTCAATCTGGAGTCTATGCGATCGAACGAGATGCTCGCATCTTTGCAGGGACAGGTTTCATTTGAAGATCATCGGCGAACATTCGATCTGCTTGCAGAAGCGATCACTGCAAAAAATGTTGTCGTAGAGAGCATTCATGGGACTCATGATGCAACGAACAGCAACCTGGAAGGGCTGCGTGGTGATGGTTCAGGCCTGGGGTTGCCCGAAAATGATGGGCGGGTGGTGCGCTTGCCTCAGACCGTCAATATCTTCGAGGCTGAAGCTGACAACTTTGGGTTTTACAAAGTATCGCTTTTCCATCAACTCGGTTACGCGGAGTTCGGTTGTTTTGCGCAGATTGAAACAATTAACACCGTGCTGGGCACATATCCGGACCGTCTGCTAGCAGAGCGCCTGTTCTTGATTGCAGAGGATGCCCGAATCGACTGGCAGCTCGCGAATCGGTACCCCGGCATACTGCCGCAGCTAAAGCGGCAACAAAAACGGGCTGCCCAGGCAAGGCCGGTTAAAGAGCGAAGCCGTAAAGCGCAGTTACTGGAGGTTCTTGTCCAGACCAGCCTGGACTCACCCCATAAAAAGTATGTGCGTCAAATCTACTGGCCCGAGGCGGCGCTCCTTCGGCAAACACTTGGTCGCTTAAAAAAGGCAACTGCGGACATCGATGAAGTGCTGAATGTCGTTGGTCAATGCTACCGGTTACTTGAGTCCCCGGGTGAGGATGCGTCTGGTCAAGACATGACGAATATCAAGGCGGAGGAAATGGCTATGCTCCTGGAGGAGCTACCAGAGCCCGTACCTTATCGGGGTCAGATTGATGTGGAGCAGGTTAACTCCACACTAAAAATTGATGCTCTGGTTGAAGAACTCCAGGAACAACTTGATGCTATGTCCGACCAACCTCCGGGTGCCGAAATGCCCGGAAGCGACCAGGACCAGATTGAGTTGGGAGACTTAAAGAAAGGCGATGTCGGAGAAGGCGTTGCTATGTTGCTCACCGAACTTGAGAACGAGCTTGGAAGTGAGCCGGGAGAAATTGATCCTGGAGACAAAGAAGGACTGTTTGAGTTTCTTGGAGGAATATCCTCGCGCTCGAGCGATGCGAGTGAGCATCAATATGATGAATGGGACTATCAGATTTCAGACTATCGATCCAAGTGGTGTACTTTGTTCGAGCACAGGGAATTGGACGCAGACGAACAGTATGTCCACACGGTGCTTCGGGACCATCAGGATCTGGCGAGAAAAATACGTCAGCAGTTGAACAAGGTAAAGCCTGAGATGTTACGAAAGGTAAAAGGCGTCGAGGAAGGAGAAGAGCTCGACCTGGAACGCACCATTTCATATGTGGTTGATCGCAGGGCCGGGCTAACCCCAGATGACAACATTTACATCCAACGTCAGAGAAAAGACCGGGATGTCTCGACACTGTTTCTGTTGGATATGAGCGCGTCGACTGACGATATTATTTCTGATCCTGATGCCGATCCTCTAGAGCCTTTGGATATTGATGATGATGAATACCTCGTCGACTTCTTTCAAAAGAAAAAGGCGCAGGACGAAGTCGCCCGAAGGATTATTGATGTAGAAAAAGAGTCTGTTGTTTTGATGGCGGATGCGCTTGAATCTCTGGGAGATGCTTATTCGGTTTGTGGTTTCTCTGGGTATGGGCGGGACCAGGTCGATTACTATCTTTGCAAGGATTTCGACGAGCCGTTCAACGCGTTAAGCAAGGGGCGTATCGGGGGAATCAAACCCTGCCGAAGTACGCGTATGGGACCACCAATCCGCCATGCGACCCGTCGCCTTATTGAAACGGGCTCCAGGATCAAAGCACTCATTATCATGTCAGACGGTTATCCCCAGGACCATGATTATGGTACCGACAGGAATTCGCGGGATTATGGTTTGATGGATACGATGAAGGCATTATCGGAGGCTAAGCAACAGGGCGTGCTGACATACTGTTTGACGGTTGACCCGTCGGGCCATGACTACCTGCGTGCGATGTGTGCGGACAGCCAGTATATGGTGATTCAGGACCTGGAGCAGTTACCGGAGGAGGTCTCCCGGGTCTATAGAAGTCTGACCGGCTAATCTGGTGATCTCTGCAAATAGCCGGTGACTGAACTAGATGAGAACAGCGTTAACTTGAGATAGGATGGTTTCAGCGTAATGTCAACAAAGAATAAGAACGCGTACTAAAGCACAATGACAGAAACATCCGATGACTTACCCGGCAGTTATCACCATGGTGATCTTCGCCTGGCGATACTCAAGGCTGCATGCGATCATCTGCGACGGGAAAATGCGGAGTCCCTGAGCCTGCGAGCCCTGGCGAGGGGGATTGGTGTTTCACAAACAGCCCCTTATCGTCACTTTGATTCGAAGAACGCCCTGTTCGCAGGTATTGCCACCTGGGGTTTTCAGATCCTGGGCGGCCAGATGCAGGCATCGCTGGCTGACCAGCCGTCACCAATGGAATCATTTTTGACCCTTGGGCGTTGTTACCTGAACTTCTCACGCGAGCATGCCGAAAAGTATCAGTTGTTTTTTGATTCAAGCCTGGTTGAATTCGGTGAGTATCCCAGGCTGCAGGAAGCGAGCGGAGTTTGCTTCGACCATTTGTTGGACGTGATTCGGCTTGGTCAGCAGGACCGGTTGTTTGTAGAGCGGGAAGAGGAAGAAATAGCGGCTATTGTCTGGGCAGGCCTGCATGGAACGGCGAGCTTGCTGCAGTTGAAACATGGACGCCAGGGTCTGATTGACCGGCCCGTGGGAAAAGCGATCAGGTTTCTCGCGGAAGAACAGGATCAAACGCTAAACCTGTTATTGCGTTCCGTTCTGAAGTAGTTTCCAGGCCCGGGCGTTATCATTGCTACGATAACCAAGAGTGTAACAGCTGATTTGAGCCGCATTGATTGTTTTACTCACGAAGGAGAAACCATGAAAAAGCCTCTGCTGGCTATTACGATGGGTGACCCGGCGGGCGTTGGCGCGGAAATTGTCGTAAAGGCCTACAACGAACTGAGTAGTGGTGGCGCAACAATCTTTGTCATAGGGTCAGCTGATTGCCTGCGCCAGGCGATGCAGCAGACTGGCTGCCAACACGGGATTAAGGTCATAGGGTCACCCGAAGATATCGTCGATTCCCTGCAGACTATACAGGTGCTTGAGCCCGTCTCATTTGATGCCTCCAGTCTGGTAGTAGGGCAGGTCGCGGCATCCTGCGGGGAAGCCGCGGTGAGGTACTTTGAAACAGCTGTAACGCTCTGCCTTGATGCCCGGATTCAGGGTGTTGTGACCTGTCCAATCAATAAGGAAGCGGTTCACGCGGCGGGTTTTCACGGGGACATTGGTCACCAGGAAATTCTGTCCCGGATGACCCACGCGGAGTTGACGGCCACAATGCTGATGACAACAGGGTTAAAGGTTGCTCACCTCTCAACCCATAAATCGCTCGCAGAGGCAGTCGCCTATGTGAAACAACCCGTTCTGGTAGAAAAACTCAGGTTGACAGTTGAGAGTCTTGAGAGCTGGGGGATCAGTAGCCCAAGGGTTGCTGTTGCTGCGCTAAATCCTCACGGTGGTGAGGGCGGCATGCTGGGGCGAGAAGAAATTGAAGAAATCACGCCCGCTGTAGCAACCTGCCAATCCCTTGGCCTGGATGTCAGGGGCCCTTTTCCAGCTGATTCGATTTTCTATCGGGCGATTAATGGTGAGTTTGATGCAGTGCTAGCGCTTTATCATGACCAGGGACATATCGCGATTAAAGTCCATAACTTCGAGGAAAGTATTACGGCAACCATGGGTATTCCGTTCATTCGTACCTCGGTAGATCACGGTACGGCGTTCGATATTGCAGGCCAGAATCGCGCCGATGCAGGGGGGCTCATCGAGGCAACTCGGGCAGCTATTAATATGTTAAATCAATCACTTACATAGCATTTCGAATATGCTAGAGTTGTCGCCCCGCAAGGGCGAATGTCTGCGGAATATGCCTTCATGCAATGGAAAAATTGGTCGGGTCGGCAACGGGCCTCACTGGAATCTCTTGTTTTTGTCCGCAGCGAAGCTGACGCCTCTGCTGTTGTAAGCCAGTGTGCGCAGGCGGGCAAGACGATCCGTGTCGCTGGCGCTGGCCATAGTCACGCTCCTGTGGTCACCAATGATTCCATCATTGTCGATAGCAGTGGCCTGTCAGGGCTCCTTGAGGTTGACAGGCAAGCCCGGGAAGCCTGGGTCAGGGCGGGCACTTCGATTTATAGCCTCGGCGGTCAATTGCACGACCATGGGCTGGCGTTAAAAAACCAGGGTGACATAGACCGTCAACTACTTGGCGGCGCTATTGCGACGGGTACTCATGGTACTGGCCGCAATCTTCAGAATATTTCAGCCTCGGTCACTGGGCTGCGCATCATATTAGCTAATGGCGAACAGGTTGAGTGCTCGAACAGCGAGCTGCCTGAACTATTCAATATCGCGCGCCTTAGTGTGGGATCTGCTGGCCTGATCACTCGTATCAGAATGAAGTTGGAGGAGAGCGCGGTCCTTAGCGAACAGATTCATGTCGCCAGCTATGACGACACCATTAATCGAATTACAGCGCTGATTGCAGAAAACGACAGGTTTGAATTCTTTTGGTATCCGGGATCTGACGAGGCAAATATCAAGACAATCAATCCAGCGGCAACCGAACCCGAATATCCGCTGGCGAAAGAGGGCGCAAGAGTTGCCTGGAGCTACGAGGTTCTGCCAAATCACAGGCCACATCTGCATACGGAGATGGAATACAGTGTCCCTGCAGCAAATGGCCCGGCGTGTTTCGCCGAGATTCGACAGCTGATCCATCGCCAGTTCCCGGATGTGCAGTGGCCAGTGGAATATCGCACGGTTGCTGCTGACGATATCTGGCTGTCAATGGCATCAGATCGCGATACCGTCACGATATCTGTTCACCAGGACATCAAGCTGGATGAAGAACCATACTATCGGGCCTGTGAAGAGGTATTTCTAGCTTATGGTGGCCGCCCCCACTGGGGCAAGGTCAATTACCTGAACGGAGATGACTTTGCCCGGATTTATCCACGATGGCATGACTGGTGGCGTGTTCGTGATCAGTATGACCCGGGAGGTGTATTCCTCAATGACTACGCGAGAGGTCTGCGCCCAAGTAGTCTATAAGCTGGTCGGCCAGCGCACTAAGCTGTTGACCCTTGATCATAAAACCATTAATCATTAACTTGTAAATCAACCAAAGAAACTGCTGAGCTGAATATGTCCTATGAAAATGTAGCGATCGACTATATTGATCATGTAGCGATCCTAAAGTTAAACGCGCCTGAGGTGTTGAACGCATTGTCGCCCAATATGGTTCAGGAATTGTCGTCTGCCATCACAGATATCATCCGAAGTGATGCACGATGTCTGTTGATAACTGGAGAAGGTCGGGCGTTTTGTGCGGGCGCTAACTTGCAGCCAAAGGGGGCTGCTGATGGCCTGCCACCTGCTGGCAGTGTTCTTGAAACGCACTATCACCCGGTAATGACCAAGCTCCGGAATATGGAAATCCCCATGGTGAGTGCTGTCAATGGCCCGGCCGTGGGAGTAGGCATGAGCTTTGCCGTGATGGCGGATATTGTTGTCGCAGCTCGAAGCGCATACTTCCTCCAGGCATTCGCCAATATTGGGCTGGTACCCGATGGTGGTGCTACCCATCTGCTTCCCCGGATAATTGGATGGAGGCGGGCGGTGGAACTCTCTATGCTCGCCGAACGTTTGCCCGCTGAAACTGCCCTTGAGTGGGGGCTGGTTAACCGGGTTGTAGATGACGACAAGCTGATGGAAGAAGCGCTAGGTTTGGCTACACGCCTGGCAAACGGACCAAGGTCCCTCGGCCTCATGCGCAAAGCCTATTGGGAGACCTTTTCCAACAGTTACTCGGAACAGTTCCAACTGGAGGCTAACCTCCAGGGAATTGCCGGGGCATCGGAAGATAACCGGGAGGGTGTGAAAGCGTTTCTTGAGAAACGACCCGCCAAATTTACGGGCAAATAGTCACGCATGTCGCTAAATATCCACCGTGAATTCACCTTTATTGCCGGGCAGCATCCTGGCTGCGACAATGGTAGAATTGGCTGCTGTTTGAATTGGTACAGACTAGATTTAGGAGTTAAAAAATGCCGTTGGTATTAAACGAAGATCAAAATATGCTGAAAGATTCTGCAAAGAATTTCTGTTCAGACAACACCCCCATTACCCAACTGCGTCGTCTGCGTGATGATAAAGATGAATCAGGTTTTGACCGAGATACCTGGCGTCAGATGGTAGAGCTTGGCTGGGCGGGTATTACTGTCCCCGAAGATTTTGGTGGCCTTGGGTTTGGTTACATGGGGCTCGGCGTAGTGATGGAAGAATGTGGTCGAACCCTGACTGCTTCTCCCTTGTTTGGAACTGCTGTCCTAGGTAGCAGCGCTATACTCCATGGTGGCACCCAGGAACAAAAAACTGAATTACTTGGCCAGGTAGTAGGTGGCGAACTGCTACTGGCGCTTGCGGTCGAAGAGACTCCTCACCACAACCCCTACGGCGCCAGCACCAGCGCCGAAAAATCGGGTGGTGGTTACAAGGTGACAGGTAGCAAGAAGTTTGTGCTCGATGGCCACGTTGCTGACAAGCTTGTGGTCGTTGCAAGGTCATCAGGCAATGCAGGTGATCGTGATGGCCTAACGCTGGTGCTAGTGGATCGCGAGGCAAGCGGCGTAACAGTGACACGTACCATTATGGCTGACAGCCGAAACGCCGCGAATATTGAGTTTGCTGGTGCGGAAGGCGTGATGCTGGGCGAAGAGGGTAAGGGCGCTGATGTGCTGGATAAAGTGCTCGATACTGGCCGCATTCTGCTGGCAGCAGAAATGCTGGGCAGTATCCAGGAATGTTTCGAACGAACAATCGAATATCTCAAGACCCGTGAACAGTTTGGTGTTCCCATCGGTTCCTTTCAGGCGCTGAAACATCGAGCTGCGCAGATGTTCTGTGAAGTCGAATTGTCGAAGTCTGTTGTATTGGAAGCGCTGACGGCACTGGACGAAGACTCAGAGCAGGTCGCTGAACTCGCCAGTCTTGCAAAAACGCGCCTGAATGACACTTACAACCTGGTGAGCAGTGAAGGTGTGCAGATGCATGGTGGTATCGGCATGACAGACGAGTACGAGATCGGGTTCTTTATGAAACGGTCACGGGTTTGCGAACATGCGCTGGGTGGTTCAGCTTTCCACAGGGACAGATACGGCGTCCTGCAGGGGTACTAAAACCCTTATCGTACAAAAAACCTTGTCGTACAAAACAGAGGCCTTGCAATGCAAGGCCTACGATTTTGTTTGCGCAAACGTTTCCGTTTCGCACTTTACGATTCCAAGCGTCCCACAGGGAGATCATTGTCCTTGGCATCTTTCGTGCTATGGCAGGTTTTATTGTCCGCCTTAAGTTCGATCTCGCGATCTGGATTAAATATACGCCTGTTTGGTACAGAAGTTAAAGAACAAATGTGTATGAACAGATCGGGTTTAGAAGCTCTGGTGATAATGCATCAAAAATAAATTTCTGCGAGGCTAGGCTTCGCGAAGTTTTCCGGGTTGGTTCATGCTGCAGTTGAAAAAGTCGCACAGAATGGGACGGAACCGGTCCATATCTACCAGAAAGGCATCGTGTCCCTGGATGGATTCAAGCGAGTGAAAGATAACCTCGCGTCTCCCATCCACAAGTCCATCAGCAATACGTTTTTGGTGCGATATTGGGAACAGTAAGTCTGTCTCAACACCGATGACCAGAGCCCGGCTGGCCCCCACTCTTGCTAAACCGTGCTCGACCGACCCGCCATGGTCAGCGACGTCAAATAGATCCATCGCCCGGGAGAGGTAGAGATAGCAGTTGGCATCAAAGGTGCCGATGAATTTGTTGGCGTGGGCTTCAAGGTAGGATTCAACCTCGAAGTCCAGGCCAAAAGATTGGCCTGTCTGTCGTTCTTCAGGAATCAATTCACGACCGAAACGTTGCTCCAGTTCTGCCGCACTTCGATAAGTCAGCATGCCTAGCTTGCGGGCAAGCCGCATACCCAGTACAGGCTCTTCTGTAACGTCATAATTGCCTTCATTCCAGATCGGGTCGCTTTGAATAATTTCCCGCTGTAGGGAACGAAGGGAAATAGCAAAAGGAGCCGCCCTTGCTGAGCCAGAAATGCTGACGACGCTCTCAGCAATTTCAGGGAAAAGTATGGCGTAAGCAATCGATGTCATACCACCCATGGATGCGCCAACAACGGAATGCAGTCGATCCAGGCCTAGGGATTTAACGACTTCGTGACCGCTACGGGCGATATCTTCAATCGTCAGTACGGGAAAATCGAGTCGGTAGGACTCGCCTGTTTCCGGATTGATGCTGGTGGGGCCGGTCGAGCCGAAACAGCTTCCCAGAGAGTTGACGCAAATGACGAAATACTTCGTGGTATCAATCGGCTTGTTTTCACCGACCATCTGCTCCCACCAACCGGATGAGGGATCAACCTCCGAAGAGGCAGCATGGGCCGAAGGAGACAAACCGGTGAAAAGTAAAATGCCGTTATCTTTCTGGAAGTTCAGCTCACCCCAGGTCTCGTAAGTAATAGTAGGGCTTTCAAGGTGGCCGTGGCGCATGTTGAATGATCCGTTGACCTGGTGGTATTTTCTGGCGGAACCCATATTGGTTTAAGGCCGTTTTGTTGACGAGGGCGACAGTTTGGCAAGAACGCGGTCTTTTTTCTAGGCTTGGGTGTTATGGGGCCTAACTGGTTGATTTTTCAGCATCTTTACCGATGAGTAAGTGGATACACCATAAGGAACCAAGTAGGTCAGCGCGATTTGCAGGATCTGCTGGCGACTCAGTTCCAGGGCTAATAGTGCAGGCCCGTGATTGATCAGGGCGAGAACCGTACCGACAACAAGTGCGACTTTGATCGCGGTCAACACAACAGGTCTGAGAAATAGTTGGTTAGCCATGATTAATAAGAGATTGTTTCGAGTGTCGACACAATCTGGACCGCTTTTGCGATGATTGCAACTGTACGATTATTGCAAGAAGGGTGTCTGTGGGCGTAATCTGGACTTCATGGATATTCCCAGTCTCAGACTTTTCATCACGCTTTCACGTAACCTCCACTTTGGGAAAACCAGCGAAGAGATACACATGTCTCCCTCGGCAGTTAGTCGTGCGCTACAGCGGCTCGAGGATCAGCTAGGGCATCCATTGCTGGTGCGCGACAACAGATCTGCCTTGCTAACAGAGGAAGGACAGATATTTCTTGAGTACGCGCTGGAAATCGTCAAACGCTGGGAAACCCTGCAGCGGGATCTCGAGGGTAAGTCTGCTGTCCTGCGGGGACAGTTGACGTTGTTTGCGTCCGTAACCGCCAGTCAGAGTATTCTTCCAACTGTGCTGTCTGATTTTCGAAAGCAGTACCCCGAAATTCATATTCAACTGGAAACCGGGTACGCGGTAAACGCTCTCTCAAAATTGGCTGAGGGGATTGATGTTGTAGTGGCGGCGCTACCTGTAGACGGTAGTGAGGATGATGAGCAACTCGAGAAACGCATCATTACTTCGATCCCGTTGCTAACGGTTGCACCAGCAAATCATCGATTGGGTGAGTTGCTGGATATCGAACCTATTGACTGGTCATCAGTCCCTCTGGTGCTGCCATCGACCGGGCAGGTTCGAAAGAACATTGATGTATGGCTTCGCAACCAGTCCATTTCCCCTAACGTATATGCGGAGGTGCCAGGCAATGAAGCGATATTGTCATTGGTTGCTCTGGGATGTGGTGTTGGTTTTGTCCCAGAGCTGGTCATTAAGGATAGCCCGCTGGCTGATCAGGTAGAGGTGGTAGAAGACGGACCAGACCTGGAAAATTTTCACGTGGGGTTTTGTACCAGGAAAAAAAACCTGGAGGTCTCTCCCATTATTCGAGCTTTCTGGAAATCTATACCCGTAACTTCCCTTAGCAACTCACCTTAGGTGAGTTAAAAAACAGTAGCTTAGGCACTATCAGTGCTGGTTTTTCTATCTTGTGTGTTATCTTGAAGGCTTGGTTTTAACCTGGGTTTTTGATGGCTATGGGTTAATGTCAGTCAATAAATCAATAAATGAATCAATCAATGAATGAGCGGGTTGGCAATATTATATTTATGCGCCGTTGGCCGGGTATGGCAGTGCAAGTGGCGACCTTGGTGAATAGATATTATGAAAATTAGTGAAATCGCATCAAATGTATCGGTGGGTACAGGTAATCCAAGGGGTGGTATTGATCTTTGTTTTGACCTGACTGCCCAGGAAACAATCCAGCTTTCCGAAGTGTGGACTATCGCTGGTTGGGAAACCCGTTTTGTATTTCTACCACCTCACCAGACGCTGGAGTTGGAAGATAGAAACCACTACCTTAAAGTTATCGTGGGAAAATTGGCTAACCTCGGACGTGATTGTTTTGCAGAAAACTATGTAGTTCGAACGACCCGCCTCGAAAAGCCGCGGGTGTTATCAGGATCACAGGGGCTGCTCTGTGCGTTGTTCACTGAAACTTCTGATTTACTGCCGAACATTCATGATATGTCCGACTGTGTTTTCGCTGGCCCGATGGCGCAGTATCTGGAGTGGAAGAGTTTTAAAGAAAGGTTCGGTGCTTTCACAGACTATTTTGAACAGCTTGATAACCACATGGCGAATGGATTTCATTTGTTGGATTCAGAAGAATCGGAAATAACCTACGTAAACTTTTGGACCTGCGGGAAGAATGGGGACGTCTCCACCCATAACCATGCTCAGGATCCATCGCTAGCGGGACCAGCTTTTGCCGAGGTTCACCTGGTTCTTAATAATGGAAGCGGGGCAGCAGGTATGTATAAAACCCTCGGTCCGGATTCTGATGCGAGAGATGTCCACGTCATGAAGCGAGGCGATGAACACGGACCGTTTTTTGAGCATCAGGCTGGCAAGCCTGTACTGCTGGACAACGGTGCGGTCAAATACCCCTGGCATGGGTGGCAAAGTGGAAACGACGATAAGGATGTTCAGTCATACGATCTTGTCGCCGCGTTTGAAATTAGCCCTGATTTTGTGTTGATACCAACGAGTGAAGTAACCTGACTTCAATAAGAGGATGTGGCGGTTTCCTTTGCACCCAACCAGCATTAACAGGGAATAGGCATTAGTTCATGGCGGATACAGTCAATCTTGTTCTTTATCCCCAGGTCCAGGATGGAGCAGAGGTCGCGGCGGTTAAGAAAAAACTCCAGACAACCCTCAGTGTTGACGTCGCAACCGTAGATTCGTGGTACACCACAATGAATCCAACCGCGATCCTGACGGATGTAGAGAGGTCGATTGCGGTAAAATACCTCAGCGCTATTCAGGAATGCGGCGCCGAATGTAACCTCCAGCCCAGTGATAGAGATAAAGCTGCTTGGGGTCTTGAGCTAAAGACTAATCCGGATTCTACGGTTCTGTTTGTTTGTCCTTTCTGTGAACACAAAGAACAGGTTGGCAAAGGCAGCAAGCTGGAAAAATGCCCGGAATGTGGTCTTGTCATCGCCGAATGGGAAGAAAAAATACGGAAAGAGGCGGAGGATGAGAAAATTCGTCGCCGCCTGATGCGAGAGCAACGATTAAAAGGTGACAAACAAGACGATCCCGATACTAATCGCAAGGAGCTTGAGCGGTTAAGAGAACTTGAACGAGAGATCGTGAAGGAACTTGGGATTAAGCCACCGAGTACCCTCTGGGTTTTCTTTGAGAAATATACCATTTCGCTAAGCTTTGTAATCAGCCTAATGATCGTGGCACTAGCCGGGGTCGGCTTCCGTTACCTTGATCTTTACCTCGAGCAGCTCTCCCATGAAGAAGCGGTAGCGGCGGCCCCAAGCGAACAGATTCGGGAGGTCGCACGGGTGGTTGCGGTTGCAGTGGAAATGCAGCAGCAAGGTAATCAGGTGGTCCTCACGGAAATTGTCGATGCAACGCAGGCAATGCGCGGGCCGAGGGGGGGGGCACGACAGGAAATTATGTACGCCGCACAGCAAATGATGAAAGGTGTTAATCCTGAAATATTCCTGGATATTGCCAGTAAAATGCCGCCGTCCGTGGCAAGGGCGAAACTTGTGCCGGGTGAGGCTGAACCTGCGCTGGTTAACCTGGAGACGATCGGCGGTATATCTGGGCTGCAGGGCGTATCAATTTTTTCCGCTGATGAACTGCAGGAAATGGCGCCGCCGCTCTTTGAGCACGGACACGACAAGATCCTCGCTGTACTGCCGAAGAAACAGTTCATCAAAGACAAACTGAATCTCGCTGGATCGCGCATCGTCGTCCAGGCGATTGATGAAATGGACGGGTCCGCCGTCGTCAATCTGCTGAGCAGCGTTAAACAAGACCAGGAATGGGACCAATACCTGTTGTCGCAGGTTAAACAATATATTCTTAACGCTAACCTTGAAGCTGCTGACCTACTTGCCGATCGAATCAGAAACCCCATCGTCAGGATCAATGCTTTTGCCGGGATAATGGAAGAACACCAGCAGCGAGAGAATCCTTTGGCGGTCAAGGTGCTAAGGGCGAGGGTGGATATGGATCTCGTTAAGATCGAGAATCCTGATGCAAGGGCAAAGGTGATTCTTGATCTGGGCCAAAGAATGGCTGCAGTAGGTAGTCCTCTTGAGCCGGCTGCTTCAATAAGCAGTGTCCAGCGGATGGTCAATGAGAGCAAGGAACCGCTTGAAAAATCTGCTCTGATCTCGTGGCTGGCAGTCGCTTACATGAACGCTGGGGATAAAGAGCAGGCCAGGCGTCTGCTGCGGAATGCGCAGAAAACAGCAGGCCAGGTTGCGTTACTTAATGATCGAATATTTGCCTTCACTAAATTGGCGCAGCGATACTACGACGTCCGCAACAATACCCTGGCCAGTGAAATCCTGTCAGAAGCTTCGGTACTGGCAGCGACGAAATTAGCGCATCAGCCACGATCGGTTGCCTTTGGCAGGATAGCACTTGCCCGGGCGTACATTGGGGATTTTGTCGGTACGAGGGAATCCATTGACAATGCTGCCGATGGCAGAGGTAAGCAACAACTCTTGGTGAAGGTGGTGGAAATGCTGCTAGTTGAGCAACGCTTCTATGAAGCTTTGTCATGGATGGAAACCCTGGAAGATGAAGTGGAATATTCCAGGCTCGAGCTGCGACTATCGAGCGCATTTTTTTACGCAGGTCGAACCCGGGAAGCGCTTAACCGGATTGAACAATCTGCTCCCAGGATGCAGCGAATCTATGAGCTGTCGGAAAGGGGGCTGCTCACCAGCCAATATGCACGATTCCTGGCCAGACTCGGAAAAAGTTCTCGCTCAGAACAGCTGTTCGAAGAGGCAGAAGCCATCAGCAAAGAGCTGACTGGTCGAAAATCACAGATAAACCTGGGGCTGGTGGCAGTTAATCGCGCGAAGGTCTTCCAGTTAGAGAAAGCCAGGGAAATTGTGATCAATGAACTTACTGATAGTGTGATCAGAGAGCCTATCGATATCGAAGTTCTAGTGACAGAGCGGGTCATCAAGAACCTGTTGCCCGAGGGGACAGTCGTCCGATAAGAAGGCTGGCAAATATATTCTCAAATAGAATCAATAAAATTCTATATTGCCATATATACATCATAAATAGAATATATAGAATGCTGGCTGTTAGTCACTGATAGTCAGGTAAAACATGTCCGCTTGCCAAGATTGCGACCCTTCGTGCCCTTATGAACCGTTTGACCATCTAAAAGAAACTCCTCTGCATGCCAGCTTGTTCAGTTGGGTTTCCGTGCTTATGACGATTGGCTGGATAGGAATTTTGATTGCGGTGTTTGAGCTGGCAGGGGCCGGGGATACGACAGCCGAGCCAACACTTGAGGCATTCCTTAAGACGTTGCTTTAACGTCAGGCGGCCTTTGCATCAGGGCCGTTGATCACATTGCAGTTTTTGAATTCGTTAGCAAAGTAGTCGATAAAGCATCGTAGTTTCGATGGGAGGTGCCTCCCCGGAGAATAAACCGCATGCACGTTCGATGGCGCGCTTTGAAATTTTGACAGGACCTCAACCAATTCGCCTGCAGCCACTTTGTCGCCTATCAGCCAGCGTGGTACCTGGGCAATTCCAAGACCGTGTAAAAGAGCGCTGCGAAGTACCTCTGAATTGTTTGTCTGCAGGTTGCCTGACACCTTGATGTGGAGTGGTTCGCCAGATTCTCTGAAGGTGGCCTGGCCTGGGCTGCCAAGGTCTGTATAGACCACGTAGTTGTGTTCTTTTAAGTCCCTGGGATGTCTTGGGACGCCATACTTTTTCAGATATTCGGGTGAGGCTGCGGTGGCGGTGGGGCTTGCACACAACTTGCGGGCTACCAGGTTGGAGTCACGCAGGTTCCCGATACGAAAGGCGATGTCGACCCCTTCTTCAATCAGGTCAACTACCCGATCGTTGAGGGTAATGTCGATCTTAATATCCGGATACCGTGCAAAGAAATTCTCAAGCCTTGGCACTACATGAAGCCGTCCGAAAGCGACTGCTGCCGTCACTCGCACCAGACCTTTGGGTTGGGTTTGCAGCAAGCCGACGTTCTGTTCTGCATCTTCCACATCCTGCAGAATGGCGACACAGCGCTCATAGTAGTCAGAACCGGTTTCCGTTAACCGTAAGCTTCGGGTGCTCCGATTCAGCAATTTTGCACCCAGCCAGGATTCCAATTCAGCGACGTTTTTGCTGACCGTGGGTTGTGTACTGTTCAGTTCTTTTGCGACGGCACTAAAGCTCCCGGTTTCAACAACACGAATGAACATGTGCATGGCGGACAGACGATCCATCAGGGATACCTATTCCAAAAAAGAATAGAGTGTACCTAAAATATGGTAATTAGCCATTACATATGAATAATTTGCTGTAATGTCTTTCTTAAGACTACACATCCAGTAATAATGTCGACCAGAGAAGAGCGTAATAACAATAAAGACAATGAGATGATCCAATCTGCTTTTCAGGACAAATTGACTCAACTTCGCGCCAACAATTGCGAGGAGCTGCTGACACCGGAACTCGCTATTTTGACCCGGACCATTGCCAGGTTGCGGCGGGATAAAATGCATACCCGCTGTCTCCAGGTGGGCGAGACGGTCCCTGATTTTGGATTTATTGACGCTAATAATATTAATCGTAAACTTTATGAAGTGCTCGAAAGTGGCCCCGTTGTTCTGAACTTTTTTCGCGGCTTGTGGTGTCCGTATTGTGAGGCACAGATAGAGGCTTACGAAAATATTCAATCTGAATTGACCAGGCTGGGGTGCGCGTATTTTGCGATTTCTCCGCAACGACCGCAGACGACAGGTGGGCGGTGTGAAAGCTACCAGGTAATTTATGATCGAGATAATAAAATCGCCAGAGACTTTGGTATTGTATATGGGCTTGAGCAGGTAGAAAGAAACCTGTTTGAAAGCTGGGGATTAATGTTGGATAAAGTGAATGGCAGCGATGGTCGAGAGTTGCCTGTTCCGGCAACATTTATCGTCTGCAAGGACAGGACTATCGGCTTCGAATACGTCGATGTTGACTTCAGGGTACGATGCTGCCCGGAGCAACTAATAGAAGAATTAAAATCTTTTTGTGATTCCCGTTAGTGGTACAGCAAGCGCTGCCTCTAAGCGAGGCTAGGGCTTTTCGAACAGCAACGTAAATCGGTCAGTATTACCCGTCACGCTTTTCCTTCCAACTTCGTGTCGTAATTCATCGTCAGGCTTGTAGTGCAGCTCGGAATAATCGACAAGCTTGAACCCAGCGGCCTGAACTTCTTTAATGACCTGAACGGGGTCAATTCTTCTCCACACTTCAGCGCTGTCTGGCTGCATGTGTCTTCTTGTGTGATCCACGACAACATATCGGCCTCCTTTATTCAGTACCTCGAAGGCGGCTGCGTTCAGGTTAGCCCGGCCGGCAGCGTCAAAGTTGTGTACATTTCGAAAGGTAAGCACCATATCGAGCTCTCGGATACCGAAGCTGAACTCTGGCACAGTTGCGCGGCGTTCTTCCGCCGTTGACTGAGCAATACCGTCGAACGGGATGACTTCCGTTGTCGAAAATCCTGGTTTATCGGCAATCATCGCACTGACGGAGTTGGTGCCGATCGACAGATACAACTTGCCTTTCTCCTCAAGCACGGGCCCCAGGATCTTTGTGTACCAACCGCTAGAGCCAGGCAGGAGTTCCAAAACCTGCATATCGTCCTGCAGTCCAACGAAAGTCAGCAACTCTATGGGCTGACGGTTCCTGTCGCGTTTGCGATCGGCATCTGTTCGGCGGTCATGATCGATGGCAGCTTGAATCTTAACTTCCATCGGTGTGGGTTCTGTTGCGCCGGCTAAAATCGAAAACGTCAGTGCAAATACCAGAAGCAGTTTCATCAGCAGATCCTTTCAAATACACGGGGAGTTTCTGTCTGCGCGGAATCCTAAAGCAAAGGCTATGCGCTGTCAGTAGAATCAAGCCTTTAACCGTGCCATAGTTCGAACAAGTTTTGAACGGGTTTCCCGAAAAGGCAGGTTATGAAATTGAAACAAGTAGCCCTGGTTGCTGGTGAACTGGCCCCGGTGCGCGAGCAAATTTTTGACATTCTTGGACTTAAGGCCGACTACGACGATCCGGGCGTTGGTGAATTTGGTCTGTGCAATAGTGTAATGGCCATTGGCGAGACCTTTCTGGAAGTGGTTTGCCCAAAAGAAGAGGGGGCAACAGCAGCCCGGTTGCTGGAACGTCGTGGTGGTGACGGCGGCTATATGGTGATTGCTCTGGTGGACAACATTAAGGGCGTGAGTAGGAGAATAGAGAAACTCCAGATGCGAAAAGTATGGGAAGTCGATCGTGAAGAAGTCTCTGCTTTTCATGTTCACCCGAAAGATATCGGCGCAGCGATTGTCTCCTTCGATGAAATGCGGCCCAGCGACGAATGGCTCTGGGCTGGGCCTGGCTGGCGCGACAGGAAGTCGAGCCATGTTGGGGGAATTACAGCGGTGGATGTCCAAGCTGATGACCCGGAGGCTATTGCGACCAAATGGGCTGCGGCTTTTGATAGAAATTTCCGCCTGGAAGGTGATGTTCTGCGAATGCCGCTTGATAACGGTGAGATCCGTTTTGTTGAGGCCGCTGATGGGCGCGGTGATGGCGTGGCTGCGGTTGAGTTTTCGGTGACAGATCGGTCAGCTATTCTGTCTGCCGCTGAAAATCACCAACTCAGTTGGTCTGGCAATGAAGTTACGGTCTGTGGAACTCGCTTCAGGTTCAGGGACCTGGGATGATTTTCCTGTTTGGTGAGCGGCCTTGCGCGAAGACGACTCCGCTTGGCTCTAGATATTGCGCAGACTGTAATAGACAAGACTGCCTTGCCGAATAGCGTGAACCAGGGGTTTGACAGACAAAAGGTAAACCGGGACACTTAAAGTTATAAGTAACCTGTTTGAACAAACCAGCTAATTATGGCCATCAGTAAGCTCTTAGAACTGCAGTCCAGGTTCCACAATTACCGTTTAGACAAGAGGGTTTTCCCGACCTCGCTTGTCCAGTCCTTAGTGCAATCGATGGAAGCGGAAGGCATCCGTGCAGATATCAGTCTGGCTGGTACAGGAATCGACTTGTCCTTGGGTCGGGTGACCTACCAGCAACGAATTGACCAGTTATCCAACATGCTTGACCTGCTGGGCATGAATGGTGCGTGGCTGGAATCGCCTCGCAGGGTCTCAATTTCTGACTATGGCCTGTTGGGTTACGCGATGATGAGCAGCGCGACCCTTGAACAGGCCGTCCAGATTGCAGTGAAATATCACAAGCTCGCCGGAGCGATGTTTGAGCTGGTCTTTGATGTTGATGGTGACGAGGCAGTACTAAGAATCGATCATCTGCTGCCCGGCGGCAGAGTCGGGCAGTACACGGTTGAAGAGTTATTCGCGGGGATCAGTCGACTGATTGGTTTATTGCTTGGACGAGATCACAAGCCGAGCAGAATCCTGCTAAATTACGAAGCACCTGACTATGCCGAAAAACATTTGCAGTGCTTTCGATGCCCTGTGATCTTCGATCAGCCGAGTTGCCAATACAGGTTCTCGCGCGAGGAATTGGCTGAGCCACTTGCTGAGGCTGATGCCAATACGGCACGCATCTGCGAAGAGTCATGTCGTAAACTGCTTAACCAGATGGAGATTGAAGACGATATCATTTCGCGAATCTGCCATTTGTTACTGAGTACGCCAGGAGAATTTCCGAAACTGGACGCTGTAGCTAATAAATTGTCATTAGGTGCGAGAACCCTGAGGCGAAGGCTCAACGATTTAGGTACCAGTTACCAGCGAATTCTTGATGATGTCAGGCGGGAACTGGCCATCGAATACCTGCGAACAACTAATCTGACCGTGCAGGAAATTGCTGAGCTTCTTGGCTATAGCGAAGTCACGAATTTCAGGCGGGCCTTTATGCGATGGGTGGAATTGTCGCCGTATCAGTATCGCAAACAGATAGGCTCACCAGCTTAAACAACCTTCTTTTCTAAGCTCCATCCATATCTAGGCCCCATCCATATCTAGGCCCCATTCCGTTATAAGCCCAGTCACTGCCGCTGAAGAAGCGGTCGACTTCGTCTTCCTGGGCATGATGCTATGGACGTATTTTGATGAACTCACCGGAGTGGTTTAATACAGGTGCAAGAGCACCGGTCGCCGGTACGGAGGCACCAACGATAAGATGCGTCGTTGGATAATGCGGGGTGTTGAAAAGCTACCCCCGTTACCGGGGGTAGTTGGTAGATCATCCGAATTCGGAAATAACACCCGAGATGGATTCCTTGGCATCACCGAATAACATTCGAGTGTTTTCACCAAAGAAGAGCGGATTGTCCACACCAGAGAAGCCGGAAGCCATTGAGCGTTTCAGTACGAACACGGTTCGCGCCTTGTCAACGTTGATGATTGGCATGCCATAGATTGGGCTGTCTTCGTCTTCACGTGCGCTGGGGTTGACCACGTCGTTTGCACCAATCACTACTGCAATGTCAACGTTCTCAATCCTTGGGTTGATGTCGTCCATTTCAACCAGCTGCTCGTAAGGTACGTCAGCTTCTGCAAGCAGTACGTTCATGTGACCAGGCATACGCCCGGCAACGGGATGAATCGCGTAACTCACCTCACAGCCGTTTGCTTCCAGGATCTCACCGAGTTCCTTCACAACGTGCTGAGCCTGGGCAACGGCCATACCGTAACCAGGTACGAAGCAGACGTTGCTGGCGGCTTCAAACAGGTAGTAAGCGTCTTCAACAGAGACAGGCTTAACTTCACCTTCAATAGCCTTGCCTTGCTTCACTGCGCCGAACCCGCTGAAGAGAACGTTTGCAAGCGATCGGTTCATTGCCTTACACATGATGTTGGTCAGGATGATCCCGGAGGCACCAACCAGTGAGCCGGCGACGATCAGTATGTTGTTGTTAATGGCAAAGCCTGCAGCACAAGCAGCAATACCGGAGTAGCTGTTCAGTAGTGAAATAACGACGGGCATATCAGCGCCGCCGATTGGAATCACGGCCATAACACCAAGCAGTAGTGCCAGCCCCAGGGTGATATACAACCATTGGCTATCAGCCTGAGGGTCCAGACAGAACATATAGGCCGCGTATACAATGCCAGCGAGGAGCAGGCTGTTAACGAACCGTTGTCCCTTAAAGACGATGGCTGCGCTGTTCATCACCTCGGCAAGCTTGGCGTAAGCGATAAGACTGCCGGTAAAGGTCAGGCCACCAATCAGAATAGCCAGCAGAATAGTCACTGCGGTAAACGTCTCAATGCTGCCACCGTAAAGTGTTGCCCAGCCAACAAGCAGGCTGGCTGCGCCGCCAGAGCCATTGAAGAGGGCGACCATCTCGGGCATGGAAGTCATGCCAACCAGTCTGGCAGCAAGTGCGCCAATGATTGTGCCGATGACCATGCCACCTGCGATGTATTCATAACTGACGATCCCTTCGGCCGTCAGGCCCGCGACGACAGCGATCAACATACCGAGCGATGAAAACATGTTGCCACGCCTTGCAGTCGCCGGTGAGCCCAGCATCTTCAGGCCGAAGATGAACAGGGCCGCCGAAACAATGTAAGAAAGGTTAGCTAATAGTTCGATATTCATTATTTGCCACCTGCCTTCTTGCTCTTGAACATGCCGAGCATGCGGTCAGTGACCATATAACCACCGACAACGTTAATAGTGGCGAATGCCACTGCAGCGGTGCCGAGGTATTTACCCATCTCATTATCTACCATCCCGGCTGCTAAAAAGGCACCGGCAAGTGTGATGCCGGAAATCGCGTTCGCACCAGACATCAGCGGAGTATGCAGCGTTGCAGGTACCTTGGAAATCAGTTCGAAGCCGAGGAATATCGACAACACCAGAATAAAAATCAGAAATACAATTTCCATTTTAGCTCCCCCTTATGTTCTTGATGGCTTCATTTACAAGGCCACCATCGTGTGTAATGACGCAGCCCTTGAGGATGTCGTCCTCAAGGTCGAGATTGAAGATTTTGTTCTCTTCATCCCAGTATTCGCTGACAAGGTTATAAAGATTGGATGAATACATCTGGCTTGCATCGCTGGATACCTGTGATGGCAGGTTAGCCATGCCAATAATGGAAACACCATCAATCTCAACTGTTTCATCTGGCTTTGATCCTTCTACGTTACCGCCGGAATCAACCGCCATATCGACGATCACGCCACCTTTCTTCATCGCTGCGACCATATCGGCTGTGATGATACGCGGGGCAGGGCGGCCGAAGAGCTGAGCGGTCGTGATGACAATATCGGATTCGCTGATAACGTCCTTCATGCCGAGTCTCTGCAGTTCCAGCTGCTCAGGGGTCAGTGCCTGGGCGTAGCCGTCCTTGGTCTGGCCCGTTTCTCCAAGATCAATCTCTACGAATTTACCGCCTAGAGATTGCACCTGTTCTGCGACGACGGGGCGTGTGTCGAATGCTTCAACACGGGCACCAAGGCGTTTTGCTGTCGCAATGGCCTGTAGGCCTGCGACACCGGCACCGATAACAAAGACCTTTGCAGGGCTGAGTGTTCCAGCGGGCGTCATCATCATCGGTAGAATGCGATCCAGCTTGCTGGCGGCGAGTAATACCATCACGTAACCGGCGAGGTTAGCCTGTGAGCTCAGTGCATCCATTTTCTGTGCACGTGTTGTTCTGGGGATCATTTCCATGCTGATCGCTGTCACACCCTGTGCGGCAAGCGAGTCGACCAATTCATGTTCGTTGTAAGGGTCAAGGTAGCTGATCTGGATGGCGCCCTTTTTCAATAGGGAGACTTCTTCTGTGCTAGGCTTTCGGACTCTGAGCACCATATCGCCACTGGGAATCAGTGCATTGCGATCATTAGAAACAGTTGCACCTGCCTCTGTATAGTCTGCGTCGCTGAATCCTGACTGTAATCCTAGTCCGGATTCCACGGACACGGATAAGCCAGCTCTGGTGAGCTTTTTCACCGAGTCAGGGATAAGTGCGACGCGGCGCTCATTAGCCCACGTTTCCGCAGGAACCACGATTTGCATATCTACCTCACTAGATTTAATTGGGAGTGTTTTGTCTACCGGGCGGGCTGAGAATTGCCTGTACGGATAAGGGGCAGAAAGTTAGCATGATCAATGGCTGATTTCTAACCATAATGCGCTATAAGCATCGTGATTCGCCTATTTGATTGTGAGAGCGATACCAGCCTGATGGTTGTTCGCGATTCCGGTTTGGTTGAATCTGGTTTCATTGTTATAAAGGCGGGACTAATTTCTGAGGACTTATGATGAGCTGGCACAAAGAAGCCAAGGAAATCGAACAACGGCGTAAGCTTTCAAAGGGCCAAGGTGGCGCCGAATCAATTGCCAGGCACCATGCCAAAGGAAGGCTCACTATCCGCGAGCGTATCGATGCCCTGGTTGCGCCCAATTCCTTTGAGGAGCACGGCGAAGGTGCAGGATTTGCGGAAAAAGATGACAACGGCGAGATCAAGGCCTTCTCCCCCGCTAACTATGTTGTGGGGTTTGGTTCAATTGGCGGTCAGCGAGTGGTCGTCGGCGGGGAAGACTTCACCCTGAAGGGGGGGTCGCCGAATGGTGCAGGCCTGCGAAAAAGTGTTTATGCAGAAGAGTTGGCGGTACAGTTCAAGGTGCCGCTAGTGCGAATGCTTGAAGGCGGAGGGGGGAGTGTCGCCGGTTCCGGAGGCGCCAGGCCTACTACCGTTGGTTCTCCCGTGTATGCAGAGCCGAGGTTCAAGATCATTGCCCAGGCGATGAATGAAGTACCGGTTGTGTCTGGTGCGATGGGGCCTGTTGCAGGCTTTCCGGCGGGTAGGCTGGTGGCGTCCCATTTCTCGGTCATGGTCAAGGAAACATCCCAAGTCATGGTGGGCGGTCCGGCCTTGGTAAAGCGGGCTCTCGGCGTGTCGCTGACAAAAGAAGAGCTGGGCGGCTGGAAGATCCATACCCGCAGCGGTATTGTGGACAACGTAGCTGAGACAGAGGAAGCCGCGCTGGTCCAGATGCGCCAGTTCCTGAGTTATCTGCCTCAGAATGTCTGGCAATTGTCGCAGCGGCTGGATTGCAGCGACAACGCGAACCGAGCCGATGAAGCGTTAATGGATATTGTTCCAAGGGATGGGCGTATTCCGTTTGAAATGCGTGAGGTCATTCAGCATGTGGTGGACCTCGACTCCTTTTTCGAAATAGCCCCTTTTTACGGTCACGGTCAGGTCATTGGTCTGGCGCGCTTGAATGGTTTGGCCGTAGGGGTGATTGCTAATGATTGTCGCCACTTTGCGGGGGCAATGACCGCGGAGGGATCGCAGAAGGCGAAACGGATGATGGAGCTGTGCGATACATTCCATCTGCCGGTGATTAACTTTCTGGATGAGCCTGGCTTCATGATCGGTCCGGACTCAGAGCAAGCAGCGTGTATTCGTTATGGGATGAGTGCCGTGGCGGCAGCCGTTCAATCAACCGTTCCCTGGGCAACGATTGCCGTTCATAAGTCTTTTGGGGTCGCCTCAGCGGCCCACTTTGCACCGAATACCTACAAGCTCTCCTGGCCTTCCCATGAAATGGGAGCGTTGCCGGTAGAGGGTGGCGTGGCTGTTGCTTTCCACCGTGAAATCGCGGCGGCTGAAGATCCAGATGAGAAGCGGCGAGAATTGGAACAAATGTTGATGAAGAACCGGTCTCCTTTTCCCATGATGGAAAGTTTTGCTGTTCATGAATTGATTGACCCAAGGCAAACGCGCGCCAAGTTGTGTCGATGGGCGGATTGGATTGAGCCATTACTGGAAGAATTGAAAGGTCCCGTGACCTGGGGAATGAGACCTTGAGTATCCAGACGGAAATAAAAATGCTGCTGCTTGTTTGCAGCCTATTGGCCGCGTCGACTGCAAATGCCCAGCCGGCACCGCATGTTCGTGTTGACCTGGTAGCAGCCGTCACGAGTATTGCGCCGGGTGATTTGTTTGATGTCGTGTTTCGGCAGGATATTGACGACGAGTGGCATACCTACTGGACGAACCCGGGGGATTCCGGTGCGGCGCCGGATATCAAATGGACCGTACCCGCCGGTGTGTTTGTGAGTGCGTTTAAATATCCATACCCGGAGCGTATTCCTTATGGGCCGTTGATGAACTATGGCTATCATAACGAAGTGCTAATGCCTTTCTCGGTTTCGGTGCCAGAAGATTATCCCGCGGATGTCGTTGACATTAAGGGCACCGGCAGGGTGCTGGTCTGTGCTGATATCTGTATCCCGCAAAAAGTCGAAGTCATGGCGTCCATTCCGATAGGGCTAACGGTGGTCGACGACGCGGTGTCCGATACGTTTTACGTGGCACGGTCACGGGTGCCCGTGCCTATCGATGTAGTGAGTAGTTTCCAGGTTGATGCAGACAAGATCCTGTTAACGGTGGGTTTACCCGCTGTACAGGGTAATCGAATTGATGCAGTCGAATACTTCCCCTTTGCCCCTGAATTAATAGATAACCCGGCCAGCCAGATATTCTCCATGTCGGATGAGGGGCTGGTCCTCACACTAGAGCCTGGTTACGATTTCGATGAGGATTCCGCAGACCTGTCCGGCGTGATCGTGATTCATGAATCCGTCGGTGAAGGGATAGTGTCGAGTTTTGAGTTCAGGATGGATGATTCTATCGCACCCCCGGGGTCTGTGATTCCAGAAGACGATCATGCGTTGGGTGAAACAGGGTTGCTTGCAGCGCTGTTTTTTGCCTTTTTGGGCGGCCTGATATTGAACCTTATGCCTTGTGTTTTTCCGGTTTTGTCCATCAAAATTCTTTCACTGGTCGAGTCTCATCATGATGGTAGCTCAATTCGTTTACACGGCCTTGCCTATGCTGGAGGTGTTGTCGCCAGTTTTGTGGCGATCGCGGTGCTTCTGATTAGCCTGCGAGCGGGCGGTGAGGCGATAGGCTGGGGTTTCCAACTGCAATCGCCCATTGTGGTGAGCATGGTCGCCTATTTATTTCTGGTGATTGGTTTGAACTTGCTGGGTGTGTTTGAGATCGGTGGCACGCTCATGTCCTTGGGTAGCAGCGGAGGCAACTCGCGAGGATATCTGGGCTCTGTTTCGACCGGCGTGCTGGCGACCATTGTTGCAGCGCCGTGTACTGCCCCGTTTATGGGCGCGGCGGTGGGTTATGCCCTGATTCAGGATCCTGCCACTGGTGTTTTGGTGTTCGCCTCGCTGGGTTTGGGAATGGCACTTCCCTATGTGCTGCTGTGTTATGCGCCAGCGTTACTGGCCAGACTTCCTAGACCGGGGCAGTGGATGGTCATCATGAAACAGTTGCTTGCATTCCCCATGTTTGCCTCAGCAGTCTGGTTGTTGTGGGTGCTTGGTGTACAGGCCGGTCCTGACGCAATGATGCAGGTCCTTACAGGCGCTTTACTGATCGCATTCGCTCTCTGGCTGCTGAACCAGTCTGGCAGTGCCGTCGCCAGGTTATCAGCGTTGCTGCTCGTTTTTGCCGCCATCTATATTGGTGCAACGCAGGAGACGAGGGTGGTGAGGTCTTCTTTGGATTCTACAGACGGTGAAGTTGGTGTCTATTCCAGAAATGCGTTGGCGATAGCCCAACAGAAAGGTCCGGTTTTCGTGAACTTCACCGCTGCCTGGTGCATTACCTGTAAAGTCAATGAGCTCAATGCATTGGATGTTGACTCCGTCAAATTGGCGTTTAAAGACAATGCAATAACCTATCTCAAGGGTGACTGGACCAACGAAGATCCCGGCATTACTGCGGCGCTACAAGAATATGGCCGAACCGGTGTGCCACTTTACCTGCTGTATGCAAAAGGTGCGTCCCGAGCGACTGTGTTACCACAGATACTGACTCCGGGAATAGTCCTGGATGCGCTGGAAGCGTTGTAGCCTGGCTTTGATTCAACCAGAAACAATTGCGCCGACACTAAGTCGTTGCAGTTGTTTCTGGTCTTAGCTCAGCTTATGGGGCAAGTTTTGCAGAGGCCTTACCCTTGATGACTTCGACACCCTCTGCATCAGTAGTTGAAACTTCGATGTCGGCAATGGTGTCGCCATTTTCTTCTCGAATCTCAGTGACCGTTGCCTTGGCCGTGAGTGTAGCACCCGGGAAAACCTGAGATGTAAATCGCACGCCATAGTAAGTTAGCTGCCCATCACCGACGTAATTAGTCAGCATGCGGCCGGTCATTCCCATAGACAGCATGCCGTGAGCGAAAACGGAAGGATATCCAGCGACTTCGGTCGTAAAAATTTCATCGCTATGCAGCGGGTTATAATCACCGGATGCGCCTGCGTACTGGACGATCTGGGTTCTTGAGAGGTTGTCGCAAACCTCTTCCTGATAGGTGTCACCTACCTTAACTTCATTTGCTTTTAGTGCCATTGGAATGACTCCTTACTTGTCGCCTGAGGTGGCTGGACGTTCTGTCCTGACACCTACCCCGGTTGCTGTTATCACGAGTTCGCCGTTTTGGTCGCGGTATTCTGTGACAGTTTCACTAAACATCAATTTTCCGCCTCGACGTCCTTCCTTTTCCCAGTTCTTGCCTGGTTTGTTTTCAGCTGTTAGTACATCCCCCACTTTTAGTTGTCGGTGATAAACATAATGTTGTTCTGCATGAAGACCACCGCCACCGCCACCGCCAGCGCCTTCTTTCTTTTTGGTGATTCCGGTTGGACCCTTCGCTGAACCAAACCATTCCTCGCCGACCTTGGGGCGTAGAAAATAGTCAGGGTCGAACTGTGCGCTAGATTGAACAAACGTTGGTGGCGCTATGATAGCGCCCTGGTCAGTAGATCTGGCGTAGTCTTCATCGTAATAGATTTCATTGGTGTCACCGATCGATCGCGCGAACATCATTACGTGTCCTGATTCGACCGGAAATTTATCAACTGCCATGGTTGGCTTCCTCCGTTAAAAATGTAAAAAAATATTATGCGTTACAGGGAACATACTCATGTACCTATGTCAACGTCAAGCCGGTATTTGTAGTGAAAACAAAAAAATGCCTTGTTAGAAACTGATCGTGGTTGTAGTATTTTTTTTCTGATCAATCAAATGTTTCATGCGTAAATTGATAATAATAAAAACAACATCAACAAATAGGCTTTAAGACACAGTTTATGTCCAGACCTGTACGTATAGAATTCCCCGGTGCTGTGTACCATGTCACAAGCAAAGGAAGAGAAGGTCAAATTGTTTTCGACGATGCTGATGATAGAGGCGTCTTCCTCAATGTTCTTGACAATGTTGTAGTCCGGTTCGGCTGGTTGGTTCACAGTTATGTGTTGATGGATGATCACTACCACCTGGTAGTTGAGGTTCCTGAGGCAAACCTTTCGAAAGGTATGCGACAGTTAAACGGAGTTTACACCCAGCATGTAAACCGTCGTCATGCTCAGGAAGGTCCAATATTTCATGGGCGATTCAAAAGTATTTTACTCGAAAAGAAAAACTACCTGCTCCCAGTCTGTCGGCACGTCGTTACCAATCCAGGTAGGTTAAAAGGTGTGCCAAACTTTTCATCGTACAAATGGAGCAGCTATCGCGCATTAGCCGGTCAGGTGAAGGCGCCAACCTTCCTTCACAAGGCTGATGTGCTGAACTATTTCGGTAAGCGCGAAAAAGATGCGCAGCGAAAATACCGGGAGTACGTTAAGGAAGGCGTTGGGAAAGACTCACCGCTGGAACAACGTACTCATCAGGTATTACTCGGCAGTAATCGGTTTTTGAGCGAAATGCAGCCAATCCTCCAGGGTGAAAGACTCTCAAAGAGGGGGCCGAAAGCGGTCAAAAGACGTCGCAGCCTGAATGCGCTGTTCAAGAAGGTCGATGACAAGACCCGTGGTGAGCGAAACGAGCTGATGAAGAAGGCGCATGTAGATTTCGGCTATACTCTCATGCAAATTGGTGACCATCTGGGACTGCATTACACAACAGTTTCCAAGGTGATCAACGCTTAGTTTTTTATAGATGTCTACTAGACGTTTGTGACCCTCTGATCTTAATCCTGGCCAATTTAGTTAATTTCGAGTATCGCTCAGGGCTGTTTATTAGTATCGCTCAGGGCTGTTTATAAGTATCGCTCAGGGCTGTTTATAAGTATCGCTCAGGGCTGTTTATAAGTATCGCTCAGGGCTGTTTATAAGTATCGCTCAGGGCTGTTTATGACTATCGCTCAGGGCTGTTTAAGGCCGCTAGGTAGACGTCCAATAAAAGTCCTAGTATGCTTCGTCGGCGAAATGACTTAGAAGCAATCATTCTGGAGTAACACAGTGCGAAGAGTACTAGCCCCACAGTATAGCGAAGATAGTGAAATAGACCTGACCCCTATGTTGGACGTTGTGTTCATCATGTTGATTTTCTTCATTGTGACAGCGACTTTCGTAAAGGAAATTGGTCTGGACGTTAACAGCCCTGACAAAAACCAGAATGTTAAAGATGCTGATAAGCAAAGTATCGTGGTGCAGATCACCAGTCGTGATCGAATTCGAATTAGAGGCAGGGATATCGATGTTCGTGCAGTAAGGGCAAACATTGAACGATTGCACGCTGAAAACCCGGATGCGCCGGTTGTTGTTCAGCCACATCCAGAAAGTAAAACCAATACCATGATCCAGGTGATGGATTCTGCCCGACAGGCAGGGGTATACAACGTCTCTATAGCCGCTGGCTAGATCCGTCGATGCCATGAAAATCGGCATCAACATCAGGGTTATGGGGCCTCAGTCGTCCCGTAACACAATTACCAGTATTCTAAAGCAAGCCGAATCTGCTGGTGTCGAATCCGCATGGATCGTCGATCATATAGCTATTCCCCCTGATGAAGCCGAAGGTTCCGGGGGGCGATACCTGGACCCGCTAACGTCGCTTGCATGGATGGCAGGCCAGACACAGTCAATCATGATTGGCACCAGTGTTTTGATCCTGCCTTATCGTCCGAAGCTGCCGACGGCGAAAGCAATCGCCACCATCCAGGAGTTGTCCGGTGAGCGCCTTTTGCTTGGAGTCGGAATTGGTTGGATGGACTCGGAGTTTCGGGCGTTGGGAGTTGACAGGCACCAACGAGGTCAACTCTCGGATGAGACGCTGGCATTTTTGCACGAGTGTTTTGACAACGATATTGTCACGGCAAACGACCAGTCCTTCCTGTTTAAGCCGAGGCCTGTGAGACCACCTATCTATATTGGTGGGTCAGCACCCCATGCGATTGACCGAGCGCTAAAGTACGGTGACGGTTGGTTGCCGATGGGCCGTCTGGATAAAATTGCGCCCCATATTCGTCAGTACCGTGAACGGTCTGAAGCATCACAGGGTAAATCGGGCGAAGTGGTCACGTTTGCCACACTGCCGGAAGGTGACGTGGACCGCGCAAGAGAAATGATTTCACATTATGAAGCCGCCGGGGTCACTCGCATTATCATAGGCAGGACTTATGAATCTGCTGAAGACTGGGCGCCGACCTTTGAGTTACTAAGCGCACTAAACAGTTAATACATTTGAATAAGAGATAGGAACCGCATGGAATTAATCCTGATACGTCACGGCCTGCCACTACAGGTTGAAACTAAAGATGGCACGCCTGCTGACCCGCCATTGTCTGAAGTCGGTCACCAGCAGGCCCAGAGAATGGCAAAGTGGCTTGAGGAAGAGCATATTGATCACCTGTATTCGAGCCCAATGCAACGTGCGGTCCAGACTGCTGCGCCACTTGCAGCATTAAAGGGGCTGGAGCCAGTGTTGAGGGACGGGGTCGCGGAATACGATAGGCAAGCAGACCACTACATTCCAGTGGAAGATCTGAAAAAATCTGACTATGACCGCTGGTTGCGCATAATGAGTGGCAAGAATGTAGATATTAACTTTCCTAAATTCTGTGTGGAGGTCGTCACAACCCTGAACGAAATCATCGATAGCCACCGAGGGGAAACTGTTGCGGTCACTTGCCATGGGGGGGTGGTGAACGCCTGGACTGCTCATGTCATGGGGATGGAGCCCAGGATGTTTTTTAACCCAAATTACACGAGTATCAGTAGGTATATGGGGGCGAGTTCCGGCGAGCGTTCAATCATCACGCTTAACGAGCACACGCACTTGCAGGGACTGGGCTCTAACCTGGGTTAGGCCCTGCAGGGTTGTCTGTTCGTCGAACAAGCCATGGAAAGCTCTGTCATGTCGACTCTAATGGAGGGATCTATTTTTTGAAGCTCCTTGCTATGAGTTTAGTTCTCTTCCCCTTGATTGAACGTTAAGTCTGTTCTGTTCGAGGGTGTCGGCTTCAAGGTCGCGGTTCTTGCCGCGACTGGTACGGCGTTCCTCATCGACACCCTCGGCCAGTGAATTTTCCCAACCGTAGTCGATTAACCGGTGAACTTCTTTCAGAGTGTCCTGGTTTACGGAAGTAATGTCTTTGGCCAGTTTCTGGCAGTAGAGGAGCAGTTCGTCTGGTTCGAGGACCTCGTTGACCAACCCCCATCGCTCCGCAGTTTCGGCACTCAGGTAATTGCCGGTGAAGCTGAGTTGTTTTGCGCGAGAGGCGCCAATCAGTCGTGACAGACGTTGAGAAAGCCCCCAGCCGGGCACAACACCCATCCGGACGTGAGTGTCAGCAAATTTAGCCTCAGTGGACGCAATCAGGATGTCACAGGCGAGTGCCAGTTCGAACCCACCGGTGATGGCAAAACCATTGATGGCGCCAATAACTGGTTTGCCGACCTCACGAATCGCTTTTTGCAGGTCTACCGTCTCATTCCCGGAGGAAGGTGTATTCATACCTTGCTGGCCGAGTTCCTTCAGGTCCAGGCCGGCTGTAAATGCTCTGCCATTGCCCGTTAGTATGATCACCTGGGTTTCAGTATCATTTTTTAGTTTTATGAACACTTCACCCAGCTTTTGCCGAAGTTCGACAGACAGCGCATTCAGGTGTTCAGGACGATTCAGGGTTACGGTGGTAATGCCTTCGTAGGTTTCGGTGAGTACGATGTCTGTCATTAAGGTTCTCTGCTTTGCAAACGACAAATATTACGGCGAGGATTGCTATACTCCAAGCCCATGAAAGGTTTTTTCTTCTTCGTCGTTATCATTACTGGTTTTGTGTTGCTGCTTCGGTATCTCCGAAAGCGGGAAGTAGAATCGTTTATGGAATCCGATATGGCGGATTTTCAGACTTTCAGGCAGACACATGAGGTCCTGAAAAAGCCAGAACCCATTATTGCTCGGGCTGAAGCTTACGCGGCAATAAATCCAGGCGTCATTGAAATCAAAAAAGATAGTCCTGGTGCGGACGCTGGGGTCAAAGCAGATAGCCTGATACTCGTTGATGCGCCGGAGCCAATACTGCATCTTCTTAAAAGCGATTCGTTTGATGAAGTAACTCGCAACATGCTGGTATTGCTAGGGAAAGTTGCTCCAAGAGGCGTGCTGGTGTTGTTGAATGTGCCCCTGTCCGAGTTTGTAAAAACCGACACAGGAGAGACCTCGAATCTGGCCTCAATTAAAGTGACCTACCTGCTTTGTGATGCCACCGGGCTCGAAGTCATCTGTGGTGTCCAGCATCGGGATGTGGGCGCCACCGGACGACAACCCATAGACCATGTTAAGAGCGTATTCGGTGATATCGGCTTACCGCTTTTGGAATTCCCTGTCAGCAATGATATCTCTGAACATGAAGTGCGGGATAAACTTGACCCGGTATTACTCGGTAGTGAAGTTCAGGCCTGCCCCGGTTGCGCGGGGTCCATGACGATCCGCAAGGCGATTAAGGGCAAGAGAGCTGGTAGGATTTTCTGGGTGTGTAACGACTTTCCGACGTGCCGCGGTGTTACCAAAGCCTAGAAGTTCAGTCCAGGACAATGTGTTGTTTGATCTGATGCTGGACCTGTTCCGCGAGATCCTTGGCGCTGTCCTCCTGGAAGGATTCTGGAAGAATAGGCGGCAGCACCGTCACTTCAATATGCGTTTCGCCGTGAAAGTTGAAGCTGTTTTTAGGCAGCGCTGTTCTTGACCCATTGATGACTATAGGCAGGATGGGCTTTTGCAGCCGCTTGGCAAGAACAAAAGCGCCTTCCTTGAACTTCCTCATCTTGCCGGATTCGGATCTTGTCCCTTCGGGAAAGAGATAGATGGAACTACCCTGTTTCAGGTGTTTTTCGCAGGCTTTGTACATCGTTTTGACGCTCTTGTTGTTGCCGCGCCTGAGTCTTATATATCGGTTGAGCGACATGTTCCAACCGATTAATGGGATATTGAATAGTTCCGCTTTAGAGACCCATTTGAAATGTGTAAACAGCGTGAAGGCAACAAGAATATCGACTAGCGACTGATGGTTGGACACGATGATGTAGGTGTCGTTTGCATCAATGTTCTCTTTGCCCTTTATTGAAACCGACCATGGCCGCATAAGCCAGATATACGAACTGGCCCAGACACAGGTGAACCTGTGTAAAAGCCAGAGTCGCTTATCAAAAAGTACAGTCGTCAGCCAAATCGCCAGGGCAACCAGGAAAAAGAAAGCTGACGTCAGGAAGACGAATGCAATATAAAGAATGGCAATGAGTCGAAAAATTAAAGGCTGAACCATCGATGTTTTGTTGATGTTCTGTGGAAGTTAAAGTCTAGAGTGGTAAATTGTAGCATTACACAGAAACTGGTCCAGCCGGAGTATTGATATGCCATTTAGCGTTCCTGAGGTAAGGGGTGATGTGATTTTTGAATCATTCCCGGTCGGCCCGTTGCAGTGTAACTGTGCAATCATCGGTGATCCGATAGCGAAGACCTGCCTGATTATCGATCCGGGTGGGGATCCCGATAAGATCATGGCGATTGTTGATGAGCACGGGCTCACGGTAAAAGGGATAATTCACACGCACGCCCACCTGGATCACATCCTGGCTTCTGCCGAGATCAAGAACCGCACCGGGGCGCCGCTTTTACTTCATCAGGGTGACAAATTCTTGTGGGATGCACTGGAAGACCAGTGCCAGAAGTTTGGCCTGGATTACACGCCAACGCCGGAACCAGATATCTGGCTGAAAGATGATGCTGCATTAGACTGTTGTGGTGGTGTTGCCATTCATACACCGGGCCACACGCCGGGTTCCATCAGCTTCTGGTTCGAGAACCATGATGTGTTGATTGCCGGCGATACCCTGTTCCAGCTTGGTATAGGCCGGACTGATTTGCCCGGCGGCAGTTTTGAATCTATCGAGCAGTCAATTACAGACCGGTTGTTCAGGCTCGCTGATGATGCCCTGGTAATTACAGGTCATGGTCCATCAACCTCACTAGCCTTTGAGAAGCAGGCGAACCCTTTCTTTGGTGGGAATGGGTGATCGGTATTACCCTGGAAGCTCAAACCCGCTAGAATTCGCGGGTCCATTAGTAGGAGAAATAATGTTTAGTCGATTGCCCGGGCTGTTTTTGGCCAGTTTCCTTTTGTTGGGCAGTGGTTGCGCGAATCTGGTTTCTGGGATCACATCCCAGTTGGCTGATGATCTCGCGGGTAGCATACTCAACAGCGAAGACATCGATACCGTAAGGGAAGGTGTACCGGCTTACTTGCTGTTAATAGACAGTTTCCTTCGCAGTAGCCCGGATTCGGAAGATCTGTTGCTGGCTGCATCAAATCTAAATGGTGCTTTTTCAGCGTTGGTTGTGGATGAGGATCGGATAAAACTCTTCAGCGACAAAAGTATGCGATATGTAGAGCACGCTGCCTGTGTTTCAAAATCACCTCTTTGCGATGTTCGCCAGCAAAGCTACGCCGAATTTGAACAGACCGTGAGCTCACTTAAGGTTAGTGATGTGCATATAGCTTATTCATTGGGCGTTGCCTGGGTTGGCAGGCTTCAGGCGAATAGTGATGACTGGGCCGTTATTGCCGAACTCAGCCGAGCCAAGCTACTAATGGAGCGCGTGATCGAGCTGGACGAAAACCATGAAAATGGCGGTCCTCACTTGTACATGGGCGGAATGGAAACGCTGTTACCGGCTTCAATGGGTGGTAAACCCGAAAAGGGAAGGGCGCACTTTGAGAAGGCCATCGAGATTAACGAAGCTTATTTGATGACGAAAGTCATCTATGCCCAGCAGTATGCCAGGTTGATGTTTGACCAGGAGCTTCACGACAGGTTACTTAACGAAGTCCTGGCGGCAGACCCTGTGGTTGAAGGCATGACGCTTACTAATCGAATTGCACAAGAGCGGGCCAAAGATCTGCTGGCTTCATCAAAAGATTACTTTTAAGGATAGAAGATGATTAACAAGTCCATTCTGGCCATTTGCCTGTTTGTATGTCTGCTACATGTGGATGTTGCCATAGCCGCGACCTATAAAATCGCTACTATATCACCGGATGGGCTTTCATGGATGAAGCAGCTTCGGGCTGGTGTAAAGCAAATAGAATCCGCGACAGATGGCCGGGTAAAATTCAAAATCTATCCGGGTGGTGTCCAGGGTGACGATCAAACGGTACTCCGGAAAATGCGAATCGGACAATTACATGGGGGCGTGCTGGCGGCGGGATCACTAACACGGTTTTACCCGGATCTGCAGATTTACAATTTACCGTTGCAGTTTCAGTCCTACGAGGAAGTTGATTATATCCGGAAAGAGATGGACCAAATGATCACCGACGGACTGGCGGAAGCAGGTATTGTGAGCTTTGCGTTTTCGGAAACCGGGTTTGCGTATCTGCTCACCCAGGAACCCGTCAGAACAGTTGCTGACCTTAAAGGCCTGAAAGCATGGATCCCCGATAACGATCCGATTGCCGCCGAACTCATTAAATCTTTTGACGTCAGCCCAATACCACTCGGCATCACAGACGTACTCGCGGGCCTGCAGACCGGCCTGATAGACGCTGTTATGGCACCTCCAGCGGTTGTGCTTGCGCTTCAGTGGCACAATCACGTGTCGTATATGACAGATTTACCACTGGTTTATATCTATTCAATGCTGGCAATGGATAGCAAGGCTTATAAACGGATTTCCGATGAAGATAAGCTGGTAGTACGCACGGTCGTGGATTCGATGTTTCTGAAAATGGACTCTGAAAATCGCACAGATAATGAGAGGGCTTATAAGGCCATAAAGTCAATCGGGATCGAAGCTATCGTCGCTGACAATGTTGATGAATGGCGAGCCGTTGCTGATGGCTCTATTGAGAAGCTCATTGGGTCCGGAAAAATCACCCCCGAAGCCGTTCGGCTTTACCTGGCTAATCTCCAGAAGTATCGGAATGGTTCGCCTGCAGGGTCTGACTAGCGCTAGAATGACAGGCCAATGGCTTCTCTTAGAAAAAATTTCCTGACGCTAAGGACCGGCTTTCATCGACTGGAAGATGGCGCGCTTGTGCTGGCGCTAGTTAGCATGCTGGTAATGGCGCTTACCCAGATTTTACTTCGTAACCTGTTTGACAGCGGGTTTCTGTGGGCTGAATCCTTTCTTCGGATACTGGTATTGTGGGTTGCCATCCTTGGTGCCATGGTCGCGACGCGCGACAGAAACCATATCAGTATTGACCTCTTGTCCCGACTTCTCCCGGCCGGATATTTTGTGCCGCTTCAGATAGTTTCATTGTTATTCGCCGCTGTTCTTTGTGCGGTAGCCGCATACCACTCGGTTGTGTTCATCAGCTATGAATACGAGGATCGGACGATCGCCTTTGCTGAAGTGCCTGTGTGGCTCTGCCAGTCAATTATGCCAATCGGGTTCGGTGTGATGGCATTACGTTTCTTTTACGCAGTGTTCGTGAGGGAGCAATAGTTGGGCATCCTTGGATCTGCTGTCATCGCACTGCTCGCACTGTTTGGGACGCCACTGTTCACCGTGATTCTCGCCGCGGCCATGTTGGGTTTTTACATATCCGACATCCCGTTGACGGTTATTCCCATTGAAATCTATCGGTTGGTTGATACACCACTGTTGTTAGCCTTACCGCTATTTACCTTTGCAGGTTACATTCTGGCAGAAAGCCATCTGTCGACACGCCTGGTAAAAGTAACGGCATCATTCCTGGGATGGATGCCAGGAGGGCTTGCGGTTGTTGCCTTCATTACCTGTGCGTTCTTCACTGCCTTCACCGGAGCGTCAGGCGTCACTATTGTCGCCGTTGGTGCGTTGTTGTTCCCTGCTCTTGTTGAGGGGGGTTACCGAGAGAGGTTTTCCCTCGGGCTTGTAACAACCTCGGGTAGCCTCGGGTTGCTGCTGGCTCCGTCGCTTCCCCTCATTTTGTATGGAGTCATCGTTCAGCAAATGGACCTCCCGAATCCATTCACGATCCAGGAGCTTTTTATTGCGGGTATCGTTCCGGCGCTTTTGATGATTGTCCTGTTAACCCTCTACAGCATCTGGACGACCAGGCACGATCGGCTCGAGGCAACGCCTTTTCATCGCGGCGTGGCGTGGCAGTCCCTGAAGGATATGAAGTGGGAGGCTCCGTTACCCATCATCGTTTTAGGAGGCATCTACTCGGGATTCTTTGCCGTTTCAGAGGCCGCTGCCGTGACGGCCTTTTATGTCGTAATTGTAGAGGTATTCATTCACAGGGAAGTCCCGGTCAAACAGTTGCCCAGGGTTATTCGTGAAGCGATGGTAATGGTTGGGGGAATCCTGCTGATTCTCGGCGTATCTTTAGCGTTCACCAATTTTCTGGTGGATGCAGAGATTCCACAGGCGCTGTTTGAATGGATCAGGACTTTCATCGAAAGCAAGTTCACCTTTCTGATCTTGTTAAACCTTATCCTGCTGGCGCTGGGCGCGATATTGGATATCTTCTCTGCGTTGGTGATCATGATTCCGCTTATTGTGCCTCTGGCGCTGCGCTTTGGGGTAGATCCGGTGCACCTGGGTATTATTTTCCTTGCCAATATGCAGATTGGATATTTCACGCCGCCGATAGGAATGAATCTCTTTATTGCCAGTTATCGCTTCAAGAAACCGATAACTGAGCTGTACCAGGCCACTATTCCGTTTATGCTTGTGTTGCTGGTTGCATTGGTACTGATTACCTACGTTCCAGAACTGAGCCTGTATTTTCTTGATCGCACTGAAATGCCAGTTCAGTCGCCGTAATGTCATTCGCTTCACAGGTACACGAGATATGTGTAAAACTAGCGGAAAGCGGCATATCGATACTATAGTGACTGTAGCGACCGCCATGCTCAAGATTGAACTAAGGAATTGAGGTTGAGTGACGAGACCATAGACAATGCGTATTTGAGGCTGATAGAAATTGGCAAAGCGCTATCCGCAGAGAGAAACATTGATAGCCTGCTTAAGCATATTTTGCAGGAAGCGAAGTCTCTGGCGACCGCAGATGCGGGAACAATCTATCTCAATTCGGATAAAACCAGCCTTAAATTTGCCATCGTATTGAATGACACCCTGAGTGGTTCTCGACAAGATCATGCTTCCGGTCCAATGTATCTTCCCGACATCTCGCTCTACAACGGGGATGGCTCACCAAATCTCAATAATATTGCCAGTAGTGCCGTGCATCGTAGTGAGACTATCGTGGTAGGTGATGCTGCCCGCATTGAAGAATTAGGTTTTTCGGGGCCCAAGACATTTGGCGAGCTATTGGATTACCCGACAATTTCTCTTCTGACAGTGCCCCTTAAAACGGTGTCTGATGAGTCATTGGGTGTACTACAGTTACTGAATGCGACTGATAGTGAGGGAAACTTTGGCCCGTTTTCAGATGGAATCATTCCTTTGATAGAGGCTCTTGCTTCCCAGGCATCGGTTGCAATGGAAAACCGCGCGTTGCTGGATGAGCAGGAAGCTCGAAAGCAACAGCTGGAGCGAGAAGTCGACGTCCGGACGGAAGAATTGAAAGATGCGCTGACCAGATTATCTGAAGCGCACATCATTTTAAAAGAAATAAACACCATTGATGCTGTAACGGGCATTCACAATCGCCGGTATTTTAATGAAAACCTTGAGGATGAGTGGCGTAGGGCGAAGCGTCAGGGGTATGAAGTGTCGATGCTTATGCTGGATATCGATCATTTCAAGAGGGTGAACGATACTTATGGACATCTCGCAGGAGACGAATGTCTTGCGGCTATCGCAAAAGAAGTGGACCGGATGTTCAACCGACCTTCTGACGTGGTGGCGCGTTATGGGGGTGAAGAGTTTGTGGTTGTGTTGCCCTATATTTCCGCAGACAACGCACTTCGTCTCGCCGAACAGCTGAGAAAAATCATTGCGGAGTCTACCTTTTCAGCCGGCGGGCATGAATTGCAAGTGACGGTGAGTATCGGTGTTGCAACTGCAAACCCAGACGACGAAGTCCGGTCCAGGGATTTGATCGGTTGGTCCGATACTGTGCTCTACGAGGCTAAATCGGCAGGGCGTAACCAGGTTCGCCAGCACCATCAGTAGCCGGAGGCGAGTCCTTCTTTCCGGTGATCTGAACCCGCACAGTAGCCGTCTTCCAGTTTTACAATCAACTGAGCGCCGCCAAACAGGTACTCAGGACTCCCTGTTACAATGTCGTGTCCGCGTGCTTGAAGGTCGCGAGCGACCTCTGGATCGAATCCATCCTCCAGGGCAACCCGCCCATCTTCAAAGACGTACCAGCGAGGTGCATCCGATGCCGCTTGCGGGTTCTGTTTGAAGTGCGCAACCCGTAACATCATCTGCAGGTGACCCTGCGCCTGCATGTGACCACCCATGACGCCGAATCCCATAAAGGGTTGGTTATTACGGCTAATGAAACCGGGAATAATCGTGTGATAAGGGCGTTTGCCGGGACCGACCTGGTTTGGGTGTCCATCTTCCAGAACAAAACCTGAGCCTCGATTCTGGAGACTGATGCCGGTGCCGGGAACAACAATGCCTGATCCAAAACCGCGAAAATTTGACTGGATCATCGACACCATCATGCCACTAGCGTCGGCGGTAGTGAGATACACGGTATCTGGCGCCGCGCCTAATGCAGTTGGGTGCGGGTTGGTTGCGCGCAAGTTGATGCTATGCGCACGTTCTTTCAGATAGGTTTCATCCAATAGCGCATCGACCGATGTGCGCATGTGCGCGATATCCGCAAGATGCCGTTCGGCATCAGCATAGGCTATTCTCTGGGCCTCGATCTGAAGGTGTACGCTGTCAGCGGAATCAAGTGTCAGGTCTCTGCTATGGCACTGCTCGAGAATACCGAGAGAAATAAGCGCCATAAGTCCCTGCCCGTTGGGTGGTATTTCGTGCAACTCTGCGCCGAAGCCAGACATGGAAATAGGGTCGACCCAATCGCAGGCGTGATTTTCAAGATCCTCCAGTGTCATTGCAGCGTTATGAGCGGCGGCATCTGCTGCGATGGCGTCTGCAAGTTCGCCCTTGTAAAAAGCTTCGCCTTTTGTGGCCGCGATTTTTTCTAGCGTCCGGGCATGGTCAGGCAGGCGGACAAGTTCACCGATTTCGGGCGCACGACCGTTCACGGTAAATGTTTCGAGAAAACTATCGAATTTTTTATAACGATTAACTGCATGCTTCCAGAAGACACCTGACTTTGGCCCAACCTGGTAACCGTTGCTGGCGTAGCGGATTGCGTCGCTGAATAAATCTGCAAAGGGGAGCTTTCCGAATCTTTCCGACATAGACACCCAGGCCGATACAGCGCCAGGTACCGTAACGGCATCCCACCCCCAGACAGGCATTTTATCAAGTCCAGCAAAGCGGTCCGGTGTGAGTCCTGCGGGTGACCTTCCTGAAGCATTCAAGCCATGAAGCTGCTTGCCGTCATGAATCAAGGCGAATGCATCACTGCCTATGCCATTATTGTTAGGCTCCACCACCGTCAGGGTAATTGCGGTGGCAATTGCCGCATCGACGGCATTGCCGCCCTGACGCAGTGCAGATATACCCGCTTCGACCGCAAGTGGTTGCGAGGACGCTACAACATTCGAGGCGAAAATCGGCGATCGTTGGGAGCGGTAAGGGCAATTCCAGTCGAGAGAAGTCATCAGGCTTTCTTTTCTACTGGTTCAATCGGTTGCTCAGCTTCTTTCCAGGCAGTGAACCCGCCGCTCATATGACAGACGTTGTTCATTCCCATCTGTTGGACAGTTTGTGTCGCGAGCGCAGACCGCCACGCGCTGGCACAATAAAACACAAACTTTTTCTCTTTCGAGAACAGTTCGCGATGATAGGGGCTGTCTGGATCAACCCAGAACTCTAGCATTCCTCGCGGTGCATGAATCGCGCCGGGCAGTTTTCCTTCCCGCTGGAGTTCTCGGATATCCCGGATGTCGACGATGGTGACCGTCTCGTCATGCAACAACCTTGCGACTTCATCGACACTCATGGTCTCGATGTTTTTTTCAGCTTCTTCGATAAGCGTTTTGTAGCCAACTTTCATGGTCGAATACTCCTTCGGTTGTTAACGGGTCAAATGGTTTGAGGATAAGGGATAGAACCATAAATCAGCGGCTCAAGTGCGCCAATAGTCTTCTTCGTCAACAAACTCGGAAAGGCTCTGTTGGATGTACAGCTTGTAGTAGCGCCCCTGGATGACCATGAGCTCTTCGTGGCTTCCCTGTTCGGCGATTTCCCCATGTTCAATGACCAGGATCCTGTCTGCGTTTCGTATGGTCGACAATCTGTGCGCGATGACCACGGCGATACGTCCAGAAAGCAGGGCATCCATACCCTGCTGGATCTGTTGTTCTGTTTCAGTGTCTATTGATGAAGTTGCTTCATCCATGATCAGTATCTTTGGATCAGCAAGGATTGCTCTGGAAATTGAGATGAGTTGTTTTTGGCCTGCACTTAGCTTTGAACCGCCTTCTCCCACTGAGGTCTGGTATCCGTCTTCCAGTGCTTCGATGAATGCGTGCGCGCCGGCGCGCTGTGACGCGTGAAAAATGTCCTCATCGGTCGCGCTCAGGTTGCCGTAACGAATATTGTCGATAATGCTACCGCCGAATATGTGGGAAGACTGAAGCACAATACCCAGGTTTGATTGCAGCCAGTGCAGACTACGATTGCGATAATCCACGCCATCGATTGATATTTTTCCCGTTGTAGGCTCATAGAACCGGCATAGCAGGCTTACAAGTGTGGACTTGCCGCCACCGGTTGATCCCACGATGGCAAGCGTCTCACCCTGATGAATGTCCAGGTCAATATTGTTGAGAACTGGGTCGCCAACATCATATGAAAATGAAACGTCTTCAAAGGTAATCCGGTTTATCTGGTCTACGTGGCCGTCGATGGCCGTGTTGGCTGTTTTATCCTGTTTCATCGCCTCGATGACTTCCTTGGAATCTTTGATTTCAGGCTCAGCCATGACCAGGCTCATGATTCGCTCCGCAGACGCCTGCGCCATCTGCATTTCTGCGAACCAGTGTGCCAGTTGTTCGATAGGCTCGAAGAAATGTCGAGCATATGTCAGGAAAGCCACCAGAGTACCAGCCGTTATGATGCCCCAGACAACTTCAAGGCCGCCGAATACGAGTGTGAGGCCTATGGCGACGGACCCGAGTGTCAGGACTATCGGCAGGTACAATGCTGCCTGGACCAGATTAATGACGGATGCGGCGTGCATCTGGTCTGTCAGACCACCGAATTTCTGCAGATTTTCGGCTTCCTTGACGAATGCCTTGCTCGTCTGGACGCCCATGATACTTTCATTGTAAGAGCCGGTAATCCTGGAATTGGTTTTTCGCACAATACGTGCGCTGGACAGTATCCTGTGTTGAAAATTCAGGCTTACCCAGGCAAGCACAGGCAAGACCGATAGCACGATCAATCCAAGTGTGAGGTCCATGAAGAGCATCGCGATAGCGATACCAAGCATCATTGTGCAGCCCCAGACCAGGTCGAGCATGCCCCAGGCCAGAATATTTGAAAGTCGTTCGCAATCCGACGTCATCCTGGCCATCAACCAGCCAACAGGTCGAAAGTCGTAGTAGCTGAAGGACAGGCGCTGCAGATTACAGAAACCGTCCATTCTAATGTCGTGGGCAACGTGCGTCCGGATCTTGCCGCCGTACCAGATAAACCCGCTGATTGACAGGCCGAGCAGTAAAGTGAACGCTCCATACAAGGCTGCATACTGGCTAAGGTCTGCATCCAGACCATCTGCTGCAACTGTATCAATGACTCCTTTGGTGATCAGCGGGAAAGCGATCTCGGCGATGGCAGTAAAGAAAGCACAGGTGGCAAGAATAATCACTTCCTTGCGATAGTGCAGCGCATAAGAGAGCAGCTTCCGCCATAGATGAAGATCCATTCCCGTATTGAAGGAGTCGTCGTCGAATCCGTCCTTGAAGTTTTCGTCATCGAAGTACGCATCAGTCATGGTCTCGAACCTCCGCAATATCGTGTTGTATCTGATCCTGTATCGCCCCCTGGATCGCGCAGAGCCGTTGATAAACCCCTTCAACCCTAGACAGTGATTCGTGGTTGCCACGCTGGATTACCTCCCCGTCGTGCAGCATCAGAATTTTGTCGGCGTGCATGACGGTCGATAATCGGTGGGCGACGATAATAGTTGTCTGATGGTGCCGCCTGTTTTTCAGTGCGCTGAGAATCTGTGATTCGGTATCCGTATCAACTGCAGAAAGCGCATCATCGAGAATCAGAATCGGAGGCGCTTTTAATAACGCTCTTGCGAGCGCGATACGCTGGCGTTGGCCTCCGGACAGCGTGACTCCCCGTTCACCTACCTGTGAATCGAAACCTTGAGGGAATTTTTCGATGGAATCAAAAATGCAGGCGTCCACGGCTGCCTGTTTGATTTCTTCGAAGGTGGCGTCTAGACGGCCTATTTTCAGGTTGCCCTCAATGGTGTTGGAGTAGAGGAATGGTTCCTGCAGGACAATACTAATCTGAGACCTGACGTATTTTCGATTCAGCGTATTGAGTTCATGATCATCCAGGCGAATGGACCCGTTGTGATAGTCGTAAAGGCGTAGCAGCAACTGTGCAATCGTCGACTTGCCTGAGCCAGGTGGGCCGAGCAGCGCGAGTGTTTCGCCTGGCTCTACGGTAAACGATAGATTGTTCAGAATTCTTGGGTTTGCATAGGCGAACGATACATCGCGGAATGTAATTCGTCCCTTGAGCCGGTTAGATGGGGCAACCTCGTTTTGGGATTCAATGGGTTCTGACAGTATTTCCGCAAGTCTACCGATTGAAACAATGGCCTTTCCTGAGTCGGTCAGCACTCTGCCCATGTGACGAATAGGCCAGATGATCATGCCCTCGTAGGTTAAGAATGCGAATAGTGTCCCGACGGTCAACGTGGCATCCATTACCCAGAGGCCCCCAACAATGAGCAGCAGGCCGATCTGTCCAAGGCAGACGATATCGCTGAACCCGTAGTAGATTCCCATCAACCCAATCAGGCGATTGTTGTGGTCACGAAATGCCTTGTTCTTGACCGCGAATTTTTCGGTTTCGAACCTCTGTCGTGCAAATGCACGAACGACTCGAATTCCGGTGAGGTTCTCCTGTATTACCGTCGTGAGCTCTGCTTCTGCCTTGTCCACGGTTTCGAAAATTTTCTTGACCCGCTGGAAAAAAAAGATCGCGGCAATGAACAGGAGCGGCAGGGTAGTCAAAGACAACCACGCCATCCTCGCATCCAAAGCAAACAGGATAGGAAGAACAATGATCAGCATGAGAAAGGCGCGGCTTATTTCAATGACTTGCCCCGAAAGGAACACCCGAATTGTTTCCATGTCAGATGTGCAGCGCTGCACCAGGTCTCCGGTATCAGCGGTGTCATGGAAAGTGGAAGGCAGGTGCTCGATGTGATCGAAAAGCCGATCCCTTAATCTTCTGACAATACCTTCCGAGGCGAATGCGATATACCTGCCGCGCAGATACAGAAACCCGCCGGCAATCACGGTAAGTAAAATCGTTCCGGTTGCGGCAAGTGCCAGGTAAGTCATCATCCCCGGGATGTCATTGCCGGAGAAAAACTGAGCAATTAGGATGGTACTTGGGGCCGGCGAGAATTCATCACCAGCCCGAATCGCGTCGATTGAAAAAGCCGCGAGCAGCGGTGCCCCGAACATAAAGACGTAGGCGATCGCCATTGCAAGAATTGCCATCCCAAAGGCGCCGCGATAGCCCTCAGTGTGTGTCCATAGCAAACGAACTTTTTTTCTGTCGTTTACAACTTCTTCTACCATATTTCTGATCCAAATAAGTTGGTTCAAATATCGTTCAGGCACAAAGTTGCGCGCTGAACGATAGACCTGAGGCGGTGATGATCGCGGTGAAAACAGTTTGCTTGACAAGCACTGACATCCGGATGTCAGTAGAGACGTGTTTATGTCTAATTGCCCGTTGCCTCATACTGATAACGTCACACGGGTGTTGAATGAACACAGGTGTGACTGCTAGTTGAGTAACTCGCCTTTTATGCAGCGTTGGCTCATCGAAAGCTTAGGCCAACCGGGATCGTAAAACAGTCGAAATCGATATTATTTGAAATGATAGGAAAAGGCAACGCGCTCTGGTGATGGCCGGGTGTGGTCTGGAAATGGACAGCCAAGACATCACCCGACGGGTACCAATCCGGCTAGCGTCTCCTGGTTTCCATGAGGAAGATGCCCATTCGGGCCACCCAAAAAATCACAATATGAAAAACGAGGTAGCATAACTGGCCCCAGGCAAAGCTGCTCAGTGCATTGCCGGACAGCGTGCTCAGAAGAATTCCATCCAGCAATGTTAGGCCTGCAATTCTTGCCAGGATGCCTTTCCAGAAATCGCCGATTCGATACCAGAGGTCAGTGATTCGATAACCTGCCGCCAGCAGCATGATCATGAAATGAATACCGATGAAGAACATAAGGACGGACAGGATCATATGGGTTCCTGCTGCATCAGGATCGTCACTTTACCGTTGGAGCCATCAACCGATATACGCGTTCCTGTCGTGATCTTGCTGGTACAGTTGGCGACATCAACAACGCATGGCATGCCATATTCTCTGGCGATGGTGCCTGCGTGTGATAGATAACTTCCAACTTCAATGACAGCAGCATTGGCGGTAAGGAAGAGGGGCGTCCAAGCTGGATCAGTGTAGGGTGCTATCAGAATTTCGCCTGGTTCTATCTCATTGTCGGTCGCCGGGTCCATAATGACTCTTGCAATACCTTCGTATCTGCCCGGGGATGCTCCTTGGCCAGACAGCGCTTTTTCATCGTCAATTTCTTCGACTTCTTCTATGTCCATGCCGATGGTTTTAGGCGGCACCATTTTGCCGCGACGAATATGTTCCATGCGCCGCGCTCGAATTGTGTCCTCGACATCAGTCCAGTCAGCTTCGCCTGTCTGCAGTTGAACTACTTCGTTCCAATGAAGGTAGAAGATGTCATCCTTACATTTCATGACCTTCTTGCTGAGCAGTTCCTGCTCGATTTTCAATATTTTCAGCCGCACTGCGTAGAACGCCATGATGTGATAGAAGCGGGAGTTTTCCCGGAGTTTCATGTAGTACTTGGTCTGTTCTATGAGAGCCTCAATGAGCCGCGTGCGCGGATGCCCAAGGGTTTCATAGGGCAGTGCTCGAAGCTCGTCCCTGACTTGTTGCTTCAGGGATTCGCGTTGCGCCTTGATACTGCTGTCTGCTTGTTCAAGGTTTGTGTCCACCAGCAAATAATTTCTAACCATTCCCAGAACCGGGGATGGGTCTTCTTCCCAGCGTACAGAATTGAGCTCGAACTCCTTGAGTGCACGATGACCATGCATTGCGAGGAATTCAGTTAAGGCAGTGATGAACTCCCCGCCTTCGCGTGAGTCTCGTATAGCCTGGGCCGCGTCTTTTGGTGGTTTGTTTTTCAGAAGCTCGCATACGGTTGTGTTTTGTTTGGCGATCTTTGCCAGCCCGAGGATGTCGCGACCCATTTGGGTAGATAGCACGCCTTGCGTCCCCGAGCAGAGGAGGGAGGCAGTGTCGTCTGACAACTCAGGTGCCCATCGGAGGAGTAACGCACGGGTTAACCTCAGCATCAGCATGTATCTTGGCGCGATCAGGTTAACCAGTAATACCATATTGCCCACGGGTTCAAAGAATCGGAACTTCAGAAAAAGGTTAATCAGAGCGTTGGGCGCAGTGATGGTTTGGTCACCGGCGACCTGGATAAAGTACTGGCGATAGCTGGCCATGAAATCATCTGGCATGGCCGCTGTGCGACGGTTGAATACACCCATTACGAGGTAGTTGAAGAACAGAACGATTCCCAACATCAGCATGCGGGGAATAGAGATCGCGGGGTTTTGGTTTTTGGGCTCAGACAGGTATCCAAGGCGAGCGATATCCTCGTCACTCATCTTGAGCGGAATTAGTGATCTGACATGGTTAAAGTTTACATACACACGGCCATGGATCACTTTCATCATCGGCACGAGGTCGACCAGTATGTCTTCTGTGAGTGGCATCAACGGGTCGGTAAAATTTTCAGCTATGGGTTTGAACAGGATATAACGGCCGGCCGGCTCATCTTCTTCAGCAGAACCCATGATAGTAATCGGACGGGACTGCAGCAGAAATAACTGCCCATCCTGGATCGCCCACTCAAGGTCCTGCGGGCTGGTAAAGTGAGCTTCGGCCCTTGTGGCAAGCGCGGCGATTTCTGCTACTTGCTCATCAGTAAGCGACCTCATGCGCCTAAGGTTCGCCGGCACTTCTACCAGGCGAGCTCCCTGATCGGGCTCGATCCGGGCAGGCACCATGAATTTCTTGTCGGAGATTTTGATAGAGGTGAGTTTGTTGCTTGCCTTGTCTACCAGGTACTGGTCGGGGGATACCCTGCCGTCAACAATTGCAGCGCCCATACCCCAGCTTGACTCGGTAATAATGACAGAATTGTTGCCACTGACAGGGTCCGCAGTAAAGGTCACCCCTGAAACATCTGAACGTACCATCTCCTGTACGACGACGGCCATGTAGACAGTTCGATGTTCTATACCTTGGGTATGGCGGTACGAGAAAGCGGCATCTGACCAAAGTGAAGCCCAGCATTTCTTGACCATCAAGCCAATACTGTCGGCAGCAACATAGTAATAAGTATCATGTTGCCCAGCAAAACTTGCGTCCGCCAGGTCTTCTGCTGTTGCGGAAGAGCGAACCGCATACACCAGGTCCGAAGGGCGTGTTGCAGCGAGTATCTCATGATGTCTTTTGATCTCGTCCAGCAACGATTCATTTAAGGGTGTTGCGAGGATCTTTGTACGAATATCTGCCAGGAATGCTTCAGTATCAGCGGGGATGTCGTCATTGGCTGGAATGTCGAGTCCATCTAAAAATACGGCATACTCTTGTGCGGCGACAATAAAGCCAGGCGGAACAGGAAAGCCTTGTTTAATGAGTTCGCCCAGATTCGCACCTTTACCGCCTGCGGTGTTCAGGTGTTCCTGGCTAACTTGGTCTAAGCCGATCAGGCTCATGTAGGGGAATTCCAGTTGTCAGGTAAACAATGCGCGGACAAATTTTTGGTGCGTTGCAATATTAACGGTTAAACGATATTTTACGCGTTTATTTAGAGAGAGAACATATGTTTCAAGGCTTGAAATTCGAGCCCTTCAAACTCCCCGACGAGGCTGAATTAATCCGTCAGGAAGTTCGAGAATTTTTAGCCAGGGAGCTCGACCCCGGCACCCTCCCGAACTCAGATTTCAATGCAGGAGAATCTGCTGAATTCAGTAGAAAATTAGGGGCGCAGGGCTGGATTGGTATGACCTGGCCCAAAAAATATGGCGGTTTAGGCAAATCATTCCTCGAACGGTATGTAGTGACGGAAGAATTGCTGGCGGCAGGTGCACCGGTTGGGTGCCACTGGATTGCTGACCGGCAAAGTGGACCGCTGATGTTGAAATTTGGTACCGAGGAGCAAAAGCAGCGATTCCTTCCAAAGATAGTCAGCGGCGACTACTTCTTCTCTATTGGGATGAGCGAGCCAGATAGTGGATCCGATCTCGCGTCAATCAGGACCAGTGCTACAAAAACCGATGGCGGGTGGTTGCTCAATGGCAGCAAAATTTGGACAAGTTACGCCCACACCAATCACTACATGGTAACGCTGGTCAGGACCGAGCCGCCGTCTGAGAATCGACATGCCGGTATGAGTCAACTGGTTGTGGACCTAAGCGACAAAAACGTCACGGTGACGGGCATCAGGAACCTTTCCGGTGAGGAAGATTTTAACCAGGTTTTTTTTGATGATGTGTTCATTCCAGATGACATGCTGATCGGTACACCCGGCAACGGCTGGGAGCAGGTGATGAGTGAGTTGGGGTACGAACGAAGTGGCCCTGAACGATTCCTGAGTGCGTTCAGGGTGATCGTTGAATTTGCGCGTGAAATTGAGTCCAACCCTACGGATGAACAGCTCGTATTGCTAGGCAGGTTAGCCTCCCACCTGGTCACCCTTCGAAGAATGTCAATATCCGTTGCAGGAATGCTGGGTGAAGGCAAGTTGCCATTAACCGAGGCCGCGCTGATTAAAGACCTTGGGAACAGCTATGAGCGGATGGTTCCCGAGATAGTTCGTTTGTCTGTGTCGGGTGACTGTTCCCGGCGATTTGTCGATACGCTCAACGAATGCATACTCCACGCGCCGTCATTCACATTAAGAGGCGGCACTCGTGAAGTTCTCAAAGGCGTCATTGCCCGCGGTCTGGGATTAAGGTAGGACGCTATGAATGAACAACAACAGTTAATCAGTGAAACCCTCAACAGATTACTGACTGATTTATGTACGCCAGAAGTGGTCGACAGGTCAGAATCAGGAACATTCGCAGAAAACCTCTGGCAGGTCTTGACCGAAACGGGACTGACTGCGGCGGGAATAGGGGTGGAAGCAGGCGGTTCTGGTGGCGACCTTGAAGACTCGCTGCTGGTCATCCGGGAGGCAGCGAGATTTGCCGCGCCAGTCCCGCTGGCGGAGCATTTTATTGCGGGTCTGCTGCTCAGCGAACAGGCTCAATCAATCGAATCGGGGCCGGTGACGATAGCTTCGGGTAAATTTATTATTAGTGATGGCTTGTTACTCAGCGGTACTGCAGATGATGTTGCATTTGCTCGTTGGTGTGCGCAGGTGGTGCTGGTTGCTCAGGGACCTGACGGTTTAAAGTTGTGTAGAGTGCCAGCTTCGGATTTCGACATCGTTCAGAAAAACAGCGTTGCGGGGGAGCCTCGCGATGCTATAAGCGTGAATACCAAAGTGGCCGCAGAGTCCGTCTTTAATGTCGATTCTCAGACACCTGAAAGAATCAACTTGATGGGTGCGGCACTGCGTGCCTTGATGATGTCCGGTGCACTCGAGTCTGTACTGGAGATGACGGTTCAATATTCCATGGAGCGCTCACAGTTCGGCAGGCCAATATCAAAGTTCCAGGCAATTCAGCAACAGCTGGCTATTCTTGCCGGTGAAGTAGCAGCATGCCAAATGGCCGGCCACTCTGTGGTTGAAGCATTTTCGACCCTGGGCGAACTGGATATTGCGATTGGTAAAGCAAGAATCGGGGAAGCCGTGTCAATCTGTACAGATATTGCGCACCAAGTGCACGGGGCCATGGGGTACACGCTGGAGCATTCACTCAATCACCGGACCCGCCGTTTGTGGAGTTGGCGCGAAGAGTACGGGAATGAACGTGAATGGCAAAAGTTAGTGGGACGCCATTTCTCTGCCCAAGGGGCAGATAAACTCTGGGGTTCCATGACGGCTTTGTAGGCTCGCTGTTGTTGTCGCCGCTTCGCGGGCCAGGACCGGAGATCTTGACGAACCGTCCTTAGTGGTTCATCCAAATGGCGGTGGGTTTAAGACAAACTGAAACCTGATTCTACTGACGGAGCAGGTGTATCGCACTTCACCTGGTCCGTATCAATCATCCGGATCATTGCTGCGAGTACTGATCTTGCAGCTGCTCCATATAGTCCGGGGTCAGTCTCTGTGTACATCACAGGCACCATTTTCTTGATGTCTGTATATCCCTCACCCAGGCATTTCAGAATCTGTCTTTCCCTGTCTAGCCGATGATCAATGAATGCCTGGACAAAGTTCTTAACATCCCTGATACAGGTGCCGTGAGTAGGCCAGTAGATTTCATCGTCTCGCAGTAACAGTTTTTCCAGACTCGAAATGTAGCTTGTCATATCTCCATCGGGTGGACCAATAACGCTGGTGGACCAGCCCATCACGTGATCGCCGGTGAACAAGGCATTTTCTTCTTTGAGGTTGAAGCAGATGTGGTTCGAAGTGTGTCCAGGCGTGTAGACACATTCAACAGTCCAGCCATCACCTTCAATAACATCGCCATCGCGGATCTCAACGTCCGGGATGAACGCCATGTCACCACCGGCTTCGATTTGAACTCCAGCCTCTATTTTACCCGCGCCATGTGGACCATACCCGTAGGTTTTTGTCTCCCAGGTTTTTTTGAGGGGAGCCGCGGCAGGTGAGTGATCGGCATGCGTATGGGTAATCAATATGTGAGTAACGGTTTCTCCCTTAAGCAGGTTTTCGAGCGCGTTGACGTGTTCTTCGATCAGTGGCCCAGGGTCGATGACAGCGACATTGCCCCGACCGATAATATAGGTGCCGGTACCATGGAAAGTGAAACCACTGGGGTTGGGCGCTGTGACGCGGCGTATGAGTGGTGTCAGTTCTTCCAGTGCACCGTAGGTGTACTCGTATTCGTAGATAAACGGGATTTTTGTAGCCATGATAGTAATTCTCAGTTTAAGGAACCAAGTTTAGCAAAAAGAGACCGATCACACATTCATGACAGGGCCGTGAAAAGCTTTTATGATGGCGTGAGTGGTCAACCATCGTCTATTTTGACAAGGGACGCGCAGGGCTCTTGCAGCAGGGACTAAGGAGAAACATATGTCGTCCGACCTGGCGTCATTTAGAAGACTGATCGATATCGGTATCGCACTGTCAGCGGAGAAGGATACTAACAAGCTGATGGAAATTATTTTGCTGGAAGCAAAAGAAATTGGTAATGCTGATGGTGGGACACTTTATATTCGAACGAAAGAGAACACGCTCGAGTTCGAAATCATGCGCACTGACTCTCTTCGGGTAGCACAAGGGGGAACCAGCGGTGTGGAAATCACCATCCCTCCTGTACAGATGTTCCTTGAAGACAGTTCTCCTAATACCCAGCAGATTGTAGCCAGTGCCGCTTTGTCGGGAGATACCCTTAATATCAGTGACGCTTATGATTCAACGGCATTCGACTTTTCAGGTACCAAACGGTTTGATGATGGAAACAACTATCGCACCAGATCGGTACTGACAGTTCCCCTCAAGAACAGTCAGGATTATGTTATCGGCGTACTCCAGTTGTTGAATGCCCAGGCACCTGGCGGAGAAGTCATTGCATTTTCTGAGCAGATACAGCCCCTGATTGAAGCCCTCGCTTCACAGGCAGCAGTTGCTTTGGATAATGCTTTATTAATTGAAGCTCAGGAAAGTTTGCTGGACGCTGTTATCACCCTGATGGCTCGTGCGGTCGATGCCAAATCTCCCTATACGGGTGGGCATTGTGAGCGGGTACCGGAGCTGACCAAGATGCTCACTCAAGCAGCCTGTGATTCAACTTCGGGTCCTTTTACCGAGTTTAGCCTGACGGAGGAGGAGTGGTACGAGTTGCACATAGGTGCTTGGCTGCATGACTGCGGTAAGGTGACGACCCCTGAGCACGTGGTTGATAAGGCAACCAAGCTTGAGACGATTACAGACCGTATTCATGAGGTCAGAATGCGCTTTGAGGTGTTAAAGCTGGAACGAACTATCGTTTACCAGGACAGAGTGATTTCCGGTGTAGGAGACCCTGAATCCCTTAAAGCTGAGCTGGAAAAGGAACTGACTCGGATCGATGATGACTACTACTTCATCTCCGAGTGCAACCTGGGTGGCGAGTTCATGGCGGATGAACTTGTAGATCGAGTGAAGAAAATTGCCGCTACAACCTGGACGCGAACGCTTAGCGATCGAGCGGGTGTCTCTTTCGAGGAGCTTAAGCGAAAAGAGAAGGAGCCCGAGTCGTCCTTGCCATGTGAGGAAGCGCTGCTGGCAGATCGCCCTGATCACGTAATAGAACACAATTCAGTGGTGCATTCGGCTGACCCGGACAATATCTACGGATTCCAGGTCGAAGTTCCCGAGAACAAGTACAACCTCGGTGAAATTTACAACCTCTGTATCTCGCGCGGCACGTTAACAGATGAAGAGAGGTTCAAAATTAACGATCACATTGTCCAGACGATTGTAATGCTGGAGAGCCTGCCGTTTCCGAAGCATCTGGAGCGGGTGCCAGAGATTGCAGGTGGTCATCATGAAAAGATCGATGGTACCGGGTACCCGAAACGTCTGACCGGCGACGAGATGTCAGTCCCCGCGAAGGTGATGGCGATAGCCGATGTGTTCGAGGCGCTGACGGCCGTAGACAGGCCTTACAAGAAGCCGAAAAAATTGTCTGACAGCGTCAAGATCATGTCATTTATGGTTAACGATCAGCATCTGGATCCGGAACTGTTCCGGCTCTTTCTTGAGTCCGGTGTCTACAGGGATTATGCGCAAAAGTATCTGTTACCGGCACAGGTTGATGACTTCGATATTGCGAGTTACTTAAACTAAGGAATCCCTGATCAGCGTGCCCATATGAGTTTCCACACTACGGGCCAGGGCGTCCAGGTCATAGCCTCCTTCTAATGTGGAGACGATTCTTCCTTCACAGAATCGTTCTGCGATGCTGATCAGCTGCGATGTTATCCAGGCGTAATCCGACTCAACAAAACGTAGTTCACCAAGTGGATCTTCTGTATGTGCATCAAACCCTGCGCTGATAAAAAGTACATCGGGTTTATGGTTTTCAAGTGCGGGCAACCATTCTCTTTCTGCTCTGGCCCTGAACTGGTCACCGGTTGCGTCTTTCTCAAGTGGCATGTTGAGAATATGTGGATTAGTGAAATCGAGATACCGATGGGGGTAGAAGTGTTCCTGAAAACTGGAACACACAAGGACTTCGGGTCTGTCTTTGAATATGTCGACCGTACCGTTGCAGTGGTGGACATCAAAATCGACGATAGCAACACGACTGACACTTTCGTTCGCAAGCGCCAGTTCCGCGGCAAGAGCAATGTTGTTGAACAGACAAAACCCCATAGCCGCCGCGACTTCCGCGTGATGTCCTGGAGGCCTGACGGCGCAAAAGACGCGTCTCACGTCCCCGCTTAGGACATCTCTCGTTGCCGCGGCACAGGCCCCAGCAGCGAGTTTACTGGCACGAAGGCTACCGCGACTCATATAAGTGTCACGCTCAACCTTGATGACGGTACTTTCAGGTTCGCTTTTGTTGATGGACTCAATGTAGGTTTCAGGATGAATCTTCGACAGTATGTCATCGGACACTTCGCTCGCCAGAACTACATTGGTCTCGCTGATTATTCCTGACGCCGTTAACCTCGACATGATACTTCTAAGTCGATCAGGACGTTCCGGATGCCGCGGCATCTCGTGGAGCTCGCAATCAGGGTGAGTGTATAGCCGTGTTAAATCGTTCATCATTGTCTTTGTGTCACCATGGTTTTGTCGTCTGGAAACAGTTTAAACCGAGGCACCAATGTTAGCTGGTTCACGGTATCGCAGGGCGAAGCATTTCTGGATAATAGGGTGAAAAGCATCCATGAGCTATCAGTTGAATCGATTACCCAGTGTAGCAAAGCTATTTCCGCGATTATTGTTGGGTCGTCGAACCTGTGATCAGCGTCTTTTTATGACGCTGCTGGTCTTAACGTTAACTCTGCTGAGTGAGTGGGTATGGTCATCCCCGGTTGATTTTAAGGCGCAGTCCATTCGCATTTCGATGCTGCAGGAGCCGCCAAGCCTGAATAGCAGTAAAGCGACCGATCTGGTCAGTTTTTTTGTTCTGGGGCACACTACAGAAGGGCTGTTACGTTATGACCATCGAGGGCGGCTGGTCGCCGGTGTCGCAGAGAGCTGGGATGTAACCCCGACCACACTGACCTTCAGGTTGCGCCCCGATGCCCGCTGGCATGACGGCAGTAAAGTGACGGCCGCAGATTTTGTTTACGCCTGGCAAAACGTTAATGATCCTGCCGTTGCGGCTCCTTTCGCCGCCATCATGTACCCAATCAAGAATGCAGAGGCCATTCAAAATGGCGAACTTCCAGTTGCCGCGCTGGGAGTGTCATCTCCATCGGAGGGGACGCTGGTAGTCGAGCTTGGGCGACCCTGTGGATACTGTCTTGGGCTGATGGCACATGCGACTTTTTATCCCATTAATAAGGCTTTCCACGAACAGGCTGGTGAACGTTATGGGTCAGAATCAGATCAGTTGCTGTCCAATGGGCCTTTTGTCCTGACAGAGTGGGTTCATGAGGCACGGTTGGTGATGTCCAAAAACCCGCATTACTGGAACCGGGAAGCTATTGAGTTAAATGAGATCGAGGTGGCCTACATTACCGGCGATAATCGCACCAGGCTGAACCTGTTTCGGGACGGTCAAATTGCATTTGTCAGGATGGGGGCAGAAACCGTAAAGGACGCCGTTGCTCAGGGCATGCGGGTTCGCACGTTTTTGACAGGTGGTGTGACCTACGTATGGTTCAATTTTCGTGAGGGTAAACCTACCGGTAATAGAGCCCTGCGTCAGGCTATCCAGGCGAGCTTTAACCCTGACGAGTATGTTAACAAGGTGATTGCAATACCAGGGTACAAGGCGACGGGAACGCTGTTCCCAAGCTGGATCAGGGGAAATGAAAAGCCTTTTGTCGATGAATATCCTCCACCGGTTGTCATGCGTGGAAAGCAGCAGCGTCTTGCGCTCATGGAACAGGTGGCTCGGGAAATCGGTGAAGTGCCGGACCTCACTATTCTTACTGTTTCGAGTACCACCGGTGCAAAGGCGGCGGAATACTTCCAGGGGTTATTGGAGCAGTCGTTGGGAATCACTTCTCGGGTAGACCAACAGACTTTCAAGCAATACCTTAATAAGGCGCGAAGAGGAGAATTCGACCTGGTACTTAGCAGCTGGTATCCAGATTTTGACGACCTGGTGACCTACGCAGACCTGCTGGGCTCAGATAATCCTAATAATCGGGGCAGGTACAGCAGCAAAGAGTATGACCGTTCACTAAAGGTGTTGCTTGAGAGCATTAATCCGGAGGAGAGGTTTAAGGCGGCAGCGGAGCTACAGCGAATTATCGTAAAAGACGTTCCTCTTCTGCCTAATTCAGAAACCAGTAGTGCGTATATGGTTCACCCGAAACTGAAGGGTGTTGTTCGCCGCGTCCTTGGACAGGACCCTGACTTTACTTATGCGCGGGTCGTGGAATAGAAAGCCTCTCTAGCTTAGCTTAGCTAGTCATTAGTTTTCATCTGGTCAATGAATGCGCTCGACTCGTTGATCGCTGTCTGCATCGCTTCGATGAGCGTGTTGACATCCTCATTGACGGTGCTGAGTTCGCCTTTAAGCGAAGCGATAGCCCGGGCGTTCAGATTGTGTTTCAGGTATAGAACGTTGTCTTTCAGGCTGGCAAGAACCGGGTCTATGGTTCTTTCCGCATTTCGCATCGAAGACATCAGTTGATTGAAGCGTCTGCGCGTCTGTTGAAGCTTACGCTGACTGTCTCGCTTCAATGTTGCGCTGGAATATTCATTTAACTCTGTTTCCCACTCTGAGAATAACGCTTCGGCAACGGATTCCACTCCACCGATTCGTTCCCTGATCGTGTCAGCTGCATCGACGCTGTCTTCGTATTCTGAATTGAGTTTGTTGTAAATAACTTCCAGATCGCCACCATCAAAGTTCACGACGGCCTGAAATTGCTCCAGTGCATCCTTGAACTGCTCCTGTCCTTCTTCCTGCGCGGTTTGTGCGTCCTCGATTCGGTCAATCAGTATTTCCCGCTTATGGATGCCAAACTGTTCCATGGCGTCGTAATAAGTGGATTCACAACCAGCCAGGCCAATGGCAAGTAAGGTCAGGAGTAGTCTTGTCATTATTCACTTTCCCTAGTTATTCACTTTCCTTGATCGCGTCGACGATTTTTTCCGTCCGCTTGTCTGCCAGGTGGCTATTGACGACGAATAACGCGTGGACGACACCTGGGATCCAGAATGCCAGAGTTAGGAAAATGTTAATAATTGCCTGAATCGGTTTTCCGCATAGAAAGACCGCCAGTGGAGGTAGTAATATCGCTATAAGGTAACGCATGCTTTTCTCCCTTTAATCAAAGTAACAGGCCATATTCTATACCAGTTCGAAGTAACGGTTGTATTCTCATTGCATCTGCAGCCAGTGCTTCTGCCAAGACCTTCATCGGTGCAGGCTACGATTAGCTCTCCTTGCATATTCGTTAGGTGGCTGGTTACCGCCCATAACTCTGAAGAACAGTCTGCCCGGCTCGGTAAAGGCACTGACAACAGTTAGTCAATTTTGCAGGTTAGGCCGGGGTACCTCCATGCACCCATAACCTTTGTTATGGCCCCAGGGTTATCAAAGCCCATCTCAATCACAATGGACTGCGTTCCCTTGTACCCCGGTGCTCGACATCATAAGCTCCATTTCGTTGATTCATAACGAACTGCCGTATTGTCGATAAGTGAACTATATCCAGTCGTGCTCTGGGCAATGGTGGTCATTGCTCCATGTGCTTTCGTGTTGCTATTTTTTATCTCGGCGCCATACGGACGGTATCTTCGTGCAGGCTGGGGTCCCACCGTGTCGTCCAGAACCGGCTGGCTACTAATGGAAGCCCCGGCAAGCCTGTTAATGCTGTCAGTATTGTTGCTCATTCCAGTTAATTTTGTTGTTTACCTGTTTCTTGGTGCCTGGCAGGTTCATTACTTCCATCGAGCGTTTGTCTACCCCTTTACATTGACATCTCGAAGAAGGATTCCCATGACGGTAGTGGTGATGGCTATTGTCTTTAATTCGGCGAATGCTTTTCTCAATGGGTATCATTTTGTGCTTCACCAGGACTGGTACGGGCAGGAATGGCTGACCAGTTGGAACTTTATTGCTGGGTCGCTTTTGTTTGCCCTGGGATACTACATAACGAAGCGTTCAGATCGCATTCTGGCTGGTCTTCGGACGGATGCCACTGATGATTACCAGATTCCCCGGGGTTTTCTTTACCGCTATGTCAGCTCACCTAACTACCTCGGAGAGACTGTTCAATGGCTTGGTTGGACGTTGATGACACTTTCGCCAGCTGCCTGGGTATTTCTCTTGTGGACGATTGCGAATCTTTTGCCACGAGCCATCAGCCACCATCGGTGGTATCAGGAACATTTTACCGATTACCCGAAAAACAGGAAGGCGTTCATACCGTTTGTTCTTTAGCGAGTATCGAACGGGGGCTTGAAAATGTTGCCAGTAGTGCGGGTAGTGACACCAGGGTTAGGAAAATCAGGCTGGTTAACGCAATGGTGAGCAGTATGCCGATTGAGTAAATTCCCTGATGGGAAGAAAAACTGAGTGCGCAGAAGGTCCCGAGCGTTGTTAGGTTGCTCAGAAACACAGCCTTTGGAGTACTGGAATGCACAAGCGCTTCAACATTCTTCGACTGGTGGAACCTCTTCACGATATGAATGCCGTTATCTACCCCGAGTCCAAATATCAAGGGGATAACAACAACATTCGCCATATTGAGCGGCAGGTCAATCAACACCGAAACGCTTAGTGTCAGCATTGCAGTCATCGCCAGTGGAATGAAAACAAGAATCGAATCCACCAGGCTACGCAGAGTAATCAGAAGAATGAGAAATATCAGCGAGACTGCGATCAGGATGGCGGTTTGGAAGGCGGTGATAACAATATCACCGATCCCCAGATCAAGGACTGGTCTGCCAGTGATTTCAGGTACTACCGCCATCACGTCGGTCGTGAACCGGCGCAAGGCTTCGACCGGTACAACGTCCTCCGCAGGTGTGATTGACACCACAGCTCTGCCATCTTTGGCAATCAATCGTTGCTGGAGTGCCACCGGCAGGCGCTCCAGTGTTACCTGTTCGGGCGCCAGCGCAGTCTTGAGCCATTCAATTTCACTTTTTATAGGCGGCACAATTAGTTCAGAGTAGAGCGCGCGGGTATCCGAAGATGCCTCTTGCAGGTCGCTTACAGCCTTTTGCAACCGGGTGAGGGAAGCCTCCAGTTCAGGACTGTTGTTGCTAATACCTGGGCCTGGACCAGGGTTTTGTAGCGTGTTATGCAGACTGGTGTTAATGCTGGAAAGCATGAGCAGTAAATTTTCGTCACCCCAGGGGACCGAGGCCGGTGGTGGTGCAAACAACGAATCCAGGAAGAATCGCGCGTCTTCCAGAATGTAGAGATTTTCCTCCTGGTCTACCGGGAGATAGTCCGTGGGCGTTTTTACATCGGAAACAACTGCCAGTCCTTCGAGCATTTCCCGGGTATTATTAGCCGCGTCCAGGTCATCGGCCACGTAGGTTAAAGCGAAATCGGTGATGATGTCTTCACGTTGAAGCTCTATTAAGGTCGCCATGGCCTCAGATTTAGGGTCTTTTAGAGACAGTGTGCTGTAGTCGAACTGGGCCTGGGTTGCAATCAAGGCCAGAACTACCGCTGCGCCAAATGTGATGTATGAGGTCCGTTTCGAGTTTTTTGCGACGGCTCGCGATAGCAGGCTGGCGAAGGAAACTTCGGTCGCTGGGCGTGGATCACCGGATACTGCGAAAAAGGCTGGAATCAGGGTAAGACTCAACACAACCGCTATGATCATGCCGCCGCCTGAAATGATGCCCATCTCACCAAGGCCGATGTATTCCGTTGGTACAAAAGCGAGAAAGCCGATAGCTGAGGTGACACCACACAACATGATGGCGGGGCCAAGCTCCGTGCCGGTTTCAATCAACGCGCTCATTTTATCAAGGCGGAGCCGGGCTTCCTGGAACTTGAGGCACAGGTGAACCGCGAAATCCACACCGAGGCCAATAAACATCACCAGGAAAATAATAGAGATTGTGTTGTACTGACCGATCGCGATCATGGCAAAAGCGGCAGTCCAGATCAGTCCGACAATCATGGTGAGATAGACCGCTGCGACAATCCACAGGGAGCGAATGCCCCAGGCCAGCACGAAGACCAGAATAACCAGAGCCAGGGTACCTGCAAGTTGGGCGCTGTCCAACGCGCTCACAATCTCCTGGTGTTCCAGTGGCACTTGCCCTGTCAGGCGAATGGTTACATCGTCGCGATAAGGGTGTGAGAGACCAGCGATGGTTGATTGTAGTGCTTCGATGATCTTCGCATTGGGTAGGTCTTCGCCAAAATTTTGCTGACCTTGAATAAAAATGACCTGATAGAAGGTGTCTTCCTCAACCTGGAAAAGTTCGTCCCTCCATGAAATGGGTTTTGAATCGCCAGTCAGTGCCTGTTCTGCGGTCGAACTCAGGGCATCCAACATGCGGGTAAACCCGGTTGGCAAGGTTTCGTCTGAATTCAGGGCATCGAGTACCAGTTGGAGTACTGAACGAAGGGAGTCGTCGGTCGCGACAGCGGTCAGGAAAGGCTGCGCGTCTGCAAGTTTCGAGATAGTGTCGTTGAGAGTATCTGGATCAAGATAGAGCAGGGCGTGCTCCTGGGCGAACTGGTTGGACGCCGGGCTGTAGACTGTTCGAAACACACTGTCATTTTCCCTTATCTGGCTGGCGAGGTGCGCGGCGACAATCGATACCTGATTCGGTTTGTTGCCACTGACAACGACAAAGGTATTTTGGTCATATTGAGGAAAGGTATTAAGGAACGCCCTGTTCACCTGCTTCCAGTGCGTATCCTGGCGGATGAGAAGCGAGTTATCTGAATTCATGCTAAACGCTGCGATAGCGTAATAACCGGCACCTATGGTCAGGAGCATGGTGATCGCCATGACCAGACCAGCGCGATTCGATATCCAGGTAATCCAGGCGGTTAAGAAGGGGGTTAACATGGACTACTCGTCCTGTTCTGCCGCGTTGGCAGCTATATTGGACGATATCTCTTGCCGGACTGACTCAAGGCCACCCTTTTTGAACATCGCAGAGTAATTTGAGCGTTTTAGCGACAGGTCGCTGACCCCGTTGGCAACGATGTCGTAGATCCTCCAGGTGCCGTCCTCTTGCTGTAACTGGTAGTCGAGAGTGACGGTTTCTGTGCTGGTTTCGAGAATCGACTTTACTCTTACACGGTTCGTCGCGATGGTTTCCGTGGCCGTGATGCTAAACACCTGTCCATTGTCTTCTTTGAATCGCGAAGCATAGGTCGAGCTCACCAGGTCCTTCAGCAGGGCCTGGAGACCGGCTTGATCTTCAGCGTTAAGCGAACGCCAATGTCGTCCCAGTGATATTCGCGCGATGGTGTGAATTTGGAAGTGATCGGTTACAGCCGGTTCAACAACGCTAAGCCTGTGTTCATAGGAGCTACTTTTCATGGCGGTAGTGAGGGCCGCATGAAATGCTGTTACGACGTCAGAGGGCACCGTATCAGCGTAACAGGGGGCGACGCCCAGCGTCACCCAAAGACTTACTAGTATGAGGCTTGCAACAACTTTAAACTGTTTTATGTTTTTCAACAAATTCAATGACTTCAAGGTTAAATCCAGAAATTGCATTAAAACGAGTTGGTGAGCTGAGCAGACGCATTTTACTCACCCCGACGTCCCTTAGTATCTGGGACCCGGTACCCACAACTCGATAACCTCCAGCTTCATTGGTATGACGCTGGACAGGTGGAACCTCGGGGAAATGCTGTACATGACTCAACTCATCGGCCTGGTGAAATTCCTGTCCAACCAGCACCACGACACCGGATCCTGCTTCGGCGATGTATGCCATTGAATCAGACAGCGACCAT
>Ga0209252_1000048_pt1 | contig 102653 bp, 110 predicted proteins | sample SaaInlV_135m_DNA_3_FD_184673 | JGI IMG/M metagenome (GOLD analysis project Ga0209252, IMG submission 184673) | Marine microbial communities from expanding oxygen minimum zones in the Saanich Inlet - Saanich Inlet SI074_LV_100m_DNA (SPAdes) (version 2) | ecosystem: Environmental > Aquatic >... | reverse complement strand
TATAGGCTAAGGCGGATGGTCTGAGTGGAAGAGCAGAATACTAGTGAAAATGCTGTTTTTGATGAAAAACCCTGTCAAGTACTTTTTTAGTTTTTTTTGATGTTTTTTTTCAGTCCTGAATAGTTACTATTTTTTAAGGATTATAATGATGAAAAAAAGTTTATTGGCATTGGCCGTATCAGCGGCTATTACAGTCCCAGCAACCTCTTCAGCAACTACCATGGCAGAACTTGAAGCGCAGATGGAGCAGATGAAAGCGCAGATCGCAGAGATGAAAGCAACGCAAGGTTCAAGCAGTGGTGCAGCTGATTGGACTAATAATGTGACACTGAATGGTGAGATTCAGATGAATATTGCTGAAGGGGGCGCGGGTTCTTTGGGTGATGTTGTTCTTGAGACAACTATTCAGGCAACTGAGAATACAACTGGATATATTAAGTTGAAAAGTGCAGGAGATGGGGCTGCTCCAACTGTGGATGAAGCAACTATTACCCATGATTTTGGCATCGCTGCTGTTAGAGCAACCACTGGTGGACATCCATTTGGCGACTACTCTTCAAATATGATTAGTGATCCATTGACTAAAGAGCTTGGAGATATTGGAGGTAGCGCTAAAATTATTGCAGAAGTTCCTGTTGGAGATAACCTGACTTTGGTTGGTGCTGTGGATGATGATATTCATACATTTGCTGCAACTTTTGAGATGGATGAACTGACGATAGGTCTGTCCCATATTAACAAATTAACTGGAAGTGTTTCTGCCGATGCTCCAACAAAAAGTGCTAACAACCTCTTCGTTAGTTACAGTATTGGTGATTTATCACTGATTGCAGAGACAGTTGATAGTGATGGAACATCAGATGCAACGAATATAGAAGCAGCTTACGGTTTCTCAATTGCAGGACATGATGCGGGGGTTGCGGTAGGTCGTTCAGAGTTGAAGAATGATACAGCAAAAGAGAAGCGTAATATGTTCTCATCAACTATTAATATTGATGAGGGGTTAGACTTTACAGTTGAGCACCTAGATTCTGATATCAATACAAGTGATGCATGGAGTGCTCAGATCGCTTACGGCTTCTAAACCTGCTCTTAACCACTCTCTACCATTTTCATTAAGGTTTCCGTTAGTGGTTGGTTGGCTGTTTAAGGTGAGCCCCAGTCTATTTTTTAGGCTGAGGCTTTTAAAAGCGGTTTGACTGCAATATGAGGATAGAGTTAAGATTGTATTAAATTTACAGAGTGTATATTAATATTTATTAAAGGATGTACTTATGAAAATAGAGATAAAAATAACAAAGAGAACCCTAATGTCTAGTTTATTGGTTGGAGTTTTATCTTTTTCCTCTTTTGTTGTGATGTCAGCGGAGAGTTGGGTCGGGGTCGCTAAAGATATTACTACAGTTATTGAGAGTAGCGTTAAACTGCATAGAGAGGGTGAAAAGAGTGAGGCGAAGCGTAAAGTTATTGAGGCATATTTTGGGATTTTTGAGAGTGAAAAGTTTGAAGCTGCTATGCGACAAGAGATGGGAAGCAAATATACTTATCAAGTAGAGAGAAAGTTTGGCGCATTACGCAAAGCAATGAAAAAAGAGGTTCCAATAGTGGAGATTGAAGGTATTGCAGAAGACATTATTACCACTATAACCAAAGATGCTAAAAAATTAGATGAAGTTGGTATTCCAATTAATGTGTTTGCGGTCAATCAATAAAATAGGCAGGGCAGAGAGTTATGATTAATTATAGTGGTAGATCATTAGCAGTATTAGATATATTGATATTGTTATTTCTCACCTCTATTAGCTTTAACACCTCTGCTGGAGATGTTGATTACAGAACTGTTGTTGCTGAGATTGTAGAGGTGGGTGATGCGGAGACGCTTAAGTATCAAGCTAGTTCTGGAGTTGATAGTGCTGATGTTTTTTCAGACCTCTATTTCGATATTTTTGAAGGCAAAGGCATGGAGCAAGATCTTGCGATGCGAGATCCTGAGCTTAAAACTCAATTAGAATCTTATTTCAGCGCGGTGATTGGTTATGCATCTAAGGGAGCAGAGAAAAATCGTCTGGAAGAGGCATGGCTTACTCTAAAGAGAGCGCTTACTGAGACGGCAGCATCTCAGAATGAAGATGATGGGTTTTGGGCGGTTTTAATTCAAGCATTTTTAATTCTAGCTCGAGAAGGTTTTGAAGCTATTTTGGTCGTGACTGCTCTGGTGACTTACCTTCAACGCTCTGCTCCAGAACGAGTTAAAGTTATCTGGTACGGTGTTGGTTGGGCGTTGATTGCTAGTTTAGTGACGGCGTATTTGTTGACTTATGTATTTAAGATTTCTGGGGCTGGGCGTGAGGCTTTAGAAGGGTACACAATGCTAATTGCCGCAGCGGTGCTTTTTTATGTTAGTTACTGGATGATCTCTAAAAGTGAGGCTGATAAGTGGCAATCATTCATTCGTACACAGATAAATGCCGCGGTCTCTAGTGGAAGTGCTTGGGCATTAGGTTTCGCTGCATTTTTGGCAGTATATCGTGAAGGGGCAGAAACAGTCCTCTTTTATCAGGCATTAGTTGCTAGTGCTGGAGATGAGAATTTAGCTATTATAATAGGATTCTCAGTAGCGACGATTGCCTTAGTGGTAATCTACTATGCTATGCATAAAGCATCTGTCAATATTCCTATCACTAAGTTTTTCACATTTACTGCTATCCTACTATATTACTTGGCTTTCACCTTTGTAGGAAATGGTGTGTTGGAGTTGCAGGAAGCGAGAATGGTTTCTATCTCTCCATTAGATGAGCTGCCTCGTATTGGTTTGATTGGGTTTAATCCAACGGTAGAAGGACTTTTCGCGCAGCTCGCTTTTATTTTACCGCTTCCTTATGCGTACTATATTTTAATTATTAGAGCTCGAAAAAGAGGTCAAAAGTAGAGATGTCTACAGTGAAACAGAAGACAGCTAAGCAGATGTTGGGAGGGGTTCCTATTCGGACCATTCCAGTAGAGGAGATGTCACGCTTCTCTAATAAATATGCCGCGATCATAGAAAAGTTTTTTGTCAATAATAGAGATAAATTGGTATATCTCCATCTATTTATGTTTCTGTTTTTTTTAATGATCATTGTGGCTCCTGTATATACGATTGATCCAGATGAAGAGTCTACTATTTTTGATAATCTGCAAATGTTCTCTAACTATGCTCTCTGGGGGTTGTGGTTTCCACTGGTATTTTTGTCAGTCATTTTCACGGGGCGAAGTTGGTGCGGACTACTTTGCCCGATGGGAGCAGGATCGGAATGGGGGAATAAAATAGGATTTCAATTGGCTATCCCTAAATGGTTGCGCTGGGAAGGTGTGCCAATAGTCAGTTTTTTAGTGGTGACCATTTGGGGGCAGACAGTTGGTGTGCGTGATCACCCAGAATCAGCCTTACTTGTTTTTGGTGGAACGATGTTATTAGCTATTATTATTGGAGTTCTATTTGGGCGTAGTAAAAGAGCTTGGTGTCGTCATATGTGCCCTATTGGTCTATTGTTAGGTGTATTTTCTAGATTAGGTGCTGTCGATTTTGCCCCTAAAAAAAGGCGTGAGGGCGGAGATAGGCAGACTGAAAGAGGCCTCTGTCCAACCATGATTGATATTAATAGAAAAGAGGAGTCTAGACACTGTATAGAGTGTTTTCGTTGTATCAATCCAGAGGCACGAGGAGGGCTATTTTTGCGTCTGCGTAGACCTGGAGAGGAGATTGAGAAAATACGCAAAGCTAATCCTAATATAGCAGAAGTATGGTTCTTCTTTTTAGGTATAGGGGTCGCTTTAGGAGGTTTTTTGTGGTTAGTTCTGCCGCAATATCAAACTGGGAGACAGCAGCTAGGAGAGTGGTTTGTTGATAATGGTATTTTTTGGGTTTTTGAATCGGGCCCTGCATGGTTGATGTCGGTTCATCCGGAGCGAAGAGAGGTCTTTTATTGGCTAGATTTTATATCCATTGTCGGTTTTATGGTTGGGTTTATGATCTTAATCGGAGCACTATTGTGGTTAACTACCTCTCTTGCCGCATGGTTATCAGGTCGATTTGGAGGGGATAGTTCTTATAGAGATAGGTTTATTGAATTAGGTTATCAATATGCTCCTATTGCAATTATATCGTTAATTGTTGGATTGGGAGCAAAACTATTTGACTTGTTAACTGTATTTGGAGTAAGTCCCTTCTTTATCCAAAATATAAAGTTAACTATTTTTGCGATCAGTTTTTTATGGAGTTTATGGTTAGCTTGGAATATCTTAAAAAATCAAGGTGTTGCTAAGAGAGTTCGTTATATTCCTATGCTTCCTGGAGCAATAGGTAGCTTGTTGGTCGGGGTTGCATGGTGGCCATCTATATTCGGTATGTAACAAATGTGGTTAATTAAAAGAATTTAATGATCTTAATGGTAAGATTATTATTTGGTTGTCTAAATGAGAATACCTATACTTTGCTTTTAAAGTTAGATATGAATATTTGGATGTTTGAGTGAAACTTCAATCTATAGGAGATAAATATATGAAGTTTAAGAAAAATGCCTTGTTGGCATCAATGTTTTCCGTCGCTGTTGCGAGTTCTGCCATGGCTGGAGAGTTCCCTATTGGTGATCCAGTAGAGAAAAACGGTATGGAGATTGTAGCGGTATATCTACAACCTGTCACGATGTACCCGATGCTTCCAGGTATGGAAGATCAAACTGATATACATTTAGAGGCTGATATCCACGCCCTTAAAGGTAATAAAAATGGCTTTGGTGCTGGAGAGTGGATGCCATATCTTGATATCACTTGGTTAATTACTAAGAAAGGTAGTGATTGGGTGAAAATCGGAAACTTTGATCCAATGGTTGCTTCAGATGGTCCTCACTATGCGAGCAATATTAAGTTAAAAGGTGCGGGTAAATATACTTTACGCTATACTATTAGACCGCCAGCATATAACGGTTATATGCGTCATACTGACAAAGAGACTGGTGTTGGCAAATGGTGGAAACCATTTGATCTAGATTATGATTTCACCTATACAGGTTCTGGTAAAAAAGGTGGTTACTAATCTTTTCAATTCTCTTTAGTTGCTATTAAAGAGCGGTTTAGATGCTCTCTATACTTTATTGATGATTAAGCTGCATAAGCATCTGCTTAATTGCTGGTTATGAGTGTAGGGGTGTCTATCTGCGCCTATATGTTATGTTCTACAGCACTACTCAAAATTATCTAAGGCTCTTCTTAATGCTTGTTCTGTTGCTATTCGTAACAGCTATAACTCTTATCAATCCAACTCTTTATAATTCAAACTTAATTGCTGGATATAAAATTTCATTTCCACTCACTACAGAGTGTCAGCTGCATATCAAAGGGTGCAAAAAAACAGTTACTAATGGTCTCTTGCAAGGGAGTGAATTGTTGCTCTCTATTCGGCAGCATAACAGACCAACAGATAACCCTTTCAATAGCTTTTCCCCCGCTAAGTCATTGATAATAAGGTTGCGTCTCAATTCAGCTAAAAAAGCAGGTAGAATTAAAGGTGTCACACTCCTTATTGATGAGAAAGATAGATATATAGAGTCAACGCTAGATTCAGGAGAGCAGTTTATTGCTTCTACAAAATATTCACTACAACAACTGCCGAAGGAGCTTGATTTAGAGAGCTCTGATACCTTAGTCTTCTATCAAACAGGAGATTTTCCAGTTTGTGTGGTTAGTTTAACAGAGTGGGTTGCTCTGTTGCGAATAGAGCTTGATGATAGTGGTAGCTATACAATTCCATTTGAATTTGAAACCGAGATCTATGATGCTTCTGCCCATGAAATGTAAATTATTAACTAATCTATTGCTACTTATATGCTTGTCAGCAGTTAATGTTACAGCTAATGCTGGCGATATTTATAGAAACTCAATTGGAATGGATTTTAAAGCGCTTCCTGCTGGTTCATTTTATATGGGTAGTTGTCATCTCAGTGTGGAGTATGATGAATTGAACCAAGAATTGCAACAAATTGATGGGAAACAGATAGGTATTTCTTGTCCATCAGATGCAGCTGTTGATGAGCTTGCTTCTGATAATGAGACTTTGCAGCATCAAGTTATTATAACTAAGCCATTTCAAATGGGAGTATATGAAGTGACTGTTAGTCAGTTTAGGAAGTTTATTAAGGAAGCTGGAAGAGATGATATTGTAACTGACGATTTTATAAAAGGTAATAGTAGTAATGGTAACTATCGAGAGAGGGCTGCAGTTTCTGCAGTCTCATGGTACGATGTTAAAGACTTTATAGGCTGGCTTAATAAAAGAGAGGGTACTAATCAGTATCGTCTGCCAACAGAGGCGGAGTGGGAGTATGCAGCAAGAGCTGGTGGTAATACTGTTTATCACTGGGGAGATAGTGATGCTGCTATTGATGATTATGCGTGGTATAGAGGGAATAGTTTTGCAGTTAAAGGGTATTATTCTCATCCAGTTGGAGTAAAAAAGAGGAATAGTTGGGGGTTATACGATATGCACGGCAATGTTTGGGAGTGGGTGGAAGATTGGTACTATGATCGCTACTATAACTATAGTACCAAGTATGACCCGAATGGTCGTGGTGTGGGAAATTATAAAGTGAATCGTGGTGGTAGTTGGATGAGTATTTTGTCAGAGGGAGATTTGCGAGCAGCCAATCGAGGATTTAGTTATCCATTAGAGCGAAGTCGTTCAATAGGATTTAGGGTTGTTAGAGGGGTACGGTAAAGGTCCTTCGAAAAAAAGCTAAAAAATAGTTGACAATAAGAATCATTTGTATTAGTATATGCCTGTGATCAGGGCGAATGCTTCCAATCATTAATTTATTAGATCGAATCCTCCCTTTCGACGCTCTTAAATTTACAAGCTATGGTTGTTGCGTGATAGCAATCGTCATTGATCACACCAATTTTATGAGGTTAGGCTAATAAGTCTGATTTTGGTAATATTTAGGAGTGGATAGGTATGTGTGAACAATATGAAAATAAGTTGTTAAAAACGTCTAGGAAGTGGCGATATAAGCTGAAAGATCTAGATAAAGCGTTTATTTGTCCAATTGTAGGTAACTGTCTAACAATAAATGAGCTGTGGAAGCTGGCAAAGAGTTGTAAAATAGATATTCCCGTAAAAGAAGATTACTATATTCATCGTTGCTTTGTCTATGAGGCGCATGAGAGTAGTGTTGTTGCTAAAAAGATGGAGAAGTTATTAGACCGTAAATACAGTACGGCAATTAATCACTTTTCTAGAGCAAAAACTGATGAGGAGTTAGAGGGTGTTTGGCGTGAATATTCAGACCGAGGAGAATTGACAGGGTCGTTTTGGGCAGTCGTCACTCACCCGCTTGCATCGCAGAAATTGTTGGACAAAATACACGGTGAGATACATATGCTCTCTCATGTGATGAGTCGTACTAACCGAACAGTTATTCGTCAAGTGCGTGATCAAGAAAAGATAATTGAACGATTAAAAGAGGATGCAACGATTGAAAAACGACGAACAGAAGAGCGTCTAGTTAAAAAAGATAAATTAATTGAAAAGTTAGAGATGCAACAGCGGCAACAGATGAATGTTTTAGTGTCGCCAGACAAAAAACCAGGAAAAGAGTTGGGTGAAATTGAAAGTTTACAGGTGCAGTTAGAGTCCACACTATATATTGCCGAACTAAATGCAGAGCGTGCTACTCGCGCACAGATGTATAAGCATGAGCAGCAGGCAGAGATAGAGGCGTTAGAAAAGAGTTTGAAATATCAAACGATACTCTCACAGGAGATGCAAGAAGAGTTGGAGATTGTAGAAAGGCAAGTATTGCAGACGCAGTCGGCGGTGACAGGTAGTTCATGTGATAGCTGTAGTGGAGAAACGTTAAATCTTTGTGGGCGTTGCGTGCTTTATGTGGGAGGGCGTATCGGAATCAAGCGCTATTATCGAGAGGTGGTTGAGTCTGGGCAGGGTGATTTTATCCATCATGATGGAGGATTAGAAGATGCTCATAGTCGACTGCATGGAGATGTTGAACGGGCAGATACGGTGTTCTGTCCAGTTGACTGTGTTAGTCATAGTGCAGCACTTAATGTGAAAGCACTTTGCAAAAAGCATGGTAAACAGTTGGTTATGTTGCGCAGCTCAGGAGTGAGTTCATTAATTAAAGGGTTACAGGAGATAAATGTATGATAAATATTGTCGAAGAGTGGTCCGTGGAGAGTAGTGTAGCGAATGAGGTAGAGGTAGAGGAAAGTGATCGAGGTGATAGCGAGCATAAAGTTCGTATCGAAATTGATGCTGAAATGTTAAATTGTATACTTAGTCATAGTGGACTGATAAGTGCTGCGGAGATTCGCTGTTTAGATTGCATCTCTAAAAAATGTGTACAGAAAATGATCCTAAAAAACTTAATGAGTTCAGGATTGCGTTAGTGGATTGTCTGCCTATCAGATCTAAAGGTGGGGTAGGAGTAAATTTAAAAAAAAGTTAAAAAATAGATTGACATTCTAAGTAATAATGATTATCATTAAGTACGAATGGTTTGAGCTTGGTTTTTTAAGTAGAGAAGTTAATTTTAATTGTGATCTAAAATAGGAGACGATATATAATGAAAATAAGTAAAATAGTTACTTTAGGAGGGGTTGCGGGGTTACTCTCTCTCTCATCACAAACCTTTGCTGTAGAGGAGGTGAATATATACTCTTACCGTCAGCCACACCTTATTGATCCTATGTTGCAGGTGTTCACTAACGAAACTGGTATTAAGGTTAATACCGTCTACGCAAAAAAAGGGATGGTGGAGAGGATTAAATCTGAGGGAGAGCATAGTCCAGCTGATCTAGCGCTGACGGTTGATATCAGCCGTCTTGCAGCACTTAAAAATGCGGGACTATTACAGGCAGTCCATAGTAATACTCTAAAAAGCAATATCCCAACTAATCTGCGCGACACTGATAATGAGTGGTTTGCACTAACTCAGCGTTCGCGAGTAATTATGGCATCAAAGAGAACCGTGCCAGAGGGTGCGATAACGACTTATGAGCAGTTGAGTGATCCAGATTTAGGCTACAAAATATGTATGCGCAAAGGAAGTAATGCTTATAATATTTCACTCATCGCTTCAATGGTAGCAGCGCATGGACGAGATGAGGCAAAGAAGTGGTTGGCAGGCGTCAATAAAAATCTAGGACGCAAGCCGCAGGGGAATGATCGTGCACAAGTGGGTGGTGTGATTGCAGGCGAGTGTGATCTTGCTATAGCCAACACCTACTACTTCGGTAAGATGTTTACCGGTAATGGCGGTAAAAATCCAGAGCAGATTGAGTGGGCAAAAGGGGTGAATGTGATCTTTCCTAACCAAGAGGGGCGTGGCGCACATATTAATATCAGTGGGATTGGACTGTTGAAACATTCGCCTAATAAGCCTAATGCAATTCGTTTGATGGAGTGGCTTGCTAGTGATATGGCGCAGTATATGTATGCCAACGAGAACTTTGAGTTTCCCGTTAAAAATGGTGTTCCTAGCTCCCCATTGGTAACAAAATATTTGAGTGGCGGTAAGTTTAAAGGAGATTCAGTTCCACTTGCTACCATTGCAGAATATTCTAAAATTGCTTCGGAGTTAGTGGCAGAGGTTGGGTTCGGTCGTTAGTATATCTAAACTACGCACCTGGTTACCGTGGGCTTTTACCAGCTGGATAATTGCGCTTGCAGTGCTGTTTCCAATTGCTATGGTTGTTCTACAGGCACTTTTTCCAGCAGATAATATCTGGGGGCATTTGGTAGAGACAACTTTGCCGCGTTATTTAGAGAGTTCACTTATATTGATGGTCGGGGTTGGGGTTCCAAGTGCTATTCTTGGCGTGGCTACAGCATGGATTGTCACTAGATGTGAGTTTATAGGGAGACGCTATTTTCAATGGGCATTACTCCTCCCGTTTGCTTTTCCTTCATATCTACTAGCCTATCTCTATACAGATATATTGCAATACTCTGGCCCAATGCAGGGGTATCTGCGTGAGCTGTTTGAGTGGAAGTATAAGTCGGATTACTGGTTTCCTGAGATTCGCTCTATCGGTGGCGCGATGGTAATGTTTACCTTAACCCTCTATCCTTATGTATATCTACTGGCTCGTTCCTCTTTTTTAGAGCAGTCGGACAGTGCGAGCAATTTAAGTAGGCTACTCGGCTGTAGTGCTTGGGGAAGTTTCTTTAGGGTTTCTCTTCCAGCTGCACGACCTGCCGTTGCAGTTGGAACATCTTTAGTTTTGATGGAAACTCTAAATGATTTTGGAACAGTAGATTTTTTTGCAGTAGAGACTATGACGACTGGTATTTTCGATATTTGGCTAAATAGGAATAATATGGGAGGTGCAGCGCAAATTGCAACTCTACTTATGGGAATGGTTCTGCTCCTAATTGGGCTTGAACAGATTAGTCGGCGCAATCAACGCCAGTATCAAGAGGAGGGTAGCAGAAAGAAGATAGAGCGAGTTAAACTCCATGGCTGGCTAAAAGTTGGAGCTATGAGTGTAGTGATATTTCCGGTACTATTTGGCTTTCTTATTCCATTTACTGTTTTATCTGGATATGCATGGTCGGCACTAGAAAATTACTGGGACCCTCAGCTCTACCTTTATGCTATGAATACGATGTTAGTTGCAACCGTAGCCGCTTTTCTTACCATGGTGGTTGGGTTGTTAGTTTCATATAGCAAACGCCTCCAGAGTAAGGGAGGGGTTAAACTTGCTCACAAATTTGCTGGTATAGGGTATGCAATGCCTGGCGCAGTGTTAGCGGTTGGAGTCGTTATTCTCTTCGGTGGAGTAGATCGATTTATTAATGAGATGCTTGACAAGTGGTTTGATTACTCACCAGGTCTTATATTTAGTGGAACTCTATTCGCACTTATTTTCACCTATGTGGTTCGTTTCTTGGCTGTAGCCACGGGCGGCATTGACGCTAGTTTGAGCAAAATTAAACCGTCTATGGATTATGCTGCTCGCTCATTAGGGGAGAGTAGCTTCTCTACGATGCGTAAAATTCATATTCCAATGATTCGTGGTGGACTCTTAACTGCAGCACTAATTGTATTTGTAGATGTTATGAAAGAGCTCCCAGCAACCCTTCTGCTGCGCCCATTTAATTTTGAAACTTTAGCAACGCATGTATATTACTTCGCTTCTGATGAAATGCTACGAGAGACATCTATTGCTGCTTTAATGATTGTGTTAGCTGGGTTGGGACCAGTAATTCTGTTGAGCAGAAGTATTGCAAGTAGTCGAGAGTAGTGACAAGGTTCACCATTTAAAAGATATGATAATAAAGAAGGGTAATGAGAGGAAAATTATGAGCGAAAAAAACATTCTGAAAATAGATAATTTAAGTTTCAGTTACGGTACCCAAAAGGTGCTTAATAGCATAAGCTTCGATCTACAACAGGGGATGCAGGCAAGTCTGCTCGGCCCAAGTGGTTGTGGTAAGAGTACACTTCTCAATGTGGTAGCAGGATTCCATGAGGTAGATGGGGGAGAGGTCTGGATTGAAGATCGGGTCGCTTCATCAGCTTTGACTCATATTCCACCAGAACAGCGCAATACAGGAATGATCTTTCAAGACTACGCACTATTTCCGCATCTCAATATTATCGATAATGTCACCTTTGGTCTGCAGAGTATGCCGAAGCGTGCAGCAAAAACTGAGGGCATAAAATGGTTAAATCTAGTTCGTATGGGAGAGTTTGAAAGTAGATTTCCACATGAACTCTCTGGAGGGCAGCAACAACGGGTTGCTTTAGCGCGCGCCCTTGCGGCGAAACCAAAGCTGTTGTTGATGGATGAGCCATTCTCAAATCTAGATGCGGATCTGCGCAGAGCACTAGTGCGAGAAGTTAGTGAAATTTTGCGAGATACTAATACTACAGCAATTTTAGTTACTCACGATCAAGAGGAGGCATTTATCTTTGGCGACCATATTGGTCTGATGCGTGATGGAAAAATGGAGCAGTGGGGGAAGCCAGCAGAGATCTATGCAAAACCAGTGAATCGCTGGGTCGCTGATTTTGTTGGTGGGGGAAGTTGGTTGAAAGGAGTGAATGCTGGCGGTAGTGTCAGCACCTCTGTTGGGAGCTTCAAGCTTGATAGCGGCTGTGAGAAGAGTCAAGATGGTAATGATGGGTGTCATTTTGAAGTGCTACTCCGCCCCCATGAGATTGACCTGATCCGCTGTGAATCAGCCTCACAATTAGATGGGTGGAATGGAGGAGAAGTTTGCCGAGTCGTGCACCGCGAGTTTACTGGTCAGGAGACCCGTTATGTGGTGGAAGTGAGCGGCAGCGAAAAAGTAGATGTTACCACCGATGGACTCCCTACTTTTGAAACAGGTGAAGAGGTGAAGTTAGCTCTAAAACGCTCAAACCCCATTGCCTTTGAGGTTGCTGCATAGTTTATAGTACGGGGTCATCTCTATCCCATCTATTCTATCAGCTGTTTGGGAAAACACTCTTCGCTTCAAATACTGGTCCATCTACACAGACTCGTTTCATCGCAGGGCCTTCAGCTGTTTCTACTTGGACCACACAGCCAGCACAACCGCCCACACCGCACGCCATAAACTCTTCGAGTGAGACTTGGCAGGGAAGGTTGTACTCAGTAGCTAACTTTGCAACTGCCTCTAACATTGGATGAGGTCCGCAACTGAATATCTCAACTTGTGCAAGCTCTTCATCTTCTAATGAGTCAAGCCAGTGGCGAGCAAGATCCGTTACATAGCCATTGTGAGTGCCAGCGTAGCCTTGTAAGCTGGCAAGGCGGTTAGGGATTTTCCAATCTTCGAGTAGTGGCATTGAGCCGATCACTCCGTCAGGAATGCCTGGAATCATCATCTGAGATGGAGTTGCTGTGAATGGGAATGGAGCTTCTGAACCTAAAATTACAAAAGGTCTGTATTCTGAACTGCTCTGTATAGAGTTATGAATTGTGTCTGCTATAAATACCATCGGAGGCATACCAACGCCACCACCAATCAGGAGAGGACGACTCTTCTTTGGATGGAGTTCAAATGGTTTGCCAATAGGTCCAATAAGATTAATACTCTCACCAATTTCTCGGGTGGTGAGGGCTGCGGTTCCACTCCCTAGTTTTTTATAGAGTAGCTCAATATTGCCATTAACTGCACGCATAATTGAGATTGGGCGGCGTAGCGTAAACTGCTCTCCACAATCTATATGGACAAAACTTCCAGGTAGAGCTTTGGCAGATATCTCTGGTGCAGATAGTTTTAGAATGTGTTGATCCCCTGCAAGATGAATATGCTCTAGGATGGCGCACTCCTCTTGGAGTAGGGTGTTACGCTTGTTTTGGTTGTAACTCATTAACTTCTCTCGTATACGGTTTTACCGTTAATAATTGTGTGATGAACTTTTCCCTGCATCTCCCAGTTTAAGAATGGACTGTTTTTTCCTCCACTCTGGAGCGTATCTGCATTAATCTGCCACCACTCTGTAGGATCATAAATTGTAATGTCAGCAATAGCTCCATCACTCAGAGTGCCAGCCTCTATTCCCAAAATGTTTGCTGGTCGATAGGTCACTGTTGCAAGAGCTTCTGAGATAGATATATCGTGCTCTCTAGCTAGGCGTAGCGTTAGTGGTAGGAGAGTTTCTACAGTGCTTGCTCCAGGTTTAGTGTCTGCAAATGGAGCAGCTTTCGCATCTTCATTGTGAGGTTGATGATCTGAGCAGATTGCTTGGATAGATCCATTGACCACACTTTTTACTAGTTCATCTCTATCTCGTTCACTGCGAAGTGGAGGGATAAGATGGAAGAGGCTGTTGAACTCTCCAACATCAACCTCAGTTAAGTAGAGTGAGTGTGCTGCAACATCAGCAGTTATGTTAGCGCCATTTTGTTGTGCACTGCGAATGAGTTCTATAGCCCCTCTGCTTGAGATGCCACTAAAATGGGCTTGTACACCGCTATCACGAATTAGGATAAGGTCTCGTGCAACCCCAGCGATCTCTGCACTATCGGGGATTCCATTAAGTCCTAACCTAGTGCTAACAGAGCCGTCATGCATACAGCCATTATTGTTGAGCCAACTATCTTGTGAGTGGAGTATAACGGTAATATCGTGGTTAGCGGCATACTCTAGAGTTCGGAGCATTATTAGAGAGTTTGTAATATGTTGCATACCGTTAGAGAGAGCAACACATCCTGCCCGCTTCAGAGCCCCCATATTGCTAAGTTCTATCCCCTCTAAGTTTTTTGTTAATGCTCCAACCTGGACAGTTTTAGCATAACCATCTCTCTCTGTACGGTTACGCACTAATTCAACAGCTGCTTGACTATCAATAACTGAAGCGGAGTTGGGAGGAAGAGCTACGGTTGTAACTCCTGCAGCTGCAGCTGCAAACAGCTCTCTATCTCCAACCTCAGAGCGATTTAGGTTAAAACTTAGGTCAACTAATCCTGGGCAGACAACTCTATTTGTGGCATCAATAATCTGTTCTGGTTCAAATGAATCAGAGAGTGGGACAATAACTTCTCCGTCAATATGTAGATCAGCGATACCATCAATTCCATTTTTTGGATCTATAATATGTCCGTTACGAATCGCTATCCTCATTTTATTGTACTCATAGTATATTCCCCTGCATCGCCATCGCCATCACTGCCATGCGTACCGCAATGCCGTTTGTTACCTGCTGTAAGATGACAGAGTTATCGCTATCGGCAACAGAGCTCTCAATCTCTACTCCACGGTTCATAGGTCCAGGGTGCATTAAAATTACATCATCAGCAGCAAGTTTAAGTCTCTTACTAGTTAAGCCATAGTCCTTAAAATACTCCTGTTTGCTAGGAAGGTGAGCGCCGCTCATCCGCTCATTCTGGAGACGGAGCATTATTATTACATCCACTCCTGCCAATCCATCGTCTATATTGGTTGTAACATGCACTCCTAAATCTTCTATATGGAGAGGAAGAAGAGTGCGAGGAGCTATTACTCTAATTTCTGGGCAGCCTAGTATGTTGAGTGCATGGATTTGGGAGCGGGCAACCCGCGAGTGCATAACATCTCCAACGATAGCAACTTTCAACTTAGTGAAGTCCTGCTTCTCTCTGCGAATGGTGAACATATCTAACATAGCTTGGGTAGGATGAGAATGGCGTCCATCGCCAGCATTGATGACACTAATCGAGTCAGGAACATTCTGTGCTATAAAGTGGGCAGCACCGCTGGAGTTATGGCGCACTACAAACATATCAATCTGCATTGCGGTTAAGTTTTGCAGAGTATCGAGGAGAGTTTCGCCTTTAGCTGTAGCCGAGCGATTGATGTCTATATTGATAACATCAGCAGATAGTCTCTTCTCAGCTAGATCGAATGTGGTACGAGTACGGGTGCTCGGTTCGAAGAAGAGGTTTGCTATAGTTTTACCACGAAGTAGCGGTACTTTTTTTGCTTGCTGTTTGCCTACGCTGGTGAAGTTTTCTGCACTGTCTAGAATCTCTGTTAGAAGAGAACGGTTAAGCCCCTCAATAGAGAGGAAGTGGCGAAGTTTGCCATTTGAGTCAAGTTGAATATTTTTAGGTCTATTCACTCTATCTACTCTACTTTACAGTTAGTTCCATATAATCATGATCACTATTAGTTTCGTGTGCAATTTTGCATAATTTTATCTGTTGTGCGTATTCTACATTAATTTGTGTGCCAATGATATCAGCTTGTATTGGAAGTTCATGAGAGTTACGATCTACCAACACTGCAAGTATAACTTGCTCAGGACGACCATAATCGAAAATCTCATTAAGTGCAGCGCGGATAGTGCGTCCAGTAAAGAGAACATCATCTACTAAGATGATAAGTTGTTCATCAACCTCAAACGGTAGGTGAGATGGAGTAACCTGAGGATGGAGCCCGATCTGAGTAAAGTCATCACGATAAAATGATATGTTAAGTTCACCAAGAGGGTTCATGTTTTGTAACTCTCGATGTAAATCCTGTGCAACCCAAGTTCCACCAGTATGGACCCCAATAATGCAAGCATCGGTTAACCGCTCACCTAATTGGTTACGGAGCTGCTCTGCCATACTGGAGATAAGTCCAGATACAGCTGGTATCTCTATTTGTGATCTATTGTCTCTGTCCATTGTGTGCGATTATCCCTTAATTTAACCGATATATCTACTATTCATATTTGATCATCTCCCTTTAAAGTTTGGCTTCAAGATAAGGGGACACAACACTTAATTGCCAATCCTGTTATAATCAACCCATGGCAAGATTAGCAAGAGTGGTACTCCCAGGTTATCCTCATCATATTACCCAGCGTGGTAATAGGAGTCAGGATGTGTTTTTTCAGGCATCCGATTATCACTATTATCTTAAGCAGTTGAAGCACAATTGCGATAAGCAGGGTGTTGATATTTGGGCGTATTGCTTAATGACAAACCATGTGCATTTGATTGTCAATCCTAAAGAGGAATCATCACTGGCCAAAGCCATTGGTGAAACTCACAAACACTATACCAAGATGGTCAATACTCGCGAGCGCTGGAGTGGTTATCTTTGGCAGGGGCGTTTTGCTTCGTTTCCAATGGATGAGTCTTATTTGCTCAGGGCAGCGGCTTATGTTGAGCTTAACCCTGTGGTTGCGGGTATGGTGAAAAATCCATGGGATTATCCATATAGCAGTGTGCATGCGCACCTTAGTGGTAAAGATGAATTGGATATTATTAATCCAGATCATTTGTTGGATTTGGTAGGCGATTGGAAGCTTTACTTGAGCCAGTCTCAAGGTGATAAAGTGACTGATTTGCAAAGGCATACTCGTACCGGTAGACCACTTGGTGATTCTAATTTTATACAGACTGCCGAATCTATGCTTTCTAGGGTGTTAACCAAGAGCAAGCCAGGGCCAAAGAGAAAAGATAAATAATTAAGTGTTGTGTCCCCTTATCTTTCTAGTGCTTATCTTTTCTTATCTTTTAACCCTTATCTTAAATATTGCCTAAAATATATCACTATAGAACAAATGATAAAAAAGAGATTGATTTTATATTGGAAAAAGGCAATAAAATTATTGCCATTGAAGTTAAAACATCACAAAGCATTAAAATAGACGCCTTTAAATATATTATAGACCTACAAAATAAGTCTTCTTCAGAAGTTATTGGTATTGTATTTTATAACGGAGATACAGTCTTGCCATTTGGAGATGAAAAACATCAAAGGTTTGCATTACCTTTTAATCTATTTTTTTAAGAAGATTAAGTAACTGTAGAGAAGTGGATTAGGTGAAACTAATTTAGTTATTCAGCCAGCTCTGTAGTATTTGAGTTGCAGCCACTGCGTCGATATCTCGCTCCTCTGCGGATAGCTTCTTGCCTTGGTTGTTGCGATTATTATCACGAATTATCTGCTCTGCTTCTATTGAAGTCATCCTCTCATCTATCTCATGTACTATGATATTTAGTCGTCCTCGCAGCTGGTTACTAAATTTACTAGCTAAACGACTCATCTCTTGCTCCTCTCCAGCCATATTTAGAGGTACCCCAACAACAGCTTCGCTTGCGCCCCATTCAATGAAGAGTTGCTCGATTTTATTCCAGTCTTCACTTTTGTTACGCCTTATAATAGTGATTAGTGGACGAGCAGATCCTGTTAACTGCTGCCCTATCGCAACTCCAATCCGTTTGGTGCCAAAATCAAATCCTAATATGGTGGCTTCAGAGTTGATACTATTATCCAGCATGTCCAGCTATAGTGGTTAAGCGGTTAATGTCAATTCCAATACTGTTGGCAGATCTTTCCCATATCTGGCTATCATCTGTATTAAAGAGAAGGTCTATATCTGCAGGAACACTTAACCAACTATTGGAGGCAATCTCCTGTTCAAGTTGTCCATTGCTCCATCCAGAATAACCAAGAATAACTCTGAACTGTTTAGGGCCTGTACCGTTGGCTATTGCAAAGAGTATATCTCGTGAAGCAGTCACTCCAACTTCGTCTGTTACCTCTAGGGTTGACTCCCAATCACCTAGTGGTGAGTGAATAACAAATCCTCTATCTTGATGGACTGGACCACCAGTGTGAAGTCTATTATTTTTGTTGAAAGTGGAGCTAGAGTTGACCTCTATATTCATCTGTGCAAATAGTTCATTTATATGCATTGAGGTTGGTCGATTGAGAATAAACCCCATTGCACCATCTTCATTGTGCTCGCATATTAGTGATACGGTATGGTCAAAAGTCTTATCAAGTAGTATAGGGGTAGCAACCAAGAGATGGTTGCTAAGATAGTTATCTATACTTTGTACTCTATAACTCATTAATCATTTACCTTGTGGTTCTATATTACCTTGATTGTAACCTTTATTGGGTTCTCTGTTTGGGTAAATTCTACTCTTTGTCGCATCTCTTCTGTGAGTTGATAGCTGTGATCTTTCTCAATAACGAGGAACTGGGTCACTCCCATTTTAGTTGCAATTTTGCGGCGCTGTTCTGGTGCGGCTATTAGTAGTGCTGTTGCAGCTGCATCTGCAACCATTGCATCACTATGAATTACTGTTGCTGAATGAGCAGAGTTGCTAGGCCAGCCGGTACGAGGGTCTATGATGTGGTGGTAACGCTCTCCTTGATAGCTGAACATTCTCTCATAATCACCAGAGGTGAAGATAGCTTCTCCATCATTGGGGTGGAGGAGAGCTAACGGTTTATCGCTATCTGGTGCTCTAATTCCTATACTCCACGCTCTCTCTCCACGCACGCCAATAGCTTGTAGATCTCCGCCTGTATTTACAATACCATTTTTTATTCCAATTTTTTTCAGTTGGGTAATAGCGCGAGCAACTGCATACCCTTTGGCTATTCCTCCTAGATCTATCTTCACAGCTTTGTTGTTACTGTAGAGTCTACTCTGCTTAAATTCTATCTGATCTAAATTTGGGGTAGACTTAATTAGAGCGTTAATTAAGTTTTGAGATGGTGGCGGGCCACTCCACTCTTCACTATGAAACCCCCATAGTGCAACTAGATTCCCTATTGCAGGGTTAAAGAGGTAGTTGCTGTTACGCGATAGTTCAGCACTTTTCTGGAGTAGCTTTTTTACTTCCGGTGTTATAGCTAAACTCTCCTCGGTAGCTATTGCTTGGTTTATATCGTGCAGTAGTCCACCTTTTTTCCAGGCGTGCCACTCGTTGTGCATCGCTTGAAACTCATCTCTGATAATACGGCTCGCTTTACTATTTTGTGCGGGAGTTGCATCCCAGATAGAGATAGATACAACTGTTCCAAAGGCAAGAAACTGATCTTGATATATTTTTGGTTGAGGTTGGCATCCTATAAGTGTAAGCGTAGATGTTATGATGGTTGAGATTAGGAGAAGAGTAGCTGCTGTTCTCATAAGTTAAGTTTGCTCTCTATTGTATCCATAAGCTGCCCAGCAATATCTAGTCCATACTCTCGATCTAATTCACGGATGCAAGTTGGGCTGGTTACATTTATCTCGGTCAGATAGTCACCGATTATATCTAACCCTACAAAAAGTAGTCCTCGTTCCTTTAGGAGAGGCCCAACTTCTGCAGCAATCTCATAGTCTCGTTCTGAGAGTGCAACTCCAACTCCTCTACCGCCTGCAGCAAGATTGCCGCGATTATCTCCAGGTGCAGGAATACGAGCAAGAGCGTAAGGGATAGGTTCGCCATCAACCATTAAAACTCTTTTATCTCCATCTGATATCTCAGGGATAAAACGCTGTACCATCGTATAACTATGTTGACTATTAGGCTGTTTATGGTTGGTTAATGTCTCTATGATCACCCCTGCATTTGGATCACCAGCCCGTAGACGGAAGATTGAGGAGCCGCCCATTGCATCTAAAGGTTTTAAGATTACATCTTCGTGTTCTGCTAAAAAATCTCTAATTTCTCTCTCGCTACGAGTTACTAGTGATGGAGGAGCTAGGTTTGGAAACCAAGCCGTTGCCAATTTTTCATTAAAGTCTCGTAGTGATTGTGGACGATTTATTATTAGTGAGCCATGTCTCTCTGCAAGTTCCAGGATGTGGGTCGCATAGAGGTACTCTCTATCAAAGGGAGGATCTTTGCGCATTAGGATAGCATCAAGAGTAGAGAGAGGAATATTATGCTGCTCTCCTATTTTGTACCATTGACTGTTATCATCCATAACTTGTAGAGTGTGAGTTTCTGCTTGTGCTACTCCGTTAAGAATGGAGAGATCGTCCATCTCTATATAGTGGATATCCCAGCCCCGCTGTTGTGCTGCAAGTAACATTGCAAGAGTACTATCTTTGTGAGGATGAATATCTTGAATTGGATCCATCACTACACCAAGTTTTATATTCATATGACCTCTTTAATTTCTCTAGCTGCAGCCAGCATCGCTAATCGGGCGATAACTCCATACGCATAGAAGCGGTTAGGGTCAGCATCTGGTTCCTGATTATGATCTGGAAGGTTAAGTGGATTGGCAAAGGATAGTGGTTCAAAGTGCATTCCTGGCGCGTTTAGGTTCTCGTTTGGTCCACGCGAGGTGTGAACTCTATAGAATCCACCTATTACACTATGGTCAACCATATAGACTACAGGTTCAGCAACAGCCTCATCTTCTCCGATAGTTTCGAAAGTGTAAACACCTTCTTGAATGATAACATCAGTAACTGAGACTCCACCTTTACTTTTCGCCATCTTGTTGCGCTGTTTACGATTAAGCTCATGAATTTCACTGGCGCTATGGATGGTCATAATTCCCATTCCATAGGTTCCAGCATCAGCTTTTACTAAGACAAATGGGGGCTTATCTACGCCATATTCATCATACTTTTTTTGAATCTCTGTAAGGAGGTGGTCAACATGGCTGGCGAGGCACTCCTCTCCCTCCCGATTTTTAAAATCAATCTCTCCACATTTCTCAAATAGTGGATCTATCAACCAAGGATCTATATCTAGGAGTTGTGCAAACTCTTCAGCAACTTGGTGATAGTGCTGGAAGTGGTCAGACTTTCTGCGGTGGTCCCATCCAAGTTTTAGTGGAGGAATTATAGATTGACTAATATTCTCTAATATTTTTGGAATTCCAGCAGATAGATCATTATTCATCAACACTGCGCAGGGGGTGAATATACCGTCTTTATTGATGCTGTCGAGTTGGATCTTCTCTCCATCTCTTTTGATAGGCTCTAGTACAATCTGTTTGCCAGACGGTAGTTCAATTGTTTCAGCTTGTTGCAGATCATCAATTAAAGAGCCGATGCGTACCACAAAGCCTGCATGTCTCATTACCTGTTGCAGAGTGGCGAGGCTCTCTAGGTAGAACATATTGCGAGTATGGTTTTCGGGAATGATAAGAATATTGCATGCAAATGGGCAGACTCTCTCAACCGCAACTTGAATTGCCTGCACTGCAAGCGGAAAGAATACTGGATTTATATTGTTGAATCCAGCAGGAAATAGGTTAGTGTCTACTGGCGCAAGTTTAAATCCAGCATTTCGCAGATCGACAGAGGTGTAGAAAGGGGCGCGACTCTTTTTCCACTCTCCACGAAACCAGGTTTCAATCTGAGGTTGGCGCGCTAGTAGATGAGTCTCTATCATCTGGAGTGGTCCAGTTAAGGCTGTAGTTAAATGCCCCCCATGTGGATGGTTATCTATTGATTGCTTCATAAGTCTCCCCAGAGTAACTGCATAGTGGTTATAGCAACAACAGGAGCGGTTTCGCTTCGTAGTACTCGTGGACCTAATAAAACCTCATTCCATCCACTACTTTGTGCACCCTTAACTTCTTTCTCACTCAGTCCACCTTCAGGACCGATAACCATTAATATTTTAGTTAACTGCTGTTGAGTTAAAGGGTGTTTGCTGAGGAGATGTTCTGCTTTCTCATTAAATATAAACTTAGCACCTGTTGAGCCATTGTTAAGCATCTGCTTAAAGGAGATAGCTGGATTAATGGTTGGAATTTTATTGCGTCCACACTGTTCGCAAGTAGCTAGTGCAATTTTCTGCCAATGAGATATTTTTTTCTCCACCCTTTTTGTATCTAGTTTTACTACACATCGTTCGGAGAAGAGTGGAGTGATCTCGCTCACTCCACACTCAGTTGCTTTCTGCACAGCGTAATCCATCCGTTCACCTTTTGATATAACTTGAAATAGATGAATATTGAGCGGGCTCTCTAGGAGTGGTGTGTGCTTATCTACTACACAAACTTCAACGGAATGTTTTTCAATTGATGATATAGTTGCACTAAATTCACTTCCTAATCCATCAAATAGAGTGAGAGGCGCAGACTCTTTTAGACGCAATACTTGGATAGCGTGGCGGCGTGCTCCATCATCTAACGAGATGATACTGTTTACGCTAAGTTGGGAGGAGTGGAATATTCTAGGAATTTGCATGTTGTTGTTAGTTATTATAACTTATTTTAAGGTAACTATTCATCTCACCCCTAAAATTCACCATCTCTGTGTTGCAAAATTATCATATACAGGTGTATACTCAAATTTTGCGCCTTGATCTGATGGGTTTTAGAGGCAATCTGAATAGTTACATTTGAAGACTGGAGATAATATATTGGAATTAGAAGATAAAGTTGAAGTTAGTGAGTCGATGAGAGCTGTGCTTGATAAATATCTAAAGAGCTTTCGTGAAATCGTAGAATTGACAGTAGAGAATGGATGGGTCGATAATAGTACACTTCAGTTTAGCGTGTTAGAGATAAGCTCAGAGTATGCTCTGTTGGAGCTGAATTTTATTGAGATTGTTATGAGCGCCTCTGGTTGTACGATAAATCGTGAAGAGCGCTGGGGAAGAGTTAAGTTAAAGTTAGAGAGTGAGGCTGTTATTGGAGTAGAAGTATTATAAAAAGACCATTTTTAATAAGTTTTTATTGAAAAAGCTGTAGTGTTCATATATAATATATCGCGATAAGTTGATGCTGGTACCACCCTCCTCCTCGTGTATCAGTATCGCGAAGACTTATCAACGGTGTGCTCTTTCCCCCAATTTAAGAGCGCACCAGCCGTACCTGTTGATCTTTGATCCGGGTGCGGCATTTTTATGGGCGAAAGGTTTTTATCTATTATTTTTATCGGGTGGGTTTGCCATCTAAACTAAGACTGTTTTTCTCTTCCCAGTAAGCGTGGATGCCATCACTTCCTTTTTTATCGATCCACTCTTCTAGCAGTGTTCGTTCTCCTAGTAACTCCATTCGTGGAACTCCGAATCCGCAAGAGGTGTGAATTAGGTCTATATTTAGGTCTATTACTTGACGAGAGCCTACACTATCTGGAAAGTTGGATGCGATTTCACTCCACCTATCTTGGTCAGGATGGATTGTAGTCGCACTTCCATAGCAGCGTAGAATAAGTGGTTTTTGACTAAATGAGCAGAACATAATAGTCATTCGTGAATCTTCCAGTAGATGTGCGGCAGTCTCGTTGGCACTACCAGTTAAGTTCATCCAGATGATACGGTTGTTATCTAAAACTCGAAGTGAGTCAAGACCTTTCGGGGAGAGGTTGATGCGCCCATTTTTAGGTGCTGTTGCTACAAAATAGAGGGGCTGCGCTTGAATAAACTCTATATGGCGTTCGGTTAGCTCTTGAAAAAGTTGTCCCATAGCGTACTGCTCCTATAGTTATAGCACTTAAAGTTTTAGTTTTGAAGGTCTAAGTTGTTGAAGATTTCTAGGGTTGCTGCAGCTTGATTCATAGTGTAGAAGTGAACTCCAGGTGCTCCAGCACTGAGAAGGTCTTGAGTTAGACGAGTGCTAACTTCCAATCCAAAACTGCGTAGTGATTCACTATCATCACGATATGCAATAAGTCGCTCTTTTATCCAGCGCGGAATTTCAGCACCACACATCTCAGAGAAACGAGCAAGGTTGGTGTAGTTAGTGATCGGCATAATTCCTGGAACAATCGGGATATCTAATCCCATAAGGGCACAATCCTCACTGAATCGGAGGTATGCATCTATATTGTAGAAGTATTGAGTGATAGCTGCATCTGCTCCAGCTTCAACTTTGCGTTTAAAATTTTGGAGATCAGTAAAGGCATCTGGTGCCTGGGGGTGGAATTCTGGATATGCTGCAACCTCGATATGGAAGTGGTCGCCACACTCTGCTCGGATAAATTCTACCAGTTCGTTGGCATAACGAAAGTCTCCGCCAGCTCCCATTCCAGATGGCATATCACCTCGTAAAGCAACAATGCGTTTTATGCCTTTATCTTTATATCCATTCAGTATTTCACTAATACTCTCTCTGGTCGCCCCTATACACGAGAGATGAGGAGCTGCCTCAACTCCTTGATTCTGAATTTCCATCACCGCTTCATAGGTCCCCTCTTGGGTGCTGCCGCCAGCTCCAAAAGTGACTGAGGCATAAGCAGGTTTAACTTCCTCAAAAAGTTTCTGTTGTGTTGCTTGAAGTTTCTTTTTGCCAGCTTCAGTTTTTGGCGGAAAAAATTCTAAGCTAAATTGCGGAGTGTCATCATTTATTTTGTCATTACTCATAAGTGTAGTATCCTTTTATTCTAAAGAACTATCTTCACACAATGTGACAAAGATGCAAAGGTTTTTTAGTGCTTTTGCATCTTTGCGTGAGGATGCTATTTAATAACGATAATGGTCAGTTTTGTAAGGACCATCTACTGGTACGCTTATGTAATCTGCTTGAGTCTGGCTTAGCGTAGTTAGGTTAGCTCCAATTTTACCAAGGTGATGTCGTGCAACCTCTTCATCAAGATATTTAGGGAGAGTATAGACTTCATTCTTGTACTCACCTGTCTGGTTGAAGAGCTCCATCTGCGCCAAGGTTTGGTTGGTGAATGAGTTAGACATAACAAAACTAGGGTGCCCAGTTGCACATCCTAGATTAACTAATCTTCCTTCTGCAAGAAGAATTATCTTGTTACCGCTTGGTAGGGTTATGTGATCAACTTGTGGCTTAATGTTATCCCACTCATATTTCTTCATATTTACCACATCAATCTCATTATCGAAATGCCCAATATTGCAGACGATAGTTTCGTGTTTCATCTGCACCATATGGTCATGGGTGATTACATTAAAGTTTCCTGTTGCGGTTACAAAGATATCTCCCTGTGAAGCAACATCATCCATAGTGACTACGCGATATCCTTCCATAGCTGCTTGAAGTGCGCAGATAGGATCAATCTCTGTGACCCATACTGTGGCTCCTAAACCACGCAGTGATTGTGCACAGCCTTTACCTACATCACCGTAACCAAGTACTACAGCAACCTTACCAGCAATCATCACATCTGTTGCTCGTTTAATCCCGTCAACTAAGGACTCACGACAGCCGTAAAGGTTATCGAATTTAGATTTTGTTACGGAGTCGTTTACATTGATAGCTGGGAATGGAAGATCTCCGCTCTCTTGCATCTGGTAGAGACGGTGTACCCCAGTAGTTGTCTCTTCAGTAACGCCTTGTATGTTTTTTAAGATATTAGAGTACCAGTTTGGAGACTCTGTGAGTTTGTTTTTGATTGCTGCGTAGAGAACTTCTTCCTCTTCACTTTCAGGATTATCTAGTACGGAGATGTCGCTCTCTGCTTTACTGCCTAAAATAATAAGTAGCGTAGCGTCACCACCATCATCAAGAATCATATTCGGAGTTCCGCCATCAGACCACTCCATAATTTTATGGCTATACTCCCAGTAATCTTTTAAACTCTCACCTTTATAGGCGAAGACAGGGATACCCTGGTCAGCAATTGCCGCAGCAGCGTGGTCTTGAGTTGAGTAGATGTTACAAGATGCCCACCGTACCTCAGCTCCGAGCTCGATTAGAGTTTCGATAAGTGCTCCAGTCTGGATAGTCATATGGAGAGAACCAGCAATGCGAGCTCCTTTTAGTGGTTTTTTATCACCATAGTCTCTGCGTAGTGCCATAAGTCCTGGCATCTCTTCTTCCGCAATGCGTAGCTCTTTATGTCCCCAATCTTTAAGGCTCATATCTGCGATAATGTAATTTTCTGTAGTCTCGATGTTACTCATTTTGTATCTCCTAAATGTATGATAAAAAATCGAGAGCGCAGTTAATTAAAAGTTAAATTACCAATTTCGGGCCTAGCGATCACTCTAAATGTGACCGTTGCAGCGCTCCCCGAAAGGTAAGATTAGTGAATGGTTAGTTAATTTTATAAACCAGCGGCACTTCTTAATGTGTCAGCTCGGTCAGTCTTCTCCCAGCTAAACTCATCTTCAGTGCGTCCAAAGTGTCCATAGGATGCGGTCTGTTGGTAGATTGGGCGAAGTAGATCTAGCATTTCAACAATTCCTCGTGGTTTGAGATTGAAGTGCTCTAGCACTAGTGCTTCAATCTTCGCATCATCAATTGCTCCAGTACCAAAGGTCTCTACAGTTACAGAGGTTGGTTCGGCAACTCCGATAGCGTAAGAGAGCTGAATTTCACAGCGTTCAGCTAATCCTGCGGCTACAATATTTTTTGCAACATAACGGCCAGCATAAGCTGCAGAGCGATCAACTTTTGAAGGGTCTTTTCCTGAGAAAGCACCACCACCATGACGAGCCATGCCGCCGTAGGTATCAACAATAATTTTTCTGCCAGTCAAGCCGCAATCTCCAACTGGACCACCAATTACGAAATTGCCTGTTGGATTTATGTGATATTTAGTGTTACTGTCGAGCCACTCTGCAGGAAGTACTGGATTTATAATCTCTTCTCGTACTGCCTCTTGTAGATCTTTTAAACTAATATCGGGATCGTGTTGAGTTGAGAGCACTACTGCATCAATTCCAACTGGTTTTCCATCTTGGTAACGGAAAGTAACTTGACTCTTTGCATCTGGACGCAACCAGGATAGGGATCCATTTTTGCGTAGTTCAGCTTGTTTTTCTACTAAACGGTGTGAGTAGGTTATTGGAGCAGGCATTAGTACATCAGTCTCATTAGATGCATAGCCAAACATTAAGCCTTGATCTCCAGCTCCCTGTTCATGTTCATTAGATTCATCTACCCCCATTGCAATATCAGAAGACTGTTTGCCAATTGCAGAGAGTACGGCGCAGGTTTGACCGTCAAATCCAACTTCGGCAGAGTTGTAACCTATACCGCATACTACAGATCTAACTATAGCCTCTGTATCTACCCAAGCATTGGTGGTTATCTCACCAGCCAGAACCACCATCCCAGTTTTAACCATAGTCTCACAAGCTACCCGTGAATTTTTATCTTCGGTTAATAGTGCATCTAAAATAGCGTCAGAGATCTGATCTGCCATTTTGTCTGGATGACCCTCTGAAACTGACTCTGAGGTAAAAAGTGTTGTACTACTCATTGCTAATATCTCCTTAAAAAATACATAAAAAAACCCACTCAACCTATGATTAAACTAGGGCGCGCGGGTTTTATATATATTTCACCTGCATCGCTTTAGCCATATTTATATAGCGCTTGCAAGCTGAGCTCAAATCAGCGCTGAGAGGGATTCTCATATAACTCACAACTATTGTCAAGTTATTTTTTTATCTATTTTAATGTGACTGTTTTTTAGTAGACGTCAAAAAAATAGCATATCCCCTTAAATATTGTTGGCACGATTTGTGCATAATGGTAATTACCTTAATATTTGAGAGGCATCTCATTGGGAATAGTCCCAAATTTATAAAAACAGAGATGAAGTTTCCAAAGGAATTAAGAGTAATGCTAAGGGTGATAAATATTATGATGAGCCAACTACGAGAGAATATACTGGATTCAATTGGAACCAGTTATCAGAAAATGTCAGCAGCGATGGAGCGAGGAGATACATTAATTGCCCGGCGTGCATTGAATAGAATTAGTGAATTAAAAGAGCGTTTGCGCAGTGCTCGTAGTGATGATGCTCAGCGTTTTATGCATATTAGTAACTCAGATAGAAGCTGTATGGTATGCCAAGATGAAGATAATAGCGCAGTTATTGTTCAATCATGGAATGGTTGTGAAGGGTGTGAAGTTACCCGTTTCCGTAGTTTCTCAGCAGCATATAGATCTTTGACTCAGTCTGGATATATATCAATGGCAGCAGCTTAATCTAGGCTGTTATAACTATTGCGATCAGTTGCAACTATATTGTTGTAGGCGGTATTAGTAGAGTAATAAGTTAGTAGAGTAATAACTCTTCAGCTCTCAACTCTCCTATAGTTTTTCCAGTTATACTTTTTAAGGTAGGGCGGGGTGCTAATCCTTGGCGAAAGCTAAAAAGTCTCTTATCTAGATACGATGGTTTTCTGTTATTGTCTACAACTCTACCAGTTTTTGGGTTGATGTAGAGTGAGATAATACCTGCAGGACGAGATAGTGTTGTCTCAGGCAGATCTATTAAAGTGTTCTCCATAAAATTAATCCACATTGGTAGTGCTGTAGTGCCACCCGACTCTTTTTTAGCTAGAGGTTTTGGTTGATCGTACCCAATCCAGCTTACTGTTACAAGATCTGGATGATAGCCAGCAAACCAAGTATCTACAGCTCGATTTGAGGTTCCAGTTTTCCCCCCTATATCTTTGCGTTTAAGTGAGCGAGCAGCCCGACCTGTGCCAGTCGTAATGACTTTTTTTAACATTTTATCCATAAGGTAGTGAATCTGTCTGCTCATTATATAAGGTCTGTTTCGGTCTCTACATAGCCGACATTTTCCTGGTAGAGCTTGTTGTGGACTGCTCTCAATTTTAGTAATCAGATATGGTGAAACTAGTTGCCCACCATTAGCAAATGGAGTGTATGAGGTTGCTACCTCTAATGGTGATGCAGTTAGGGTGCCTATTGCTAAGGTTAAGTCTCTATGCTCTTTGAGGCGTTCTGGAGGGAATCCAAATTTCTCTAGTTGTAGCAGAGCCGGTTTAAATCCTATCTCTCTCAGTAGGCGAATTGAAGAGAGGTTTCTAGAGTAGACTAACGCATCTTCTAGTAGGGTAGGGCCATGAAAGCGCAGCCCCGCATTTTCTGGTCTCCAAGATTTGAATTGATTCTGCTCTTTGTTGTTACTTTGAAGATTGCTTCCTTTAAATATTAGTGGAGCATCATTGATTAGAGTTGCACTGGTCTTGCCTTGTTTAAGTGCAGCACTATATATTAGAGGCTTTATGATAGATCCCATTTGACGGTATGCTTGGGTTGCTCGATTAAATGGTGATTTTGTGAAGTCTACTCCGCCACTCAAGGCGCGGATTGCGCCACTATTTGGGTTGAGCGCAACTATGGCTCCTTGTAAGGATTTTTGTTTATCCAGCTCCTCTTGATGTTGACGAGAGTTTGCTGCATATATACTCTCTCTCAATGCTTTGGTTGAGTTACGTTGCATTTTAGGGTTAATGGTTGTGGTAACTGTTAATCCTCTACTGTAGGCGGATTCCCCAGCCCTGCGCACCATCTCTGCTCTAACCATCTCTGCAATATAGGGCGCATCTGTCTCAATAGGAGGATGGTGGATTTTAGCTGTTAAAGGAGTTGCTATTGCTCTCTTTGATTCGTCTGCTGTTATATATCCAAGTTTATACATTCTATCAAGTATGTAATCTCTACGCTCTTTTGCGCGTTTCGGATTGCGAATAGGGTTGATAGAGGAGGGGGCTTTAGGGAGGGCAGCTATCATTGCAAATTGAGATAAGGTAGCATCTTTTGGAGTAACCCCATAGTAGGTTCTAAGTGCAGCAGCCACTCCGTAGGAGCGATGTCCTAAAAATATTTTGTTTAAATAGAGGGTCAGTATCTCTCTCTTATCTAGAGTCTGCTCTATCCTAACAGCTAAAAGAAGCTCTTTAATTTTACGGAGCCAACTCTTCTCTCTAGTGAGAAAAAAGTTCCTAGCCATCTGCATGGTTATGGTGCTTCCACCCTGTCTCTTTTCACCGCTGGTGAGGTACTGGATAGCTGCTCGTGCAATACCAGTTGCATCAATGCCGGGATGTTCAAAGTAGCGTTCATCTTCAGCAGCAAGAATTGCGTTAATCATCATTGGGGGAATCTCATTATAAGTGAGGGGGATTCTGCGCTTTTCACCAAACTCAGCAATTAGAGAGCCATCTCTAGCGAGGACTTTAAGTGGAGACTGTAGAGTTATATCTCTTATTTCTGCACTACTAGGTAGGGTGGGGATAATCTCTCGTTCCAGATATAACCATCCTACTCCAGTGGCGGCGGTTATGAGCAGCGTAGCTGCTAACACTATACTGCGAATTTTCACTTAATTCAGATCATCATATTGCTGTTTTTTTCGTTCACGCAACATTTTTGCCTGTTCGGCAAGAACAATTTTAACTACTCGGTCACGATCATCTTCATGCATATGTAAAAATTCACTTGCTACTTTCCATGTACCGTTGGGGTCAGCTGGAGAGTGAAAGGATTTTATAACTCGTGAGATGGAACGAACAGCTATATAGTCTGGCATAAACACAAGAGTTAGATCTAGCATTGTGTCTGATTCAAGCTCATGGTCTGCATAGAATAGTACTCCACCACCACTAAGGTTAACAGGTTGTGGGGCGCAGAATCCATCTTGGCAACCTTCTGTTCTATTCTGTTCTATCTCTTGAAATAGTAAGTTTATTTTACGATTAAAAAGCTCCATTAGGTGTCCGAGCTGTATGTTGGTACTAGAGATAATCTGTATTGCATCTTGTAGCTGCTTATTCATCTCGATAGTTTTAGCGTTTATTAAGTCTATATTGCTAGTGTTAGTCACTATCTCTGAAGCTAGGGTGTGCACTTCGCTCTCGTCATTAAGTTCTGAGAATTTAATGATGGCATCAAGGTCGATTCGGAAATGTTGGCGTTCTGTATTCATATTAATTTATAAAGTATATCTAATCATATCTAATTATATTAATGTAATAATTATAATTTATCAATTATTTTAAGAGCATAATTTCAATGCGTCTATTCTTTGAGCGACCTATAGGACCTCGATTGTCTCCAATTGGATCAATTGCAGCGTGTCCTTCAGCTTGGATGCGTGACGCTAACTCAGGAGTGAACTCTATCATCTTATGTAGTACTGCAGTAGCTCGTTTTGTAGAGAGTTCCCAATTGGAAGCAAATTCTTTGTTAGATATAGGGACATTATCAGTGTGTCCAACAATTACAACTCTTCCTTTCATTCCAGCTATCTTTCTTGATACTTTTTTTAGTAATGGAAGAATGCTACGATTCAAGTTAGCCTTGCCGCTCTTAAAAGCTGCGCGGTCCTTTAATCTAACCATAACTATAGTATCTGTTCCTTGAACTTCTGCACTGCGAATAAAAGTTTCAAGTTTAAGCTCCTTAGATAAAGCAGCTGTATCTTCCTCAACTTCTTGTTTTATCCTCTCTCTCTTTTCATCTTCTGTCTCCTCCCCGTCTGCCCCTTGCTTCATATCAAGATACTTTCTAACCTTGCTGTCAGTAGTCTCCTGCTTTACGCTCTCTTTGGTGGTTTTTTTGGTTACATTGGGAGAGAATTTATCAGAAATTATAGATGTACCCATCGGAGTTGCTGATGCTGGAACAACATTCTGGACTCCGAAAGCTTTATCTAATCCAGATATAACCTTTTTCATCTTCTTTGCATCTATAGTTGCGAAAGAGAGAAGGAGTACAAAGAAGCAGAGTAGGAGTGACATAAGGTCACCAAAAGTTGCGAGCCAGGCAGGAAGCCCTGCTGGGCACTTCTTCTCCTGTTGTTGAATTTGTACTGCCATTGATTTGCCCTATGCTCTACTTAATCTTCAAACTCAGCACGGCTACCCTTAGGTAGATAGTTGAGGAGAGATTCCTGAATCACACGAGGGTTAATCCCCTCTTGAATGCTAGAGATACCCTCAATAATAAGAGCTTTCTGGACACGCTCTTGCTCTGTCCGTAATTCAAGTTTTTTGGAGATAGGAATTGCTAATAAGTTAGCAATTAATGCTCCATATAGTGTGGTTAGTAGGGCGACAGCCATTGCTGGTCCAATTGCGGCTGGGTCACTCATGTTTGCTAGCATCTGAACCAGTCCAATTAGGGTTCCAACCATACCAAGTGCGGGAGCTAGATCACCCCAACTACTAAACATCTTTTGGGCAATTTCATGTCTTCCTAGTGCTAGCATCATCTCGGAGCTAAGTTGTGCAGAGACTATATGGGCATCTTGTCCATCAACTCCCATCTGTAGCCCTTTACGCAGAAAATCACTCTCTATGTCATCCATAATCCCTTCAAGTGCGAGTAATCCCTCTTTGCGCACCAACTGCGCAGCCTCTATAATCTGATTAATAAGATCTGTAGTAGAGGTCTCTTTATAGAGATAGGCGATACCAGCACTTTTCCAAGAGCCGATAAATTGAGGCATTGTGAATTGAGTCATAACTGCGGCGAGAGAGCCACCAACTACAATTACTAGAGATGGGGCGTTGACGAACATTCCTATCTCCCCACCTAGAAGAATAGTCACCACGACCAGAGACCAAGCTAGAACAACACCTACTAAACTTGCAATATCCATTAGTTATTTATATCCATTTTATCCATTATATACAATTTAATCTGTATTTGAGTTATTTTTAGTTAATCACTTAATGCTCTACATTTTTAATAATTTTTTATTGACTGTTAATTTCGTCTGTAAATATTTGAGGAAATTATTCGCTATTTTCTAGTTAATGCAAATATCACGCCAATCTTAGTGTCAAAAAAATGTTATTTTTATTGGTTTTTAAAGTTATTGTAATTAATACTTCGTGTGATATACTTGCGTTGTGATATGTAACTTGTATGTAACTCGCTGACTATATTATTTTAAAAATATTACGGCACAATAATTGCTGTCAAGAATTACTATAGAGCTTATATAATAAAATGGGCAAGAGAATAGGTTGAAAATAGGATAGATAGAGCTGAGTATTAGTCACTTTAAATGATAAATTTTAAATAATATGGATGATTTACTTTCACAAGATGAAGTTGATGCGCTACTCGGCGGGCTGGGTGGTGGTGATATAGATGCTGAAGAGGGACTCTCTGTTGATGGAGATGTCTTCAGTTTTGATTTTACCGTTCAAGATGGAGTTACCAGAGCTAAGATGCCAGCTCTGGAGATGATTGCTGAGCGTTTTGCAAGAGAGCATCGAGTTACCATATACAATATGCTCCATAAAACCGCAGAGATAGGTGTTATTGGGGTAGATGTTATCAATTTTCATGACTTCATTAAGCACCTCTACCTACCAACTAGCCTGAATTTGGTAGAGATGAAACCTTTTTCTGGAACAGCCCTTATAACGTTTGATCCTAAGTTAGTATTCTCTATAGTTGATTACTACTTTGGTGGTCTAGGCAAGTATGCTTTTAGAATTGAGGGGAGAGAGTTTACAATTGTTGAAAATAGAGTTATTAAAATAATGTTGGATAAGTTTTTTGCAGATATGGTCAGTGCTTGGGATGTGGTAGAGAGCATTGAGTTTAACTCTGTGGGAGCTGAAGTAAATCCTCAGTTTGCTAGTATTGTAGGACCATTAGATCCTGTAGCAGTTATCTCATTTTCTGTAGATATTGAGGGGGCTGGTGGTGAGATGCATTTAGTTATTCCTTACGCTATGCTTGACCCTGTGCGTAAAATTTTAGAGTCTGAAGTTCAGGCAAGATCTGGATCACTAGATCAGAGATGGTTCGATGAACTCCATAAGGATGTAGAGACAGTAGAGGTTGAGTTGGATTGCCAGCTTGCAGAAGCGAAAATGACAATTGAAGATGTTGTTAATATGGAAGCTGGAGATATTATACCTATAGATATGCCAGAGAGTGCTCTGCTAAAAGTTGATGAAGTTCCAGTGTTACGAGGAAGTATAGGTATGCACGATGGTTGTAAGGCGATACGAGTTACCGAGGGAGTCGAGGTTCCTGAGTTGATTTTGAAAGAGTTTAATGAGAAGAATTTGAGATAATTTAAGATGGTTGAATTTAGAGGATAGTAGAATGGCTGATGAAAATGATAATAGTGCGGAAGCTGCTCCAGTAGAAGAGTTTGCTGGTGATGTTGCTGGCGGTGATATAAATCTTGATGTGGTGTTAGATGTTCCGGTTACTCTATCTATGGAGGTCGGATCGACTATGATAAGTATACGGGATCTTCTCCAGTTGGCTAAAGGATCAGTAGTTGAGTTGAATCGCCTTTCAGGTGAGAGTTTAGAGGTTAAAGCTAATGGAACCCTTATTGCTCATGGAGAGGTGGTGGTTATAGATGACAAGTTTGGTATACGAATTCTGGATGTAGTTACTCCAGAAGAGCGTATCAAGAAAATTAAAAAGTAAATTACGCAGTGAATAGCACCTCTCCAAAAATAGAGTTAATTAGTGAGCCGTTAGGTATGGCTCAACTTTTTCAGACTTTCTTTAGTCTACTTATAGTTATACTACTGATCATAGGAATAGCGTGGTTGATGCGCCGCAGTGGTCGGTTTGGGTCCGCGCTTGATGGTCAATTACGTGCAGTTGGAGGACTCTCTTTAGGATCTCGCGAAAGAATATTATTGGTAGATGCTGGAGGCACTCATATTTTGATTGGGGTCTCACCTGGAGGAGGAATTCAGACTCTCTATGTTTTCCCAGAACCGCTAAAATTAGATTCAGAATTATTGTCAAATTCTAATTCGTCAAAAGCTTTCACTGCTATACTACAGAAGTTTACTGCACAGAGAGATGGAGATAGTGTGAAAGAGGATAAAGTTAACTAATGAAACCTAGTAATAATGAAATATAGTAAGATCATTAAAAAATATTTGCCTAGTTTTCTAATTGGAGGAGCGATAGTCGGAGGAGTGATCGGCTCTGCTACAGTATGGGGCGCAGGTATTCCCGCTATCACTGTAAGTGATGATGGTAGCAGTTACTCCTTGAGCCTGCAGATTCTGATTATGATGACGGCTCTGACACTACTTCCTGCAGCGTTTATGACAATGACTTCATTCTTGCGTGTAGTTATTGTATTGGCACTGCTGCGACAGGCGTTGGGGACGATGCAGACTCCGAGTGGTCAGATCATTATTGGTCTCGCACTCTTTATGACTTTTTTCATTATGGCGCCTGTCTTTAATCAGGCGTATGAGCAGTCAGTACAGCCGCTGATGGCAGAAGAGATTACAATGGATGTGGCGTTAGAGCGTGCCTCAGGACCTTTTCGTGGTTTTATGATGGACCAGGTGCGAGAAGATGACCTTGCATTTTTTGCTGGTATGGCTGGTGTCGATTCTTTTGAGAGTGAGGCTGAGGTTCCCTTCTCAATTTTAATGCCCGCCTTTATGACCAGTGAATTGAAAACCGCATTTCAGATTGGATTCTTGATTTTTATCCCTTTCTTGATTATTGATATTGTGGTAGCAAGTATATTAATGTCGATGGGGATGATGATGCTCTCTCCGATGATTATATCGCTCCCTTTTAAAATTATGCTCTTTGTGTTGGTGGATGGGTGGACGCTGGTGCTCGGAACTCTCGCCTCTAGTTTTTTGGTTAATTAATGAGGCGCTAAATAAATGACACCTGAAACCATTATGACCATTGGACAGCAGGCGATGCAGACTGCTTTAATATTGGCGGGACCGATGTTGATTGCGGCACTTATTGTGGGGTTGATGGTTGGTGTGTTTCAAGCAGCCACTCAGATCAATGAGATGACCCTCAGTTTTATCCCAAAATTAGGCATTATGATTGTGGTGATGATGACCTTAGGTCACTGGATGATTCAAACTATGATGGACTTTACGAAGAATCTATATGGGAGTATTCCGTTCTTAATTGGATAAATTGAAATGGAGGGAATCATTGGAAGGGACAATGGAAATATCGGCTGAGCAGTTAAATGAGTGGCTCTCATTCTATTTTTGGCCCTTTATGCGGGTAACAGGAGTGATGGTGATCGCTCCTGTCTTTGCGGCACGCACCATTCCAGTACGTGCACGTCTGCTCGCAACGGTACTAATTACTTTCACCATTGCCCCAACCCTGCCACCTGTGCCACTTCTTGATCCTTTTACGATAGCTGGGGTAATTCAGATTATTAATCAGTTTGTAATCGGCTTTGCGATGGGGTTTGTTGTCTTTATGATCTTTGCCGCATTTACCGTGGGAGCACAGACAATGGGGATGTCGATGGGGCTCGGCTTTGCGACCGCGATTGATCCTAATAATGGTGTGCAGGTACCCGTACTAGCGCAGTTCTATGTTCTGTTCGCAACACTTATTTTCTTGGCAATTAATGGCCATCTGATGATTTTAGATACACTTAAGGAGAGTTTTGTGACAATGCCTATTTCTCATAACTGGCTCTCTCAAGACTCAGTTTGGTCATTAGTTAGTTGGGGGAAGATGATGTTTATTGGTGGAGTGAAAATGGCGCTTCCAGTGATTGTGACTTTGTTATTGATTAACATCTCTTTAGGAGTGGTGACCAGAGCAGCGCCTCAGCTTAATATTTTTGCGGTGGGTTTCCCCATCAGTATTGCCGTGGGGTTTTGGCTGGTTTCAATCTCTTTCCCAAAACTTTTTCCGCGTTTAACCGAGTTAATGGAAAGTGCATTTTCTACAATTTTTGCCTTTAGGTTGGTTGGTGGATAATCATGGCAGAGAATAAAGACGGTACAGAGAAAAGTGAGGAACCCACCGGAAAACGGATCGAGGATAGTCGGAAGAAAGGGCAGATAGCGCGCTCTAAAGACCTTAATACTTTTGTGATGTTGATGCTTGCTGCAGGTGCTTTCCTGACGATTGGGGGGCAAATGCTAACAGAGATCATGGCGGGAATGGCGCGAGGACTGCAGCCTGCACGCTACTTCTTTTACGATAAAGATGCAATGATGGGGCTATTTGTGGAACTTTTTATGAATGGTATTTGGCTGTTGATCCCTTTCTTAACTATTATGATGATCTCAGCAGTTGGTTCATCAATTTTGTTGGGAGGGTGGTCATTTAGTGTCGAAGCGCTCGGTTTTAAAATTAACAAACTCAATCCCATGAAAGGGCTAGGGCGAATGGTCTCAATTAAAATGGTGGTAGAGCTCTTTAAATCCATCGCCAAATTTGTGCTGGTTATGTCGGTTGCCAGCATACTTCTCTGGACGCAGATGGATACATTTTTAGGGTTGGCTGAGGAGCCAGTCAATCAAGCAATAGCCCATGCTGGTTCTACTATTGCTTGGTTCTTTTTAATTCTCTCCTTTACATTAATTGTGGTGGTTGCAATAGATGTTCCATTTCAACTCTATGATCACAATAAGCAGTTGAAGATGACGTTGCAAGAGGTTAAAGATGAGATGAAAGAGAGTGAAGGGCGTCCAGAGGTTAAGCAGCACATTCGGCAGAAGCAGCAAGAGTTATCACAGTCACGAATGATGCAAGATATTCCAGATGCTGATGTAGTTGTTACTAACCCTACTCACTTTGCTGTTGCCTTAAAATATGACCAAGATGGTGGGGGCGCACCAATAGTAGTTGCTAAGGGTGCTGATTTTATAGCTACTCAAATTAGAACGGTAGCGCAGAAACATGAAGTTATGATAGTCTCATCTCCAGCTTTAGCACGAGCACTCTACTTCTCTGCAGAAATTAATGATGAGATCCCTGAGGGGCTATATCAGGCAATAGCCCAGCTCCTTGCCTATGTCTACCAGTTGGATGCAGCTGCTGCATCCTCTAACAAAGATAAAAAATTAGAAGATGTACCAATTCCAGAAGAGTATCGTCTGGATGTTGATGGTAAATTAGAGACTGAGATAGAGTAAGAGTAAGGTAAAATAACTCGATGAATTCTGAAACACTTAGAGATGTACTGATCAAAGGGGCTGGCGCACCGTTGATGTTGGTGATGATTATGTCCATGTTGATCATTCCGCTAGCACCTTGGGCGTTGGATATCTTCTTCACATTTAATATTGCATTGGCACTTATAGTGCTGATGACGGCAGTCTATGCACTGCGCCCTTTAGACTTCTCTGTATTTCCAACCATCATTCTAATAGCAACCTTGATGAGGTTAGCGCTTAATGTTGCTTCGACTAGAGTGATCTTAATGGAGGGGCATTCTGGTGGAGATGCTGCAGGAAATGTAATTGAGGCATTTGGTAATTTTGTGATTGGAGGAAACTTTGCGGTAGGTTTAGTTGTCTTTATGATCTTGGTTATTATTAACTTTGTAGTAATCACTAAAGGTGCAGGACGTGTCTCTGAAGTTAGCGCCCGTTTTACGCTGGATGCGATGCCAGGTAAACAGATGGCGATTGATGCCGATCTTAACTCTGGATTGATTGACCAGGATGAGGCGCGTCAACGGCGTACTGATGTCTCGATGGAGGCGGATTTTTATGGCTCGATGGATGGTGCGAGTAAATTTGTACGCGGTGATGCCATTGCAGGTATTCTGATTCTATTTATAAATATAGTTGGTGGTTTTGCGATAGGAATGGCGCAACACGGATTGAGTGCAGGAGAGGCTGCAGAAAACTATATTATTTTAACTATTGGTGATGGTCTAGTGGCACAGATTCCAGCATTAGTCCTCTCTACTGCGACAGCTATTGTGGTGACGAGAGTATCTAAGACTGCCGATCTTGGTGATCAAATATTTAGCGAGATGTTTAGCAAGCCGCAAACTCTCTGGGTTGCTGCTGGAATTATTGGACTGTTGGGAATTATTCCGGGGATGCCAAATATGGCATTCTTAACTCTGGCAGCAATAATTGCTGGAGCTGCTTATATGATTAAACAGCGTGGAGCTCAAGAGAAGGTTAATGCTCAAGCTGCTAGCGTTGCTGAGGAGCAAGCTGCAGCAATGGAAGCGCCAGTTGAGAAAGATGTGGGCTGGGATGATGTGGAGAGTGTTGAACCTTTAACTCTAGAAGTTGGGTATCGCCTTATTCCGATGGTAGATATGAAGCAGGGTGGAGAGCTCGTTGATAGAATTAAGGGTGTTAGGCGTAAGTTATCCAAAGAGTTAGGGTTTTTGGTGCATGCGGTGCATATTAAAGATAATCTAGATCTTGCACCCAACGGCTACCAAATAAAATTGATGGGGGTTCCTGTTGGTGAAGGAGAGTTAATGCCAGATCACTATATGGCGATCAACCCAGGTCAGGTTTTTGGAGAGCTTGAAGGAACTGCAACTAAAGATCCAACTTTTGGAATGGATGCAATATGGATTGCTGATGAGCATCAAGATCATGCTCAATCATTAGGATATACCGTAGTTGATACTAGTACCGTTATTGCTACACACTTAAGCGATATAGTGCGCAACCATGCAAGTGACTTGTTAGGGGTTGATGAGGTTAAAGAGCTCTTAGATCGCTTAGAAGAGAGTGCTCCTAAATTGGTGGAAGATCTGGTACCAAAAACTGTAGAGTGGGTAGTTATCCTTAAGGTTCTGCAAAATTTACTAGATGAAGGTGTCTCGATTAAAGATATGCGTACTATTGCAGAAAACCTAGCTGAGAATGCGCCAAAAAGTCAGGATCCTGACGCTTTAACTATGGTGGTAAGAAATTCATTGGGGCGCTCCATAGTTCAGGATCTGGTAGGTATTGCTGGTGAGCTGCCGGTTATAACTTTAGATCCACAGTTGGAACAGATATTGCAACAGTCTGTTCAAGGAGACGCAGCTACAGGAGCAGCGTTAGAACCAGGTTTAGCAGAGCAAATGAATCAATCACTTATAGAGGCAGTGCAGCAACAGGAAGTAGAAGGGAATCCCGCAGTTCTGTTGGTTGCGCCAACTATCCGTCTTCTGTTGTCAAAAATGTTTCGCCACTCTCTCCCAGATCTTACAGTACTATCTTACTCAGAGGTTCCAGATGATCGCTCTATCCGTATGGTAGCTAATGTTGGAGGAAATAGTTAAATGAAAATGCGTCGTTATTGTGCCCCGTCAATGGCGGTGGCGCTAAAACAGATTCGTCAAGATCAAGGTGGTGATGCTGTAATTCTTTCTCAACGCACAGTTGTAGGTGGAGTTGAGGTTGTAGCAGCAGTTGATCCTGATGCAGACATATCTACAGCCTCTACCTCTAAGCCAGTATACTCTCCACGAGTATACTCTAACCATCGTAGTGAAAAAATTACAGAGGTAACTAAGAGTGTAATACCTAATGGCTTGGATAATAGTGTTGAGATGAGCAGTTTAAAGCGTGATATGGAGCAGATGCGCACTATGATGGAGCAGCATCTCTCTTTGGTCAATAAAGTCTCTCCCATTCAGGGGGACCCTAAAGAGGCTTGGTTGACAGAGAGACTATCTTCTCTAGGAATTTCTAGTGATATAGGCGCTCAAATTTGGGAAGATATTGGCTCCACTAATAGTGTTAGTGGAGATGATCGTCACTGGCAGAGAGGATTGGAGTGGTTAGATAGTAAGCTATCATTAGATGATCCAGATGAGCAGATTCTACAGAAGGGTGGCGTGGTAGCGTTAGTTGGACCAACAGGAGTTGGCAAAACTACCACTGCTGCAAAATTGGCTGCGCGCTACGCGATGCGTCATGGTAGTAGTAAGGTGGCGTTGATAACTACAGATTCATATAGAATTGGTGCACAGGAGCAGCTCCGCTCTTTTGGTGAGTTGATAGGGGTTCCAGTATATGCAGTTAATAGTGCAGATGAGCTTCATACAACTCTTCACTCGCTACAGGATAGAGAGTTAGTGTTAATTGATACAGCAGGATTGAGCCAGCGCGATAGACAGCTCTTAGAGCAGCTCGCTATATTACGCACAGGTGAGATTAAGATTGATCCATACTTGGTAGTTGCAGCAAACTCTCAGGAAAGTGCTCTTAATGAGGCGGTAACAATGTTTAACCGTATAGAGCTTAAAGGGGCAATTCTCTCTAAGCTTGATGAGGGCGGATCTTTAGGTCCAGCTCTAAGTGTACTGATTCGTCATCAGCTTCCTCTGCACTATCTTGGAGATGGACAAAGAGTGCCAGAAGATCTGCAGGTGGCACGAGGAAGCGATTTAGTTGATCGGTTAGTTGCACAACAGCAATTAAGTAGTGAAAGTTCTCAAATGGTTGCACCGTTACAAGCTGTGGTGTAGGATGCACAATCAAGCATCAGGTCTTAATGAGGTCAAAATTCAGAATGTAGGCAGTGATATTATGGGTGTAAATAGCATGGGTGTAAATAGTATGGGTGGAGCACAGAATCCAGTTAAGGTGATAGCGGTTACTAGCGGTAAAGGTGGGGTTGGCAAGACTAATGTCTCAGTCAATCTTGCAGTGTCACTCGCTCGTACAGGGCATAGCGTAGTGTTGATGGATGCAGATCTAGGATTAGCAAATGTTGATGTTATGTTGGGGTTGCATGCAAAACATAATATATCTCATGTTCTAAATGGAGAAAAGAGTTTAGATGATATATTAATGGTTGGTCCTGCTGGTATAAAAGTTATTCCTGCAACCTCTGGAGTCAAGCGAATGGCTGAACTCTCTCCTGTTGAAAATGCTGGGTTAATCAGATCATTTGCAGAACTGCAGACTCCAGTAGATATCATGATTGTAGATGTGGCTGCAGGAATATCAGATAGCGTGCTAAGTTTTGGACGAGCAGCTCATGAGGTTGTGGTTGTTGTCTGTGATGAACCGTCCTCAATTACTGATGCCTATGCGCTAATTAAAGTGTTAAGTCGTGACTATGGAGTAGAGCGCTTCCATGTATTAGCTAACATGGTTGAGAGTGAGGCGCATGGAAGAATCCTCTTTAAAAAAATAGCTATTGTTTCAGAACGGTTCTTGGATGTGACTCTAGACTATTTAGGTACAGTCCCTTTTGATACCCAGCTACGTAAAGCTATTCAGCGTCAGAATGCAGTTTGCGAATTTTCACCTAATAGCCCATCAGCTCAAGCCTTCCGTAAAATAGCATCTAATGTTGAGAAGTGGCCAAATCCAGCGCATGCAGGTGGATACCTCGAATTCTTCGTAGAGAGACTATTGCAACAAGATACAGGATAAGATCTTTAGTTCTGTGAAGATGGGGGTAGTATACAAAGAGTGAGTTGTATATAATATTTATCTGTGAAAGGACATACAGCATACGAGGATGAAAAAAAAGGCGCAGTAGAGCAACAGCTCATTGCGCACATGCCGTTGGTGCAGCGTTTAGCTAACCACCTAGCTGCCCGCCTGCCATCATCAGTACAGATAGATGATCTCTATCAATCTGGAATGATTGGACTGCTAGAGGCGATAAAAAAGTTTGACTCATCCCAAGGTGCTAAATTCACTACTTATGCAACTATTCGTATTCGAGGAGCGATGATAGACGAGTTACGACGGGGTGATTGGACCCCTCGTTCTGTGCATAAAAAAGGTCGTGAAGCGATGGAGGTTATAAATAGGTTGGAGCAAGAGGGGTGCTCAACTTGTGATTCTGCAGTGGCAAAAGAGCTGGGAGTGTCGATAGATGAGTATGCTGCAATTATTCGCGACTCTAACTCAACCTATTTCTATTCGGTAGATCTGCTGGATCAAGAGTCAATTAGTGGTACAACTTTTGGTGATAGTAGAAGAGGTCCACTGGAAGAGATTGCGGAATATGGATTTCAGGGGGCGCTTGCAACTAAGATTAAAGCTCTTCCTGAGCGTGAAAGATTAGTTATGGCGTTATACTATCAAGAGGATCTAAATTTGCGAGAGATTGGTGAGGTGATGGAAGTTAGTGAATCACGAGTTTCACAAATTCTTGGGCAAGCGATGTTGAGGTTAAGAGGTAGAATGCAAGATTGGATCTAGGAGTTTTTTAGAGGAGGTATTTATGATAGATATAAGTATTAAAGCACCACCGGCACCGACACCACCGCGCCATGGAGGAGTTGATCCTGTAGCATCTATTCCTAGGTCTCATAGAATTGATCGTTCAAAAGGTAGTCAAGAGAAAGATATATTAGATCAGGCTAAGAAATGGGGAGACCATAAGGATGATCACAGTGGTGAGAATGACAATAACAATAAAAGTATAGAGTCAGTCAAGCAAAGTAAAGATGATGGTGGGGAGAATGAGGGTCCAGCAGAGGAGCAGTTTCAGGTGGATACCAATAACCATATAGATGGTTACGCTTGAAGATAGTTAATCGTCTTTAATCATACTGTAGAGTAGGGCAATCTCTTGATCCCATATATCGCTGTTGATAGTCTCTAACACCATCGGTATATTATCAATTCTCTTATCATTCATAATCATCTTGAATAGACCATCACCAATAGTGCCCTTACCAATGCTTTGATGGCGGTCTACTCGGCTAGCAAAATCAGATTTACAGTCGTTGAGGTGCATTCCTCGCAGATAGTTAAAGCCGACGATCTCTTCGAATTGCCCCATAGTTTTATGGTAATCATCTTCTGTGCGTAGATCATAGCCAGACGCGAAGGTGTGGCAGGTATCTATGCAGACCCCAACTCTAGATTTATCTTCAATTTTGTCTATGATATGGGCGAGATGTTCGAAGCGGTATCCAAGATTAGATCCTTGTCCAGCAGTATTCTCTATCACTGCAACTACATTTTTTGTTGCATCTAGCGCCCTGTTTATAGAGTCAGCGATTCGATCTAAACACTCATCTTCTGATATCTTGCGCAGATGACTTCCTGGGTGGAAGTTAAGTAAGTTTAGTTCAAGCTGATCGCAGCGTTCAAGTTCATCAATAAATGCGTTGAGTGATTTGCTACGCAGCTCATCCTCTGGGTGACCTAAGTTTATTAGGTAGCTATCGTGGGGGAGTACTTGGTTTGGAGTGTATCCGTAGCTCTCCATTGCTTTATGGAAACCATCAATCTGCTCGCTAGTTAGATCTTTAGCTTTCCACTGACGCTGATTTTTGGTGAAGAGGGCAAAAGCTTGCGCTCCAATTTTATTTGCATTATCTGGGGTGTTCTGAACTCCACCAGCTGCGCTTACATGTGCTCCGATCCATTTCATCGGTATATTGTATCAAATAACTCTAGCTGTTTCAGGCGACACCTAATAATAATCACTAAAGTTGAGTAATGTTTACCAAGAACGGACTAGGTCTGATTTTGTTATTCCTAGTATAGATGGGTCAATATCAGTCATTCCAGATGAGCGGGTTGCAGATACTTGGGTGATCTGGAGTATTCCTAATATAGTAAGCGGGCTATTCTGTTCTACAATTACTAATCTATCACCAGCATGAATGCCACCATTACGCCCAACAGGGAGAGTTATAGTATTGTCTTTGATTGAGCTAATAGTTGTGGTCATTGGAAGGCAAGCTAATTCGTTAGTTAAAGTTCTACTTTGTGAATCTATTAGCTTCTGTAGTGCGCTTCCAGTAGTGGTTGCTATAAATGAGTGGCTTCCAACTTTGCTATCTCTACCCACATATACTTTTCCAGAGACTGTAATGCCATCTTGTTGGTTAGCTATAACTTCTCCGCTCTCGCCATCATACAGTGTGGTCTCAACCTCTAAGTGTCTAGGGCTATACTGTTCTTGTACTACTCCAATAAAATTGGAGAGCTCTTTCATTAATCCACTTTCAGCTAAGTCTCCTACACTATCTCTGGAGGCTTGGTTGAGTGATCCGCTTAGAATAAATTGAGCTCCACTCTGGCGAGCTAACTGCTGCACCTGAGCAGCACGTTCTGCATACCCTTCTCCCTGAATTGCATATTGAGTCATTGGGGTTGCTTTAATTTTGTTGGAACTATTGTTTATAGAGCGCACCATCATAGTAGCCAAACCGCTCTCTACATCTCTTAGGTCGCTACTATCGTTAGTGGCTAGATTTATAAATTGAGTAACTACAATGCGCTTATTATGTACTAATGCAGTAGGAGAGTTGCAGCTAAGAGCAGCATCACTGATCTCTGCAGAGATGCGTACATGATAGATATTATCTTCTTGCCACTCCTGTAGAACATGAACGTCACCAACTCGTCCTTTGGTACGGATACGCACTGTATCAGAATGAATAGCCAAATTGTGCATGATGGTATCAGAGGTAATCTCTGCCCCATTCTCTAAGCTAGCTTGGTTCATAGCTTCCACAATTGCCATATATCTAGCAGTTGAGGTATCGTTATGACGAACTATAGCTTCACCCTCGGAGGTAAGGAATTGAGCCTCTACTGTAGTAGAGAGTAGAAGTAGCAGAGTACCCTTTAGTAGCGACCTTAACATCTATCTTGAATCTATCAGCAGTGTGCTATTCGTAGCTATTGGCAAGAGTGAAGAACTTGTTGTCGATCTCAATTTCGATTATCGTCTCATAGTTTCCACTACCAATAGGGTTGATGCTGATAATCTCCGCGCCGCGTAGAAATGCATCCACATACACTCTGAAGTTATCATTTTTGGCGACCATAGATGATACTGTGGTTTGACCGTTGATGCGAACTCCATAGAGTTGCTCTGAGAGTGCTCGATAGGCATCCATCTTGGAGGCACGAATTGAGGTTAGCATGCGCTGTCCATCTGAGTACCCTTCAAAAGTACTCTCTGCACCATATCCAATTGCAGAGATGCGAGTTGGGGATGGTGGTGGTGCGTACTCTTCAGCATAGCTATTGGTTGCGGCAGTTACTCCCCAAGCTGCTAGTAGAGCAGGGGCTAGTGCAGTTAAGGTTTTATGTTTAAATTTCATCTTATCTCTCCTAAGTTACAAATAAGTTACAAGTTTAAAAAAATACAAAATTACATATTATAAATATTTATACAGTAAATATTTATACAGAATATAGATCAGATATCATCTATTAGTTTAAGGGAAAGTTATTCCACCACTCTCATAATCATATATGTTATGGGTAATACGACCGCCTTTTTTCCGCTTTTTGCCGTCAGGAGTGTCACCCAGTAGCTCGTTAATTTTCTTCTCTATCCGTTTTAGATCTGCTCTTAAATTGCGGACCTGTTTTCCAGCTTTAGCTGCTCCACCAATAGAGCGCTTGATTGAGGCTGTATCGGTATTTAGATTCTCTGCTAGCTGGCGCATAATTAACTGTGTATCTGTCATCATCATAGTGAGCTCTGTGAGCTGAGGTGATCCATCGGAAGATGAGTCAGCTGTAGAGTAATCGCCGTCATCTTCATCCTCTTCATATTCTTCACACTCTTCACCATCTTCGCAATCTTCCTCCTCTTCATTATCTGAAGAGTCTTCAGGAATAAGGACAGCTAGAGCAGATATTTTTTCATCTACTGCAGGAAGAGTCTCCTCACTAATTGCTGTTATGTCAGTTGCCATTTTGGCGATCACCTCACCATTGCCACCGCCAGATGGAAATAGAATAAGATAGACTAAAATAGCAATATTCAGTAGTAGAGATACTCCACCTATGATGAGAGGCAGCATACTGCCACCAGACTCTTTCTCTTCTCCTGCCTCATCTTCCTTCTTATCTTCATCAGCCATATCTTTATCCTCTATTGAGATTAAATATTTGCATCTATGCAAAATCTATATCTATACGAATTATATCCATGCACACTATATCTATGCAAAGTGTATCTATGTAAGGCGTAGATGCAATCCTCGTGCCAGATTAAAGCGTCAACTCTTTGTCTACTTTTTTAGGCAGCTGCTCAAGTTATTAATAAGATTATCCATTAAGTTAAAGTATAGTTCTGGTCCAGGAATAAGTCTAGCACCAATAGGATCTAATGAGCCTATTTGTGTTGTAATTCCATCAGTTGCAACTTTTACGAGGCGGTCTGAAAATTGTGGTTCGCTAAAGAGACAACGAACTTTATTCTTTACGAGTTGTTTGCGTATCAAAGCTAATCTACCAGCACTTGATGCATGGTTTATATTTTGCACCATTACTCCAAGAGACTTTAATTGATAGCGGTGTTCAAAATATTGGTAGCTATCATGGTACACCATAAATGGGATGTCTCTAATCTCTTCACTCATACCTGTTAACTGTGTATGGAGGAGCTCTAGTTTAACTATTATATCTTTGCCATTGCGTTGATAGAGTGAACTGTTATCGGGATCTATACTGCTTAACTCTGTTACTGTCCCCTTAATAATGTGAATAGCATTAATAGGGTCAAGCCAGAGGTGCGGATCAATACCGCTTTCGGTATGATGCTGATGTTGTTTTATGTTGCGTAGTGGTAGCTTCTCTAGGTTATCAAGCTCACTTATAGATATAGTAGTTGTCTTGGATAAGTTTTGAAGGGATCTTATCAAGAATGGCTCAATCTCTCTTCCTCCCCAAAAGATCAAATCTGCACTCTGTATCTCTACTGCATTTTTAGGTTTAAGAGTGTAGTTGTGGGGAGAGTAGAGTCCATCAACAATTAGCTTTGGTTCTGCTATCCCACTCATAACCCCAGCAACTAGAGAGTGGAATGGTTTGCTTGATACCACTACAGATGGCGGTAGAGCATAACTTACAGAGAGTGAGATGACCCATAAAGCAAGTGAGTTAAGTGTAATTAATATTAATTTTAATCTATCCATAATATGCATGATACATGATTAAGAGGGAGCGGTATATGATCTACAGCTCGTAAGCGTGATTATCCTTGCGCTGCTGAGTTTAAGAGGGAGGGTGTAAATAGTGTTGACAATCGTTATCGTTTATGATTAAATGGCTCTACTCTTAGAAGTATAGATATTGAGCATTCCTAAATATGGGTGTACCTTTCGAAGCGGTACCCCATATTTTTTTGTTATAATAGATGCTTTATGCTTATATATATCTTACAAATTATAATAGATTTGAACTTTTATGAATATTAATGAGGATCCACTTTTAGAGGCTGTTGGGATATCGCTTAGTTTTAATAATAAAATTCTGCTTAGTGATGTCTCTTTGACGCTCCAGCAAGGAGAGATAGTTACCATTATAGGGCCAAATGGGGCTGGCAAGAGCACACTGCTCCGCCTATTGCTTGGTTTAATCTCCCCAACCTCTGGTCAAGTTAAGAGGAGAAAAAAGTTACGGATTGGGTATCTGCCTCAGAAGTTCGATATAGATCCAGTTTTACCACTTACCGTGCGGCGCATAATGAGTCTAACTGCAAATTACAGTGAGAAGAAGGTGATCTCCGCACTGGCTGAGAGTGGAGTTGCCTATCTTATAGATGCTGCAGTCTCTAATCTCTCTGGTGGGGAATTTCAGCGAGTAATGTTGGCGCGAACTCTGCTCTGTAGTCCAGAGCTTCTGGTGTTGGATGAACCTGTCCAAGGGGTCGACTATCTTGGTGAGAGTGAGATGTATAAGTTGATTAGCAAAATTAGGGATAGACATAACTGCGCAATACTTATGGTATCACATGATCTACATGTGGTGATGGCATCTACGGATAGAGTGATATGTATAGATCAACACATCTGTTGTCAAGGGCACCCATCAACAGTGAGTGCAGACCCAGAGTATATGCGCCTCTTTGGGCAGGGAGATGAGCTTGCTCTCTATCAGCATAACCATGATCATCGCCATGATCTATCTGGCACAATCCAGCAATGCGGTGATGGCAAATGTTAGATGATTTCTTCTGGCGGGCAATTTTAGGTGGGGTAGGCTTAATTATAGTCAGCGGACCTCTCGGCTGTTTCGTGGTCTGGAAGAGGATGTCATATCTTGGGGACACAATGTCACACTCAGCTCTGCTCGGAGTGGCGCTAGGTTTTCTACTAGGAGTCAATATTACTTTAGGAGTATTGATGGTGGCAATATCTATCGCACTCCTCCTGTTTCTACTCCAGAAGCGTAGAGAGTTGACTAGTGACGCTGTATTGGGAACCCTCTCTCACGCCTCCTTAGCGCTTGGAGTATTAGTTATAAGTATGATAAGTTGGTTGCAGATTGATCTTATGAGTTATCTATTTGGTGATCTACTCGCTATAGGAGTAGAAGATCTACTCTGGATATATGGCGGCGGTGCTATAGTACTTTCAATTCTCTTTATAATATGGCGTCCTCTACTTGCTCTAACTGTGGATAGAGAGTTAGCGCAGGCTGAAGGAGTGCCAGTAGTAAGGGTGGAGCTGATATTTATGGTGTTGATAGCTGTGGTAGTGGCTTTAGCAATGAAGATGATTGGAATGTTGCTAGTGACTGCTCTATTGATAATCCCTGCAGTAACCGCGCGTCAATTTAGTAATACTCCAGAGCGGATGGCTGCAGTTGCAGTTATGGTGGGAGGAGTATCTGTGGTTGCTGGATTGAATCTATCTATGTGGTTAAACACTCCAACAGGCCCTTCGATTGTGGTTAGCGCAGTTACACTTTTCTTTATGTCGTTATTTACTCATAAAAAATAGTCGTAACTATTCAGCTCACCCCTAAAATTCACCATCTCTGCGTTGCAAAATTATCATATATAAATATATGCTCAAATTTTGTACCTTGATCTGATGAATTTTAGAGGCAATATGAACAGTTACAAATAGTAGTCTTATCTACTCTTCTCATCTGCTATTCTATAGACAAAAGCAATAATCTCTGCAACTGCTATATATAGTGTCTCTGGAATCTCCTGATCTAGTTCAACGGCAGAGAGTAACTCTACTAGTTCAGGCTCCTCATATAGTGGGATATCATTCTCCCGTGCAATCTCCATGATTTGTTCAGCAATAATGCCTTTTCCCTTTGCAGTTACTTTTGGTGCTCCTACTCCCTCTTCATAACGGAGCGCAACAGCTATATCTAATTTACTCTTCATTTTTAACTCTTAGATTACGCTCTGGCACTGATGCCACCACTACCTGTTGGTTTTAGGATATCTGTCTGCACTATATCATTAGGAGTGAGTTGTCTACTAAAGAGAGTGCCTGTCTCAATTCCAGAGGATGAGAGTGTCGCCTCTAGCTTATCTAAATTATTAGATATAGTGGCAGAGCTCTGCCGGTCCTCAGTTAGAAAGTTTATGTCAAGCTCCTTGCTCCCCATTTTTGCACTTATATGTATCTCTCCCATATTGGGAGGAGAGAGAGTTAACTTAATGTGCCAACTATCTTCTTGCGCATCATCTTGTATCGATTGGCGTTGGAGGTAGAGTTCAATATTGTGTGGTTTATCATCTACCATAAATGGAATCTCGATAACCCACTCGCGCTGAGCACTTTTTGTTGCAGATTCACTCTCTGAAGATTGTAGAGTTTTGAGCTGGGCAAGGTCTATGCGAGAAAGCATAGCATCTATTTGGCGTACTATCTGGGATGGCTGTCTATTAGTTTGAGGTTGTTGGCTAAAGAGCTTTGCTCTGAGTTGAAGAAGTTGCCCCTTTAGGTCGCCACTTAGTTTATCAGTTCTACTATTGAGCAGATTATTCTCCATAAAAGAGCCAGACTTGATGGTTCTCTGTTTTAGAGTGGAGGGGTTAAAGAGCTGCATCAGAGTTGGAATATTCTGAAAAAGTTGCTGAATTGCCAGTATGGTGCTACGGTTGCTACTATTAAGTTGTGATATCTGCCCTAAACTCTGCAGTATCTGTTGTAGTGGTTGCTGTTTAGGATATATTTTTTGAGCTATCTGCTCTATGGAAATTGTTGCAGGTTTTGTTGTGAGACTGTTTGGATTAGATAGCGATAGTGTAACTTTAGGTTGTAGTTGAGTAACTGTCAGCTGGAGTTGCTCACCCTTTTGTAGTGGAATGGTGGTTTTTGCAGTAAGAAGTATATTTGAAGTCTGTAATTTAACAAGTCCACTCTGTACAGATATGACGGTAGCAGATATGGTCTGACCAACCTGTAATTTAGGTAAAGTAGATCCTGTGCCAGTTGGTAGGGTAATTGTCTGACTTGGAGCTGAGGGTTGAACGGTGCTCATTATTCTCTATTAAGTATATTCTATTAAAGTTGGTACAATTATTGCTTACATCTATATTGTAGCTATATTAAGTTGAAATAGTGTCTAAAGAGTCAATAAATAGTCAGTAAAGAGTAAATTAATATTTAAAGACAATTAGCAAGACTAGATGATAACACTAACATAAACTTAGAAGATAGATAAATTAAAGACAATATATATAAGACAAAATTGAAATAATAATATTTAAGAGAACAGTATTATGGCAGAAGAGAATAAAGCAGCTGTAGAAGAACTTGATATCGATGCACTTTTAGATGAAGTGGCAGAGGGGTCAGGTGGTGGCGGAAATACTACTAAAACTGTAGAACAAGCTCCTGCCCCTGCACCAACACCAGCCCCAACTCCAGAGCCAGAACCAGAACCAGAACCTGAAGAGGATGATGGAGTTGATCTGTTTGATTATGATCCTGACGCTCCAGCTGTAGCAGCCCCAGAACCTGCTCCAGTAGCGGCTCCAGCTCCAGTAGAAGCAGCTCCAGTTCCAACTCCAGTAGAGGCAGCTCCGGCAGCAGCCCCAGAAGCAGCTCCAGTTCCAACTCCAGTAGAGGCAGCTCCGGCAGCAGCTCCAGCTCCAGCAGCAGCTCCAGCAGCAGAAGAGAATGTAGAAGATGTGATCTCTAAATTTGCCTCTGTTATTGAGCAGATAGAGAAGAGTAGTGGAGAGAGTAGTTCAATTGTCGCAGATTTAAGTGAGTACTCCTCTTCACATGAAAAAATTGTTAAGGGTCTTAAGCAGTTTGCTAAAGATATAAAAGAGGAGGGGCCTGCTCTAGAGAAGGTAGGAAAGTCTGGAAACTTCGCTATGATAGCCTCTACTATCGGAATGTTTATTAGTGGTGCAGTCCTAGCCTTAATGATGCTGGAAGATAAAACCATCATCCCTACTAAAATAGATACAGTTAACGCTTCCGTTGATGGCATTTATGAACAGTTAGATCTGGTCTCTGGCCGAATCTTTGAACAGCAGAGTCAGATGGATGCAGTAGTGGCAGCAGTTGAAGAGTTGAAAAGTTTCACTCCTCCAGCAGCGCCTTATCCACCAGCATCAGCTGAAGTTTTAGATCAAGATTTAGAGTCAGATACAGTAGCCGATTCACAGTTTGTAATGGCACCAGCTCCTGTAGTATCAGTTGACTTAAGTGTGATTGAAGCAGGAATTGCAGAGACTCAAATTAAGATAGCTGAACTGCAAAAAATTATTGAGAAGAGTGAGGCAAACTTAAGTAAACAGATTCAGGATGACCTTAAGATTAAACATAAAAGTTTAGTTGAAGGGCATAACGCTCTCCAACTCGAACAGGACAAGATGCTTCAGCTCCAACAAGATGAAGCTGATAAAAAAGTTAATGGAAAACAGTACAAGTTCCCATAAGGGCAGAAGAGTAGCTTGGGCGTAGATATAGAGTAGAAGTAAAATAAGATAAGAATAGAAATAGGAGTGTAACAGTGTCAAATATTTTAGATAACTATTTAGGGAATCATGTGCAAGCACTTCAGGTGCGCTCAAAGAAGACTGAACTCCTTGCTGCTAATCTTGCTAATGCAGATACTCCAGGATATAAAGCAAAAGATATAGATTTTCGTGCAGTATTAGAGAGAGCATCTACGGATATAGGCTCTATGAAAAAGACCCACGCAAAACATTTTGACTTTGCTGGAGCTGATTCAGATCTAGTTCAGTTTAGAATTCCAACTCAACCATCAGTAGATGGTAATACAGTAGAGGCACATATAGAGAAGGGTGAGTTTTTAGATAACTCAATGCGCTATCAGGCAACCCTCCAGTTTTTGGGTGGAAAATTTAAGGCCCTTAAGTCTGCAATAAAGGGCGAGTAGTTAGTGTTATAACTGAATAGTTACAATTGCTTTAATAAGATAAATTAGAGAAAGATATTTTTAAGGGAGATAAGCTGTGCCACTATTTAATGTATTCGATATATCATCCTCCGCACTGCATGCACAAAATGTGCGTCTTAATACAGTAGCGAGTAACTTAGCAAATGCCGAAACCGTAGCTAGTTCAGAAGCAGAAGCGTACAGAGCTAAAGCTCCAGTTTTCCAAGAGATCCTTGGTGGATTAGGAGAGCAAAACGGAGAGGAGGCTGGTGGAGTAAGAGTAAAAGAGATTGCGGAGAGTCAAGCCCCGATTAAGCAGCGTTATGCCCCCAACCATCCAATGGCAAATGGTGATGGTTTTATCTTTACTACTAATGTAAATCCTGTAGAGGAGATGGCGAATATGATGTCCGCATCACGCTCTTATGAATCCAGTATTGAAGTTATGAACACAACCAAGCAGCTGCTAATGCGAACTTTAAATATGGGTAATTAGATAGTAACTAAATAGTTAATCATCTATTAGCAATTAAATCTGTGTAATATTATCTTGTAATGCTCTGTAGTTGATCTGGAGCTGATCACTCTCTGTTTTATTTAACTCCATCTCTACGATCTTCTCCACCCCGCCAGCGCCAATAATGCATGGCACTCCAATAAAGCAGTTATCGATACCATACTCCCCCTCACATAGTACTGAAGATGCGATAAGCCTTTTTTTATTGTAGAGATATGCTACTACCATCTCCATAATAGCCGATGCTGGACTGATATAGGCACTACCATTTCCCATTAAATTAACGATTTCACTTCCTGCATCACGCGTGCGTTGTACTATCTCTTCGATCTGCTGGTCAGAGAGGAGAGTTTGGATAGGGATTCCACCAACAGTTGCGGTTCTAGTAAGCGGAATCATAGTAGGACCATGCCCACCCATCACCATGCAAGATACATCCTTAGCTGAAATTCCAGTCTTCATCGCAATAAAGAGACGGAAGCGACCACTATCCAAAGCACCAGAGAGACCTATAATTTGGCTCTTATCCATTCCTGAATATTTATGAAAAGCTTGACACATAGTGTCAACAGGGTTGGTAGATAAAACTACAAATGCGTTAGGCGCATGTTTGGCTACCTCTTTGGAGACCGACTTGATAACTCCAAGATTTATATCTAGCAGATCGTTGCGAGTCATTCCAGCTTTACGCGGAACACCTGCAGTGATAATAACTACTTCAGCTCCTGCAATATCGCTATAGTCACTGCTCGCAGTAATTGGGACATCAACTCCAGCATGCGGACGCATCGCCATTATATCGAGAGCTTTACCTTTGATAGAGTCGATAGCCTGCGGAAGATCAATAATCACAACTTCTGCATGATCTTTCTGCGAGATCAGCAACGCCAGCGCACTCCCAATCTGCCCTCCACCAATCAATGCTATTTTTCTTGTGTGTACTCTCATACCTTTATCTCCTTGCGTTGCTGTAACTTATACTTTTGTTATAACTTAACTTGTTTACTCTCATCGCTATTGCTAGTGCCGCAACTATCTTTGTTGGAACATGCTCCACATCCTGGTTTATACTTTGTATCTAACTCTCCCCTGCGTTGGAGCCACTGCTGAAATGCTACCCATCCTGCGAGGAGCGCAGCTAGTGCTAATATTGCAGGGAGGTGCTGGAGTATGTTCAAGTTGAGAAGAGTCCTGCAAATCCCATAAATGCCATTGAGAGTATACCAGCAATAATAAGGTTAAATGCTGTGCCACGAATTAGAGTTGGTACATCGGCAAGTTCACTCTCTTCTCTCAATCCAGCCATGAGTAGAAGTGCTAGGGTGAAGCCACCACCAGCACCAAGTGCAAACACGACGCTCTCTAAGAAGCTATATTCACGATTAGTAGCGAAAATTGCAAGACCAAGAATGGCGCAGTTGGTAGTTATGAGAGGAAGGAATATTCCTAAAGAGCGGAATAGAGATGGACTTAGTTTTTTGATTAACATCTCAATAAATTGTACTACGCTGGCGATTACCACGATAAAGCTGATCAAGCGTAGATATGGGGCGTGGGGTAGGATATAAGTATTTAGGATCCAAGCACAGATAGCGGTGATGATTAGTACAAAGGTGGTTGCTAACCCTAGTCGTGCTGAGGTTTCCAGTTTTCCAGAAACTCCAAGAAATGGACAGAGTCCTAAGAAATAGGCGAGCACAAAATTGTTTACCAGCAGTGCGCTGATAAAGATCCAGAGAAAGTGTTGAAGTGCTGGATCGCTCATACTCTGCTCTCCTCAATAGAGTTTAGAGAGAGTCTGTAGTTAATTTGAGCTTGACGACGCTTCTCTGTCACCCAGTTGAAGAAGAGGAGGATTAGACCAAGTGTTAGGAATCCACCAGGCGGTAGAATCATAATAACCCAAGGTTCAAAGTTTGGACCAAACAGTGATACTCCAAAAAGTGCGCCCTCTCCTAAAATCTCCCGCACACTTCCAAGTGCCATCAGCGCAAAGAGAAAACCTCCCGACATTCCTAGTGCATCCATAACTGCGAAACGAACAGTGGTACGCGAGGCAAAGGCCTCTTGCCTTCCCAAGATCAGGCAGTTTGCAGTGATTAGTGGAATGAATGCTCCGAGCTCTTTATGAATTTTTGGAAAAACTGCCAAGAGACTGTAGTCGATGATAGTAACAAAGGTGGCAATAATAATTATATAGCTGGATATACGCACCTGTTTAGGAATCCAGAGGCGCATAATAGAGACTAGAAAACTAGATCCAACTAAGACAAAAAGTGTTGCTAACCCCATTGCGAGAGCATTAACCGCAGAGTTAGTCACTGCTAACATTGGGCACATTCCTAATACCTGCACAAATACAGGGTTATCTCTCCAGATCCCTTTCATCATCTCTTGGTATGAACTTGTTGGTTGCTTCACTTTTCACCCTCTTGTTGAGTTGGCTGTTCTTGTAGTGCTAGTCCGTGAGTAGGCAACTTCTCAACCCAGCGTGCATTACCCTCATTGATGATTCTCACCACAGCCTTAGCTGATATAGTTGCGCCAGTAATAGCATCCACCTCATTAGTGGCAGACTTCAATCCTTTCTTTACCGTCACAATAGTGGGATCAATGGAGAGGTCATAAAAGTTGGAGACGAAAGATAGATCTTTATAGATCTTATCCCCGAGACCTGGAGTTTCTCTGCTCTCCAAAATTTCCATCCCTACAACTTTACGAGTAATTGGAATATATCCGTAGAGAATTCCAATAGTATCTTGAAATCCTGGTCCTGAGCTCGGTAGCGCATATCCCACAAACTCTCCCTGCTGGTTGTAGCCACCGTACAGTGTATTTTCATCTTTACCTGTTTCTGTTCTAAAGCGTAATTGATTACCTTCTAGCTGATACTTCTCCATTTTACTCACTCCAGGCAGCACCTTAAATACAGCCTCGCGGAGCTCTCGTGCTTTATTTGCAGTGATAGTTGGAAGGGTTGCTTCATAGATAGATACAATTGCAACTCCTGAAATAAGCCCAGCTATAGCAAGGGTCGCAATAAGTCTGGTTGAGGATGGTTCCTGCTCAGCTGGTTTTTGTGTTGTCACTAGCCTCTCCTCCCAAATACTTTAGGTTGAGTGTAGCGATTTATGAGAGGGGTTGCTGCATTCATAAATAGAATTGCATAAAGTACCCCCTCGGGGAGCCCGCCAAAATTACGAATTAGTACAATCAACACTCCAACCCCACTCCCAAATATCCAAGCGCCTTTGGTGGTGAGCGGAGAGGTTACAGGGTCGGTTGCCATATAGATTGCTCCGAGCATCATTCCACCAGAGAAGAGGGTGAAGTGAATGTCTGGAAAACGGGCAGGGTCAATAGTATGGAGCATAAGAGTGAAAAGCCCTGCTGATATAAATATAGCTAGAGGAATACGCCACTCCAGCGCACGACGAAGAAGTAGGTATAGTCCACCAACCATCAATAGAATACCGCTAGTTTCGCCTAGAGATCCTGAGGTGTTACCAAACATTAGAGAGAAGATCTCTGTATCGACCTGCTCAAACTTCATCAGCCCAAGTGGGGTGGCGGCACTCATCGCATCGGTTGGCGCGACCTGCATAAATGGTGCAGTGAAGGTGCTAGGGTAGAGATTAAAGAAGTTATCTGTTCCTCCTTTAGCAAGATTCCAAGTGGTCATTGCAATTGGAAATGTTCCTAGAAGAAATGCACGACCCACAATAGCAGGGTTAAAGAGATTGCCGCCCAGACCGCCCCAGATCACTTTGCCTAATCCAATAGCAACCACACCTCCAATCCAAGCCATCCAGAGTGGTAGAGCAGGGGGAAGAGTCATACCTAGCAGTAGACCAGTAAGAATTGCACTACCATCAGAGAGGGCAATCATTCGCTTCTGCTTGTCGGTAAAAATCCATTCGGTCATAACGCAACCCAAGATAGATGCAATTACCACTAGCAGAGCACTAATCCCAAAATACCAGAACCCTGCAAGCAGCGCAGGCAACAGCGCAATGATCACATCACGCATTGCTGTAGGAATCGTTAATCCTTCACGCAGTAGCGGAGCAGATTGGAGAAGAAGTTCGGGTTCTGATCTATTCATAAAGTATTGTGGAGTCTAAATTTCATGCAGCCTCTTCCAATGGATGCTGCTTCAAATTGTTTTTTGCTGTACGGATAAGTTGTGAAATTGGGATGTTGGAGGGGCAGGCATAGCTACAGGCTCCACACTCTACGCAGTCCATTATATGGTACTCTGCAGTCTCTTCATATCTTCTATTTCGACTTAGGAGGGCTAGACGAGAGGGGTTTAAAAAATAGGGGCACGCCTCCAAACATCGACCACAACGGATGCATGGATATTCATGGGGACGAGCAGTCTCTTTGGCAGTGAAGGCTAAAATTCCTGAACTACCTTTAAGTATCGGTACATCAAGGCTTGCAATAGGAAACCCCATCATTGGTCCACCCATAATGATCTCACGACTCTTATCGTTCAGTCCACCACAAAACTCTAGTACATCCCGTACTGAAGTGCCAAGCGGAACTGTAAGGTTGGCAGGACGATCTATGCCTGGTCCAGAGACGGTTACGATGCGTTCAATAAGAGGCATACCTTGACTGAACAAATCGGCAATAGCGACAATCGTACCGACATTATTTACTGCAACTCCAATATCTCTGGGTAGTGCCCCAGCTGGAATCTCTCTCTTATAGACAGATTGAATCAACATCTTCTCAGCACCTTGTGGGTACTTAACTTCTAGTGCTGCTATCTTAATAGGAGCTGATGGGCGTTGGCGCAGAGCATCTTGCAGAGTTTTTATCGCTTCTGGTTTATTTTTCTCTACGCCTATAGTGGCTTGCTTTGCTCCCAACTTCTGACGCAAAATTTCACTACCATCAATTACTGCCTCAGCTCTCTCTACCATTAAACGGTGGTCATTAGTTAGGTATGGCTCACACTCTGCTCCATTTATGAGAAGGTCATCTATCTGGGCTCCCTCTGGAATAGAGTATTTAACATGGCTCGGAAATGCGGCTCCTCCCATTCCAACAATTCCTGCCTGCTGTACAGTCTGGATAAACTCTTCCAGAGATAACTTTTCCCAAGCGGCAGGTGGAGTGCTATCAATGCGTTGGCTAGAGAAGGGATCTGCTTTAATAACAATCGACTCCTTAAAAGAGCCATCAATAGTGCGTTGAGGAGAGATCTCACTAATGGTGCCAGTTACTGGACTGTGGAGCGCAGTAGAGACAAATCCACCAGCTTTTGCAATTAGCTGACCTCTTCGTACTTTGTCTCCCTTTTTAACCACAGCTAACGCTGGAATTCCTATATGTTGTCCAAGCGGCATTACAAAACGACTCCCAAATGGGACTCGCTGAATTGCAAGGTTTTCAGTCTGACCTTTATGATGGGCAGGGTGAACACCATGAGCAAAGCTATTGGTGAATATAGATAGTAGTCTCATTAACGGTAAATTATGCCATTGATTCTATTTTATTGCTCTATTTTTTGTGCTACTTTGCGCTAACACTATACTATGAGATTAAATTAGAACCCTGTATAATTGCACAATGAAAAAAATTATAAATATATTAGTATTGATGATCCCACTGCTACTCGCTGGTTGTGATCGTTCACCAGAAAGATTGCAGTTAGAAGCCGCAACAGTATTGCCACAAGCTAAAGAACTGCCTCCTTTTAACTTAAAACATTTTGAGTTACAGAGTAGTGAACTGAACGATTTTTCAGTTGCTGATCTTAAAGGTAAGTGGTCGCTATTCTTCTTTGGTTACACTCACTGCCCTGATGTCTGCCCAACCGAGCTCTTTATGCTCTCTGAGATGATGCGCTCTTTAGAGCAAGATTCAGCACTTAAAATAGATAAACCTCAGGTGGTGTTCGTATCTGTTGATCCACAGAGAGATACTCCCAAGTCTCTACAAGAGTATACAGGTTACTATCACCCATCTTTTTTAGGTGTCACAGGAGAGCAGAACGTAGTTGATTCTCTGTCACACTCTATGGGTGCAATGTATGAGCGAGTCTACTACTTGAATGGTAGAGAGTTGGTGGTTGATGAGGATGAAGATATTCCAGAAGGGCTAGAGAACTCTTACTTGATCAACCACTCTGCGGCAATATTTTTGACCAACCCAGATGGGGATCTGCACGCAATTCTTACCACACCTCATAATCCAGATGTGATGATTAGAGATCTTCTGTCAATTCAGAACGCTTGGTAGTAGCTGTGAGAAGAGCAATAATTATTAGTGTAACTTTAGTAGTCTTAGCTATTGTTGGCGCTGGACTCTATTATGGTGATAAATATTTTAGCGAAAAAAATAAGAGAGTGGTGCGTCTAGAGGTGGTAAAAGATTGTAAGCTCCACTTGAGGCCATGCAGTGGAACTATCTCTCTCCATAAAGATGTAGAGGTTGTTTTTGAGATGACTCCAAAAAATCCATCATCAATAGAACCGATTTTATTAAGAGCAGAATTTACCGATGCAGAGCCAGATAGAGTTCAAATTCAGTTCGAGGGGAAGGATATGTATATGGGTTTTCTCCAGTTTGAGCTTCAGCAAGAGGAGTCATCCAGCGTAAAGCAGAACAGTACCATCTTTACAGGTAAGGGTAGTCTATCGGTCTGTATTCGTAACATGATACAGTGGGTTGCTATTCTGCGAGTGGAGCTGGATGATATAATTTATGAACTACCCTTTGAGTTTGAAACCGTGCATTTGCATTAAGGGTAATTCATAGCAACCTCGTTCCTCGGTTGCATTTGTAACTGTTCAGATTGCCTCTAAAATTCATCAGATCAAGGCGCAAAATTTGAGTATACAGGTGTATATGATGATTTTGCAACCGAGGAACGAGGTCGTGCTACGCAGAGATGGTGAATTTTAGGGGGGAGCTGAATAGTTACTAAGAAGCTCTGCCATATTTTCACCTATCTCAGCAGGGGAGCGAGATACGGTCACTCCAGCGGCTTCTAGTGCTGTAATTTTATCTTCAGCAGTGCCTTTACCACCAGAGATGATTGCTCCAGCATGCCCCATTCTGCGTCCTGCTGGAGCTGTTACTCCTGCAATATATGCTACTACTGGTTTGGTTACATGGTTGCGAATATACTCTGCAGCCTCTTCCTCTTTGCTTCCGCCAATTTCCCCGACCAATACAATGCCCTTAGTCTGCTCATCTTGTTGAAACAGCTCTAGACAGTCGATGAAGTTCATCCCGTGGATAGGGTCTCCTCCGATACCGATACAGGTGGATTGACCTAGTCCTGCATTGGTTGTTTGGAATACAGCCTCATAGGTGAGGGTTCCTGAACGAGAGACGATACCAATCTTCCCCTCTTGATGAATATTGCCTGGCATAATTCCAATTTTGCAAGCCCCAGGGGTGATGATGCCTGGACAGTTTGGCCCAATAAGTCTAGTCTCAGGAAAATCTTTTAAGAATGCTTTAACTTTAATCATCTCCTGTACAGGTATCCCTTCAGTAATACATACTATGGTTTTGATCCCAGCTGACGCCGCTTCAAAAATAGCATCTGCAGCAAATGGGGCAGGGACATAGATCATAGTTGCGTCAGCGCCAGTATCTGCAACTGCATCAGCTACAGTGTTGAATACAGGGAGTTCAAGGTGGCTCTGTCCACCCTTGCCAGGAGTTACTCCACCTACAATGTTAGTTCCATAGGCGATAGACTGCTCTGCATGAAAAGTACCCTGTTTTCCAGTAAAGCCCTGCACAATTACCCGAGTTTCTTTGTTAATTAATATACTCATGCTTGAGCTCCTTTCTCTACTGCCTTTTTAGCAGCGCCAGTTAATGTATCTTCAACATCAATATTTAGCCCGCTACTTTTAAGAAGCGCCATCCCTTGCGGAGCGTTAGTGCCCTCAAGTCTAACTACCACTGGAATATCTACCCCAACCTCTTGGATAGCACTTATAATTCCCTCAGCAATAAGGTCGCAACGCACGATACCGCCAAAGATATTTACCAAGATAGCTTTAACCTTAGAGTCACTTAATATTAGCTTAAATGCCACTGCAACTCTTTCTGCAGTAGTACCACCACCAACATCAAGAAAGTTTGCAGGCTCGCCTCCCTGTAATTTAATTAGATCCATAGTCGCCATTGCAAGTCCAGCACCATTCACCATGCAACCAATATTTCCATCAAGGGTTATGTAGTTTAGTTCGTGCTTGCTCGCTTCAAGTTCTGCTGCATCTTCCTGAGATGGATCGTGGAGATCCTTGAGTTTAGGGTGACGGTAGAGAGCATTATCATCTATATTTATCTTCGCATCCAGAGCTACTAACTCACCATCTGCGGTAATAATTAGAGGATTAATCTCAACTAAACTTAGGTCGTTATGGGTAAATAGACGATGTAGTCCAGTAACAATTTTTGTTAATGCACTAATCTGTTTTCCCTCTAACCCCAAACCGAATGCTAGTTGACGGCACTGGTAGGCTTGTAATCCAGCTGCAGGATCAGCATGTACAGTTACAATTTTTTCAGGAGTCTCTGCCGCAACCTGCTCAATATCCATTCCCCCAGCACTAGATGCCATATAGACAATCTTCTCTTGATCACGATCAACTAGTGCGCCAAGGTATAACTCTCGCTCTATATCAAGAGTCTCTTCGATCAGTACGCTATTGATTGGTAGTCCGCGTCCGTGAGTCTGAGGAGTGATTAGGGTGTTGCCAAGCATCTGATTGGTAGCAGCAACCAGATCATCTATACTTGTAGAGATCTTAACTCCACCACCTTTACCTCGTCCACCAGCATGGACTTGTGCTTTAGCAACCCAAGCATTACCCCCAATATCTTTAGCAACCACCTCTACGCTATCACTATCTATAACCACCTCCCCATTAGGGGTGGGGATCCCAACTTTACGGAATAGCTCTTTTGCTTGGTACTCATGCAGATTCATAAAATTCTCTCTCTATCATATCTATTAGAATAGATAATTATAGCACGCTAAGAGTTGCCTATTGTATTGCAAGTACTCTGTTGCAAGTTAAGCGTTGCTTACTCTTTTGGTTTTGAGATAGAGATATTGGCAAATCCAGGAATGTCAAAATCCATTAAGTTTGGCCCACTATCTGTCTCGGGGATAGATAATCCCTCTCCTTGCAGATCATACTTGTATCCATCTGGAAGATTATATTGATGCTCTACATCTGGCGCAACTAACGCACTACCTTTTTTCTCTTTCTCTTTCCAGCCGAGGCGATAGTGTGAGCTAGATTCACCTTTAGCTAAACTCTCTGGAAGAACTTTAATTGCGGCGATAGGGAGTGGGCAGGCATGTTCACACTTGCCGCAGCCAGTGCAGCTGTCAGAGTGAACAGTAGGGATAAATAGGGTATGGCTTTGGGTGCGAGTGTTGTGAAATCTTTCTAAGGTAATAGCCTCGTCTATAACTGGGCATACACGGTAGCAGATATCACAACGCAGCCCCAATAGATTGAGGCAGGTCTCTTGATCAACCAGTACAGCTACCCCCATTCTTGATGTGTTGATGTCGGCTAAGTTATGATCTAGAGCTCCTGTAGGGCAGTTTTGAATGCAGTAGATCTCTTCACACATCTCGCAAGGTATCTCTCTAGCTATAAAGTAGGGGGTTCCTAGAGCCACTTCATCTTGGATCTCTCCAAGTTTTAGAATATCATAAGGGCAATCTTTAACGCAGAGACCACATCTTATGCAAGCACCTAAAAACTGCTCCTCTGGAAGCGCTCCTGGTGGACGCAGAGCGTATGCTGGGTTAGAGCTTGCTTGAGAACCAAATAGAGCGATACCAGCTCCAGCAATCGCCATACCGCCAACCATCTTACCGCTATTGGTGATAAATTCTCGTCGATCTATTTTTTTCATATTTTTTATTTAGAATCTGTAGTTGGAGGATCTATATCTACAATTTAATATTGGCATTATCGCCACTCATCTCCTCTTCATCGTGGATATAGACTGGGTTTACCAGTACTACCCCATCTAACGCCTCAATATCACTGATTATATCGGTCATAGCATGCGAGTTTCTATTCTCAATAGTGACTGCAAACTTTCCAGCAGGATCTTCAGCGTGAATCTCTAACCCTGTTATGGTAAGAAGCTTCTCTTTAATTGGTTGCATAAATTCAGGGGTGAAACGAATTGCAATACCTGAAATTTGGATTAACTCTTCTGTCATTTTTATCTCTCTTTTAATATATAACTTTCGTTTATAACTCTGTTTCTAACTCTATTTTAAGCTCTGTTTTTAACTTTAATATGTAACTATCTTGTTGGTAATATAACACATAAAAAAGCCGCCTAGACATTATATCCAGACGGCTTCTATTGTCACAAATGGATTACATATCCAGACTACCTTCTAGATGAAGATCTGAAGTCATTATCAACTAATGGTTCAACCTTAAATAGCGGCATATGACACTGGTTACAGAAGTAACGAGAACCAGCTACATGATCTAGCTTGTTGTCGTTGCGATCCATATAGTGGGTATCAGGAATACGAGTTGTCTCCTCTTCCTGATAGTTATCTTCACTGTGACACTCAAAACAGCGATTATCCCTAATGTTTATAGCATACTCTTTGTGAGTCATGAAAGGAGGTTGCTCCTTAAAATCTCTCGCAAATAGATCTACATTTTTATATATTCTCTTCTTGGCAGGAATCTGCGCATCACTGTTGATACTTAGATCTCCTCGTAGAGACGTTACCTCATAAAAAGCAGTAGCTATAGAGCTGCTACCAGCCATTGCAACCATAGACACGCCCAACAGAAACATCATTTTATTACTCTTTTTCATTGGATAATCCTCCTTAGACTTTAGTAATTTTAACAGCAACTTTTTTGTAATCGGTCTCTTTGGATAGAGGATCGGTTGCATCAAGAATTAGCTTGTTAACTAGACGACGAGCATCGAACCATGGTACGAAGATCATCCCTTCTGGCATCTTATTTCGTCCACGAGTGGAGATACGACCAGTGAAATCACCAAGCCTAGAAGATACCTTAGCCACAGATCCATCATGCATACGCTGTGCTTTCGCATCTTTTGCATTCATATAGATCAACGCATCAGGAACCGCCTTGTAGAGCTCAGGGACTCGCTGAGTCATTGTTCCTGAGTGCCAATGTTCAAGTACTCGTCCAGTAGACATCCAGAATGGATACTCATCATTAGGTGATTCTGCAGGTGGCTCGTAAGGGCAGCAGAAGATATTTGCTTTACCGTCTGGCTTACCATAGAAATAGACATCTCCCTTCGCTACTGTTGGGTTAGATCTGCGTACATGTGGATCAAAGCCATCACGATAGCGCCAGAGAGTCTCTTTGCCATCTACTACAGGCCAGCGCATACCACGCACCTTATGGTACTGGGTGTAATCACCAAGTTCATGCCCTTTCTTAGGTCCTTTAGTTCCAAAGAGACGGTACTCTTCAAAGAGCCCCTTCTGTGGATAGAAGCCAAAATGGAACGCCTCTTCGTTGTCATGTCCTGGCTGAAGCTCATCAAGTCCATACTTATTGACTTGACCATTTGCGTAGAGGACATCAAATAGTGTTTTGCCACGCAGTTCAGGCATTTTTGCAACATGCTCTTCACCCCATGCCTCTTCAGTAGTAAATCGTTTGGAGAACTCCATTAACTGCCAGATATCTGAACGAGTTCCTTTAGCTGAAGGAACCTGCTGGCGCCAAGCTTGTGAACGGCGCTCCGCATTACCATACATTCCCTCTTTCTCAATCCACATTGCAGTAGGGAGAATTAGGTCAGATGCCATTGCAGTAACAGTTGGATATGGATCGGAAGTTACAATAAAGTTCTTCGGATTGCGATAGCCAGGCATAGTCTCTTCATTGAGGTTTGGTGCTGCCTGCACATTGTTGTTACACATTACCCAGTAAGCATTTATCTTGCCATCTTTCAACATACGGTTCTGCAGTACGGCGTGATAGCCAGGTTTGGCAGGGATAGTACCCTCTGGAATCTTCCAGGTCTTCTCAGCAAAGTCACGATGTGGTTTCTTCATTACTACCAAATCTGCAGGGAGACGATGAGCAAAAGTTCCAACCTCACGAGCAGTACCACACGCTGAAGGCTGTCCAGTCAAGGAGAATGGACCATTACCAGGGAGAGAGATCTTGCCGGTTAGAAGATGGATGTTATATATTAGGTGGTTCATCCAGACTCCACGAGTATGCTGGTTTACACCCATAGTCCATAGAGACATTACCTTCTTGTTCGGATTGGCGTAGATCTCAGCTAGCTCTAGGAGATTTCTCTCTGGAACCCCAGACATTTTAGAGGTCTTCTCTAGAGTGTAGTCTGCAACAAATTCCTTGTACTCATCGAAGCTCATTGGTTTAGATCCAACCTGTGCTTTACGAGGAGAGCTGTTCTTAGCGTTCTTCTCGCGCGGATCAGTTGGGCGTAGACCGTAACCGATATCGGTGTTAGCAAGGCGGATATTGGTACTATTTTCTACAAATGATTTATTTACTGCACCGTTCTGAATAATGTAGTTGGCAATATAGTTACCAATCACTAGGTCAGTCTGTGGTTCAAAAATCATCACATTATCTGCTAAGTCACAGCTTCGGTGAGTGAATGTAGATAAAACTTGTACTGTAGAGTTCTTTTTAGTGAGACGAGTATCAGTAATTCTTGACCAGAGGATGGGGTGCATCTCAGCCATATTGGAACCCCAAAGCACAAAGTTCTCACCATGCTCAAAGTCATCATAACAGCCCATTGGCTCGTCAGAACCGAAGGTGCGCATAAATGCTCCTACCGCAGATGCCATACAGTGGCGAGCGTTAGGGTCGATATTATTGGAGCGGAAGCCAGCCTTCATCAGTTTAGATGCAGCGTACCCTTCCATAACAGTCCACTGTCCTGAACCAAACATACCTACTGTAGATTTGCCATCGCCACGAGCACGGTCATTAGCCATAGCTCCTTTCCACTTCTCTGCCATAATGTCGAATGCTGCATCCCAGCTGATAGGAGTAAACTCACCATTCTTATCAAACTCACCGTCAGTTTGACGCAGTAGAGGAGTGTCTAAACGATCCTTACCATACATAATTTTGGATAGAAAATATCCCTTGATACAGTTTAGACCTTTGTTTACCGCTGCATCTGGGTCGCCCTGAGTCGCAACTACACGCCCGTCACGAGTACCGACCAATATACTACAGCCTGTACCACAGAAACGACATGGTGCTTTATCCCAACGGATTCCGTCTGAATCATATCCATCTTTAGCAACTGTGACAGCTGGAATGCCGCCAAGTCCTAGACCCATTGCAGTTGCGGTAGCCGCCGCTGCATTTGTTTTAATAAACTCTCTTCTCGAGATACTCATAAGTTACTGCTCCTCTCTTTATAATTAAAAATAATTAAATATGAGTTAAAAAATAGGTGGGCTACAAATTATATAAGATGTAATCCCACTCCAAAAAAACAGCGGTTATATTATATTGAGTAACACTATGTCGTGTTATTCAGTAATGGTTACTGCTGATTGGGTATTTATCTCAAAAAAATAGGGGTATGTCAACAACCATACGCTTATATAGGTGCTTTTTTTATTTTAAATATCTGTAAATAAGGGGGGTAGCTGATTCCTGACAGGGGTTGCGAGGTATGTATATATTATGTATATATTTGGATTTATCCGCCAGTCATATTCATAAAGCGGACTACTTGCTCTTTCTGCTCACTTTCAAACTCATGTTGTTCTGGTTTAAGGGTGAGCGCATGGTGAATGGCATCCTTAAGTTCATCATTGGTAGCGCCTCCTCGTAGCAGTGGGCGTAGCGAGAAGCTTTCATCTTGCCCTAGACACATATAGAGAGTTCCATCACAAGAGAGGCGAATGCGGTTGCAAGTTTCACAGAAATGTTGCGATATTGGAGTTATAAATCCAAAATTGAAATCTGTTCCTTTTATTTTAAAGTAACGAGCTGGACCAGCGCCAGGCATTACGCTGGGGACTAGTTCAAACTTTTTCTCCAGCTCTTGACGAATAATATTAAGGTCTAGATAGTGTGAATCTTTAGCGCGACAACCAGTTTCACCCATAGGCATAGTCTCAATAAAGCGCAAAGTAAAGTTATGCTCTAGGCAGAACTCAACCATATCACCAAGTTCATCATCATTGACTCCCTTCATCGCTACAGCGTTGAGTTTGATTGGAGTGAAGCCAGCATCTTTTGCCGCCATCAGTCCATCCAGGACTTTACTGAGTTTTCCGCCCCCAGTAATTTCCTTGAACTTCTCTGGATTAAGGCTGTCAAGGCTGACATTGATGCGGGAGACTCCAGCATCTTTTAGTGGTTGCGCAAATTTCTTCATCTTGACGCAGTTAGTGCTTAGAGATAGATCATCTATTCCATCTAGCTGTGCTAGCCGTGCGCTTAACTCTACCACCCCTTTGCGCACTAGCGGTTCGCCACCAGTCATTCGGATGTGAGCAACTCCCAGCTCCCCGAAGATGCGTACCACCCTTTCAATCTCATCAAAGGTTAGCCAGCTCTCTGGAGCTTCATAATCATCAAACCCATCGGGCATACAGTAAACACAGCGCAGATCGCAGCGATCTGTAATCGAGAGTCTCAGATAGTCAATGGTGCGCCCAAATGGGTCTGTTAGTTGCATTTAGTTACTCTCTTTAGTGTGCCGATGGAGCCGCTGCCCCTACAGGGTTGAGCTTACCGTGTGGTGCACCGCTACTAGGCATACTGTTAGACATGCTGTTATGTGTTCCTCCAGCCTTATCTGCCTCAATTTTTTTCTGGAGCAATACCTTGTAATCTTTAGCGACAATATGTTGAGGGTCAAGTTCTAGAGCCTGCTCTACCATAGCTAAAGAGTACTCTAACGCCCCAATTTTCTGGTAGAGGATCGCTAGGGTGATAAAGAGCTTAGGATCTTCTGGGCTGAGATTAATTGCATTTTTAACTATGCTGATCCCTTTGTTGTACTCTAACTTCTGCATATAGACTGCGAGGAGCTTACGGTGTGCTTCCAGAGATTTTGGATCAGCTTTTATAATGTTGGTCAAAATATCTTCAGACTTATCTAATAACTGAACCCGCGTCAAGGAGTCTAACTCCATAGGTAGAGCTTGGATGTAGAAGTTAATAGCGTCACTCATCCCCATATTTGCCATATTGTCACTCTGTTGAGTGTTAGTTGCTGCAGATAGAGGCCCGCTCGCTAGTAGCATAGCAGATGCTACTAAAGCTCCCGATAGTTTTCTGTTTATAAGTTGAATGTTGATTGCGTGTAAGTTCATAAAATTGTCTCCTTTGGTAAAAAATATTGGTTAATTGGTGATCATATATGGTTTTTTGAATACTACTACTTACTTGAGATACTGCTTCAGTAGTTCTGTAATCTCAAACTCATCCTCCATAGTAGCATACTGCAGAGGGGTTATGCCAAGTTTATCTACAAGTTTTGGATCTGCTCCCCAGCCTAAAAGTAGTTTAACGCTCTCTAGTTGTCCTGCTGTGATCGCTTGCTGCAGTGGGCTGATGCCATATTCGTTCTGTTTATCTACCTCTGCACCCGCAGTAAGGAGTTGTTGAATAATATCTATATGTCCCTTCTGAGCAGCTTTATGGAGCGGAGTCTCACCTGGTCGCGAGACAGCATTTACTACGCTCTCGGCAGATATAAGGAGCTTAACAATCTCTGGATAGCCATGATATGCAGCGCGATGGAGAGGGGTTTCACCTGATCTAGTGCGCGGATAGAGTGGAGCCATACTATTTAGAAGTTTTTTAGTTAACTGAACCTCTCCCTGATTAGCCGCATCGAGAAGGGTAGGGGAAGAGTTGGGGGTAGCAGTTGCGCTAGTTACGGCTAGAGAAGATAAGATAATTGATAGGAGTGATGGTAGTATAGTGCTAAGATGTCTCATTTTAATTTTGCCATTGGTTATTTAATGTTAGTGAATATTTCTAGAGAAGAGAGAGTATAGTGCCAAACCAGACAATTGCATACCCTATCGAAGATAGACTATACCTGAGTATTACAGATCGTTGTACTCTGGTTTGTGAATTTTGTCCTAAGACGCAGGGCAGTATGCAGGTGCATGAATACAATCTAACTGCAGATCATCGCCCGAGCTTTGCAGAGGTGATTGCTGCAATCGGCGATCCACTAGAGTATAGTCAGATAGTATTTTGTGGCTATGGTGAACCTACTCTGCGTTTAAAGTTGTTGCTGGAGGTTGCTGGCTGGATTAAGGAGAGAGGCGGTTTAACTAGAATTAATACCGATGGATTAGCTAACCTGTTTCATAAGCGCAATGTAGTTCCAGAGATGGTGGGATTGATAGATGAGCTCTCGGTCTCTATGAATGGGCAGAACGAAGAGGTCTATAATATTCATTGTCATCCTCAGTTAGAGGGATCATTTGCGGCGATGCTGGATTTTTTGCGACTAGCAGGAGAGAGTATTCCATTAGTAAGGGCGAGTGCCATTGATGGTTTAGATGGAGTAAATATAGCCGAATGTAAAGCGTTGGCAGAGCAGTGTGGAGTAGGGTTCCGTTCCCGCTTCCTAGATGTGGTAGGGTAGTTACTGGGATGAAGAGAGTAAGGTTGATTGAGAATAGATATGTTTGATTTTTTTAAGAGTGGTCGCAAGCGTGAAGAGAGACAGTCAGAGGTACAGAGAGGGGTGAGTCGTGCGCAATTTTTACGCGGAGATATTAGAGGTAAAAATCGTCCACTAAGACCACCATGGGCTCTGCCTGAGTATCAGTTTACAGAAGAGTGCACCCGTTGTGGTGAATGTGTAAAATATTGTGAGACTAATATTTTAGTGGAGGCGCGCGCTAAGTTTCCAGTGGTTGAGTTCAAGCGCGGAGAGTGTACATTCTGCGGAGAGTGTGTGAATCACTGTAAGCCACAAGCGCTGCGTTTTCTCCCTACAGAGGATGATGAACAGGGGGTTGCGTGGAGTATGGAGGTTCGTTTAGCTCACACCTGTATTGCGCAGAGAGGAGTTGTCTGTCAAGTCTGTGGAGATCAGTGTCTGGAAGAGGTGTTTAAGTTTAGACCGCGCGTTGGTGGCGCGGTGCAGATGGAGATGAGTACAGATAAATGTAATGGATGTGGTGCATGTATAGCGCCCTGCCCAGTGGATGCGCTGTCACTCCATCATAGAGAAATTGTTAAAGAGGATAACTAATGAAGAGAGTAGCGGCAGGAAGTGAAGCGGTTAAAGAGAAGGGGCGGTTTAGAGCGCATAAGTGGCTACTGTTGCGTCGTCTCTCTCAAATATCAATTATTATGCTCTTTCTATTTGCCCCTCTCACAATTATAAATGGCAGTCTGGCATCTAGCGTACTGTTAGAAACAGTTCCTCTAACTGATCCATTTTTATATCTACAGACTCTGGCTGCGGGACAAGTATTTGAGAGCACGGCCCTAATTGGGGCACTACTTGTGGTGCTCTTCTATTTGATAGTAGGTGGTAGAGTCTACTGTTCGTGGGTCTGTCCTATGAATATGGTGACAGATACAGCAGCCTGGTTACGGCGTAAGTTGGGGCTTAAGAAAAAGTGTGAACTCTCTCCGCAGACCCGTTATTGGGTTCTAGCTATGGTTGTGCTACTTTCACTCTTTACTGGTTCCATGCTCTGGGAGCTGGTGAATCCTGTTACCCTACTTCAGCGCAGTATATTCTATAGTGTTGGGCTTGGTTGGAGTGTAGTGGTTGGAGTGTTTTTATATGACCTCCTGTGGAGTAGAAATGGATGGTGTGGACACGTCTGTCCTATGGGTGCATTCTATAGTCTGTTAGGTAGGTTTAGTCTGCTCCGAGTACGCGCAGCGCAACGCAGCTCTTGTAATGACTGCATGGATTGCTTTGTGGTTTGTCCAGAACCGCAAGTGATAAGGGTAGCTCTAAAGGGGAAAGATGGTTACTCTCCAGTTATCAATAGTGAGCAGTGTACCAACTGTGGTCGGTGTATAGATGTATGTGCTCCCCAAGTGTTCTGTTATGGAAGCCGCTTCAATAAAGGTTGCAGTTAATTATAGCTAAAAATAGTAGATCAACCCCTAGGTATTCTTTTTTATAACTCTCTGTAATATCAATTCTTTTGAAAAAATACCTAAAAAGGTTAGTTTTTTTTAAAAAAAAGCTTGCAATTAAAATTAACTCTCTGTAATATCCTCTTCACCCGTAATGGGTAGAACTCTCGCTTCGAAGATTTATGAGGTTTCTACTTCAGAGTGGGTAATATAGATATCTATGTTTAATTTAACTAAAAGAACGGAGGAAACATTATGTTTCTAAGAGTAGTTAGCGGTGCAATACTCCTTCTTGGTGCAATGACAACAGCGCAGGCTGCAGTAAGTAAAGCCCCAGCTGTGATGTCAGACGAAACCAAGGAGTGTGTGGCGTGCCATAAGAAGAATAACCCAGGTCTAGTTCAGATGTGGGGAGCAAGTAAGCACTACGGTGCCAATGTTGGTTGTTATGAGTGTCATGCAGCTGATGCGGGCGACGCAGATGCGTTTATCCATGATGGTAAAAAGGTGAAGAAACATATTTCAATTATTGTTTCTCCAGCTGATTGTGCAAACTGTCACTCAGTAGAAGAGCAAGAGATGACATCTTCTCACCATGCGGAAGCAGGTAAGATTATGGGTTCTCTTGATAACCTACTGGCTGAGGTTGTAGAGGGTGATATGGGGATGGTTACTGAAGGATTCCCTGACGGTGTTTCTGCTGCTGCTGTAAATGGCTGCTGGCAGTGTCATGGCTCTAAAGTTGTAGTTCTAGAAGATGGTTCTCTAGATCCAGCAACTTGGCCTAATACCGGTATTGGCCGAATCAACCCTGATGGTTCTAAAGGTACCTGTGCTGCGTGTCACTCACGCCATCAGTTCTCTGTAGCGCAAGCGCGTCATCCAGAAAACTGTACTAAGTGTCATATGGGTCCAGACCATCCACAGAAAGAGATCTATGACGAGTCTAAGCATGGTATAGCTTATGTAGCTAACATTGATAAGATGAATATGGATAACTCTAAGTGGATTCCAGGCGAGGATTACTACGCAGCTCCTACTTGTTCAACATGTCATATGAGTGCTACTCGCAAGCAGTCTGTTACTCATAATGTTGGAGATCGCATAAGCTGGACTAACCGTCCTCCTGTATCTAAGAAGCAGGGTTGGATTGCTGGAACAGTTGGTTGGGAAGATCGTCGTGATAAGATGAAAGATGTATGTCAGTCATGTCACGAAGAGGGTTGGGTTGAGAACTGGTATGTTCAGTACGACGGTATGGTTGAGATGTATAACCGTAAGTATGGTAAACCAGGTCTTAAGTTGATGAAGGCTGCTAAGCCACTTATCGCTCTACCTAAGTTCTCTAGTAAGATCGACTTCGTATGGTTCGAGTTATGGCATCATGAAGGTCGCCGTGCAAGAATGGCAGCATCTATGATGGGTCCAGATATTACTCATTGGGAAGGTACTTACGATTTAGGTAAGAACTTCTACACTGAGTTAGTACCTGAGCTTAGAGAGCTTATCGAGAAGGGCGAGCATGGTAATGCGGAGCAGCAGAAAGCAGCGCATCACCTAAAAGCAACGCTTGATGAAGTTCTTAATATGCCTGGACATATGTGGTTCCTTGGAAAAGAGGATCCAAAAGTTGCTGCGAAGCGTAAAGCTGATCAGAAAGCATTTAAAGCTAAGTATAAAATTAAACACTAAGTTGCACACTTAGATTGTTAATTTATACAATAAGCCTTAAAGCTTAGGTCGCAAGACCAGAAAAACCCCACCTGATAGTATCGGGTGGGGTTTTTTTATGGTTGTGGATGAAGTTATTAGTAATTAATTTACTAGCTAGCTAGTTAATTAGCTTAGTATCTAACTAACTAACTAACTAACTAATTATTATCATTAGTAATTCCTTCACGAATAGCCCAAACAATAAGCTCATTACGAGATTTAAGTCCGATCTTAGATACAATATGTTTGGCATGAACTTTTGCGGTCCAGACTGAGATACCAAGGCGATCTGCAACTTCTTGGTTAGAGAGTCCATCTGCGATCAATCTGAGAACTTCATCCTCTCGTCTAGTTAAGTTTTGTGCGGGGAGTCCATGCTTATCTTTTTTAGCTTTATTGTGGATCTTCTCAACTTCTGGGCTCATTACCATCTCACCAGCCATTACATCTATAAGTAGTGAAGCGATACTTTCTGGATCTGTATTTTTTAGGAGGTAGCCATCTGCCTTGTTACGGAATGCGTTGACAATATTTTTAGGGTTGTCAGAGACGGTTAAAATAACAACCTTCATCCCAGGCCAGCTCTTTTTAATTTTCTTTAGGGTGTTAATTCCATCCATTATTGCCATATTAAGGTCTACAAGCACCATATCTGGCTGCTTCTCTTTAATGATTTTCAGACCCTCTGTTCCGCTATCAGCTTCGCCAATAATGGTTATGTCGCTGTGGAGTTCGACGGTCTGTCTAATCCCTTTGCGGATTAGAGGATGGTCGTCAATCAGGATTAGGGATAATTTGCTATTTGCGGTAATGTTTTCAGTCATAGTATTGGTTCTCAAAATTGGTGGTTATAATTTGGTCTGTCTTGTACTCTACGGTGCAATTCAACAGTATTAACGTCTGCTAATAATTACCATTATAGAGTAACTAGCCGCAATAGTAAAGTAATTTTGTCAAGTTTTTTTAAACTGATAGGTTTTGTATAGTGTTACGCTAGAGCTCTCTATTTATAACTCTGCTTCTTGAGTGAGAGCAGGGTGAAATTTGAGGGTAAGTTTGGTTCCTCTGGTTGGGAGTGCAACTATCTTTATTTTGCCATGCATACTCTCTCCTCGCTCCTGCATGGTCTTTAAACCAAAGTGGTTAGGACGCTCTGGATTCTCTGGGATGCCGACTCCATCATCACGGATAGTTAGAATTATTTTATTGCTCTCTCTATCATGTTTTAGGGTAATAACTCCCTGTTGAGCGTTAGCATGTTTGATTATGTTTGATACCGCTTCTTGAGTTATCTGAATCAGATGGACCTCTTCATTGTGGCTGAATTTAAATTCTGGAACTCTATTTTCAAATTTAAGATCTGTATCTCCGCGCTCGCTATATCTCTTGATGATATCTTCAAGTGCAACAGTAAGGCCTGCGGGATTCACCTCTATTCTAAAGGTGGATATAAGTTCACGGAGCTGTTTATTGTTGTCGTCATTACTCTGGCTGAGCTCCTCAATAATTGGAATTAACTCATCTAGTGGGGTTTGGCGTCTACAGAGAGTCTTAATTCTACTAATCTGCATTCTCATATAGAAGACAGATTGGGCGATTGAGTCATGAAGTTCTTGGGCAATGTTGCTGCGCTCCTCTAGCATTGTGATACGGTTCGCCTCTTGAATGAGGTCGTTAGTTCTCTCTATAACTTTATCCTCTAACTCCGCATAAGTTGCCGAGAGGTCGGTGGTCATCAGGTTGAAGGCGTGTCCGACCTCTCCTAACTCATCCTTGCGTAGATAGTGGGCTTGGCGAGAGAATTCGTGCTGGCGTACTAGCTGGGAGATTTCTAACAGGTCGCGCAGTGGGAGTAATATTCTAAAGTAGAGGAGAAGCGGGGTAGCAAGGATGGCAAGTAGAAGTAGGGGGAGCGCTATATACTCAATGTCGCGTAGGAGTTGAATCCGTGTTTCGGTATTCTCTTCAATCAAAGTTACCAAATTAGTTATATTAAAAATAAAGTGATCAACTAGTGAGAGATACTCTTTTTGATGTTTAAGCTGGAGATCTTTAAGTTGATCTTCGTTTAGATCGTCGTTACCTAACTCCTCTATGTAGTGGGTGAGAATTGGTTTAAATTCAGATTCCCACTGTCCAGCTATGGAGTAGTAGAGTAAATTTAGTGGGAGCTCTCTACTGTTCTCGCCCTCTGCAAGTATGTGTACCAGGTTGGGGTGGCTGAGACGGTTATCAAATTGGTGGATAAGAACCTCTAACTTATCAATCACAATTTCTCTTTTATATTGATCCTGCCCCATATGTGATGCTATCTTGTAGGCGTACATTCGGAGTGATCCTGCAATATTTACCGCACTAGTTGCTCCTTGAGTTGTCTCTATTATAATCGTCGAACTTCCTATACCTATAACAGCAAGCAGGCTTATTATGGTAAGTAGAATTCCAGTCTGTTTAAGGAGGGAGAATTTTTGAGTGTATTGGATGGGCGTGGGTGATTTTGACATACTGTTTTTAGGTAGATTGGGTTGGGTTAGATGTGGAGTCGTTTGCGATTTTAGTAGATGTTAATTTTTATGCCGTAACTTTTGTACTAGATTTAGTAGATGATATCAATTATACTACTTGGTTGGAAGAGGTTATGGCAATTTAAAAAAACTTGCAAATAACGGTGGATATGATACCATAGCAAATAAGTCAGGTATTATTGATGCGCAATTTTTAGGAGTAGTATGATGGCATATAGCGAAAAAGTGATGGATCATTATGAGAACCCAAGAAATGTTGGAGTTATGGATAAGGACTCCACAACTGTTGGGACAGGAATGGTAGGCGCACCAGCCTGCGGTGATGTGATGAAGTTGCAGATCAAGGTTGATGATAATGGTGTTATTGAAGATGCAAAATTTAAGACCTACGGCTGTGGTTCAGCTATAGCCTCTAGCTCTCTAGTGACTGAGTGGGTAAAAGGCAAAACGCTAGATGAGGCGCAGCAGATTAAAAATTCTGATATTGCTGAAGAGCTAGCACTCCCTCCAGTAAAGGTTCACTGTTCTGTATTGGCTGAAGATGCTATTAAAGCTGCGGTAGAAAATTATCAGGCTAAGCAGGGGGAATAGTTAAGGTCAATATTTAAAGAGAGGAGAATCTTCTTCCTCTCTTGCGGGATTTCCAGCTACTGATAGCTTGGTTGATCTGTTGATATGGAAAGTTATGGGTGGAGCCAAACTGCTGCTCTGCTTGGATTATGGTATCTATAATACTCTCATCTTTACTATTTTTAACAGCTCTGCGTAGTCCCTCAACTGCCCCGCACTGCATCTGTAGTCCCATATTACTAGTCATCTGCTGAGGAAGTTTGGTCACACCTAAAGCAAAGCTACTCTCTTTTTTTATCTCTTTAAAATAACTTTGACAGTGCCGCTGCATCTCTGCTGACGCACACCGCACTCCGTGTCGTTCTGCAATATGGAATGACTCACTCTCTCTGCAGTGTGAGTGGGTGTTGAGAATTGCTCTAGCGAATGGGCAGAGGGTAGAATCTGTTTTTGAATCTGTCATAATGCAGAGTATCTCATAATTATATAATATTGTATGTAGAGTATGATTTATCTAGCTGTAGTTGAGAATGCTTCGCATTGAGCATTAGGGAATTTTATACTCTATAAAAAAAACTTGTGCTGATAAGTTTAATTTATAGCTAAAGAAAAAATATCTGCTTGAAAGAGCTGGTAAGAGGAGTAAAGTAGCCAATCTCAAAAGAGTCAAAAATTTAAAATGACTGATAGCGTGAGTAAGATTTCAATATTAATTGTTGATAATACTATTATAAGGAATATAAAAAATATGTCTAACCTAGTAAAACCACATGGCGGCGGCGAGCTGAACTCACTGCTCCTAGAAGGAACAGCCCTTGAAGATGAGAAAGCTCGCGCTGAATCTCTTCCAAAAATTAAGATCACCTCTCGAGAAGCTGGTGATATATATATGATGGGAATTGGAGGTTTTACTCCACTAACTGGTTTTATGAATCACGCAGACTGGAAAGGAGTTTGTGACACATATACTATGGAGAGCGGTCTCTTCTGGCCAATTCCAGTAACTCTATCTACAGATAGTGCTACTGCTGAGAATACTCACGAAGGCGCTGATGTAGCTCTAGTGGATGCAGAGAGTGGTTCTATTGTCGCAACTATGACAGTCAATGAGAAGTACGGCATTGATAAAGAGCATGAGTGTAAATCTGTGTATAAGACTACAGATACAGATCATCCAGGAGTTAAGATGGTTATGGCTCAGGGTGATGTAAACCTAGCTGGACCAATTAAGGTGCTCTCTCTTGGTGGCTTCCCTGAGACTTATGGGGAGCAGTTTATGACTCCAGAGCAGACTCGCGCACTCTTTGATTCTAAAGGGTGGAACACTATTGCAGCGTTCCAGACCCGTAACCCAATGCACCGCTCACATGAGTATCTTGCGAAGATCGCAATCGAAACTTTGGACGGTGTACTGGTTCACTCAACATTAGGTAAGCTGAAAGATGGCGATATTCCTGCAGAGACTCGCTCTAAAGCAATTCAAACCCTAATCGATAACTATTTCGTCCCTAACAGCGTAGTACAAGCTGGCTACCCACTGGATATGCGTTTTGCAGGTCCTCGTGAGGCATTGCTGCATGCAGTGTTCCGCCAGAACTACGGCTGTTCTCATCTGATTGTTGGACGTGATCATGCGGGTGTGGGTGATTACTACGGTCCATTTGATGCACAAGCCATCTTTGATGAGATCCCAGAGGATGCGCTCGAGACTCAACCACTGAGAATCGACTGGACATTCTGGTGTAATGCATGTGACGGTATGGCATCTATGAAGACCTGCCCACACGGAAAGGATGATCGAATTCTCTTGTCTGGTACTAAGGTGCGTAAGATGTTGTCTGAAGGTGAGGAGCTTCCTGCTACCTTTAGTCGCCCAGAGGTTGCTAAGGTGTTGCAAGATTACTATGCAACCCTTAGCTCTGAGGAGAATGTCAAGATTGAGATGAAAGGACATTCAGCTCAGTAGTGGCTACTTAGTAAGAGAGTTTGCTAGATGATTTTGTTGTTTTAAGTTGTGAAAAGTTATAAATGTAAATATAGTAATATAAGTGAGTTGTTTTGTTTAATTTAATAAAAGGAAAGTAAATATGTTTTCAAACACACCCATTCAATCCTTAGTAGATGCAGGTATCGGATACGCATCTATGCAGACTTATGTAACCGTAATGGTTGCATTGGTGATCGTGATGACTGTGCTCGATATGATGCACAAGAAAAGTGCACAGTACTTTTTTGAGAGTACCAAAAAAGCAGAGAAGAATGCTACTAAATCTGTTAGTAAGGGTTCAATCCTTGTACAGACCGTTGTAACTGATGTTGTTCTTTCTGGTGAGTTCCATAATCAGACTCGTCGTCTCGTTCATCTGCTTACAATGTATGGTTTTATCGCTTTTAATGCAACTACTGCGATGATGATCTTCGGTGAGAATGCCGCAGATGCAACTCTGAACACAGTATGGCACACGGGTGCGTTGAGTCTCTTTATCGGAAGCTGGTGGTTCTGGTTTGTGTTTAAAGTAGATGTCGCTGCGGAAGGCAATGCTTGGACAAATATTGAAATTAAACGTGATATGTTCAGTCTTTCATTGATGGCAACTTCTACAGCTGCATTAGGATGGTCACTGACTGGCGCTGGTACAGGAGTTTGGTTTATTATAGTTATCCTTGCAACTGCTTCACTATTTGGTGGTGTATACTGGTCTAAGTTTGCGCATATGTTCTTCAAACCAGCAGCAGCATTTAATAAACGCGTTGTTCATGCGGATGGTTCTAATGAAAACCTACCTGAAGATATTGATCTGAACTCTCCTGCGACACATGAGAGATTTCCAGATATTCCTCAGTATATGGGAAAAAATCCAGAGAACATGGGGCTTGGTATCAAGCGCGAAGAGCCTAAACATTACTAATTTTAAAACTAATCTAATCTAAACGAAAAGGAAATATTATGCCTACTTTTGTATATATGACCCGTTGTGATGGCTGTGGACACTGTGTTGATATCTGCCCATCTGACATTATGCACATCGATAAAGAGTATCGTCGTGCTTACAATATTGAACCTAACATGTGTTGGGAGTGTTATTCATGTGTAAAAGCTTGCCCACATCACGCAATTGATGTCCGTGGTTATGCTGACTTTGCACCACTAGGACACTCTGTACGAGTTGTTCGTGATGAGGAGAAGGGAATTATCTCTTGGCGCATCAAATCTCGTAACGAAGAGATGGACCTAAGTTTGGTCGCACCGATCACTACAAAGCCATGGGGTGAGAATATCCCGCAGCTTTCTGATGCTCCTGCACCGGCTGATGATATGCGTAATAGCCAGTTGTTATACAACGAACCAAAGTATATTCGCTTAGATGATGGCGGCCTGCACACTTTGGAATCTAATGGACTGAAATTGAAAGAGGGAGTATATTACTAATGGCTTACAAAACAATTATTGAAGATAATATTGATGTTCTAGTAGCAGGAGCTGGTCTAGGTGGTAGTGGTGCCGCTTGGGAAGCTCGTTATTGGGGTAAAGATAAGAATATCGTTATTGCTGAAAAAGCAAACATTAACCGCTCTGGTGCGGTTGCACAGGGTCTTTATGCGATCAACTGCTATATGGGAACTCGCTTTGGTGAGAACAATCCTGAAGATCACGTTCGTTATGCACGAATGGATCTAATGGGAATGGTGCGTGAAGATCTCCTATTTGATATGGCTCGCCATGTTGATTCGGCGGTGCACCAGTTTGAAGAGTGGGGCATGCCTATCATGAAAAACCCAGAGACAGGAACCTACTTGAGAGAAGGTCGCTGGCAGATTATGATTCACGGTGAGTCTTATAAGCCTATGGTTGCTGAAGCTGCAACTAAGTCTGCTGATAAAACATTCAACCGTATCTGTGTGACTCATCTGTTGATGGATGATGCGAAAGAGAATCGTGTTGCGGGTGCTGTAGGTTTTAACGTCCGTACTGGTAACTACCATGTCTTTAAATCTAAGACAGTGATCGTCGGTGCAGGTGGTGCATCTAACATCTTTAAACCTCGCTCTGTAGGTGAGGGTGCGGGTCGTGTATGGTATGCACCTTGGTCTTCTGGTTCTGCTTATGGTCTTATGATTGAAGCTGGTGCGAAGATGACTCAGATGGAGAATCGTATCGTATTGGCTCGATTCAAAGATGGTTATGGTCCTGTAGGAGCATACTTCTTGCATCTTAAAACTTACACTCAGAACTGTGATGGTGAAGAGTATGAGTCAAAATGGTTCCCTGAGCTATCTAAGATGGTAGGTAAAGAGTATTTGGATACTGAAGGTCAGCATCTGTCTCATAAGCCAATTCCAACTTGCTTGCGTAACCATGCGTTTATTAACGAAGTTGCTGCAGGTAAAGGTCCTATCCAGATGGTAACAATGGAAGCATTCCAAGACCCGCATCTTGAAGAGATCGGTTGGCATAACTTCTTGGGTATGACTGTTGGTCAGGCAGTACTTTGGGCATCTACTGATGTAAATCCAAAATATGAGAACCCTGAGCTAACAACTTCTGAGCCTTATGTAATGGGTTCACATGCAACTGGTTGTGGCGCATGGTGTTCTGGTCCTGAAGATATCTCTCCTGATGAGTACTTCTGGGGTTATAACCGTATGACAACGGTAGAGGGGCTATTTGGTGCAGGTGATGCAGTAGGTGGTACACCTCACGCATTCTCTTCTGGTTCATTTACTGAAGGCCGTCTGGCAGCTAAGGCTGCATGCCAATATATTGATGATGGCAAGGCTGATGGTATTAATGTCTCTCAAGAGCAGATCGAGCGCCGTAAAGTTGATATTTATAGACCAATGGAGCACTATAAAGTTAACCGTAACGAAATCGTTGCTGGAGATGTTAACCCTAACTACATCAACCCACGCCAAGGTCTTGATCGTCTACAGAAGATGATGGATGAGTATGCTGGTGGTGTAACAGTAAACTACATGACTAATGAGACACTTCTCAATATCGGCCTGAAGAAGATGAAGCTTCTTGAAGAGGATCTAGAGAAAGTAGCAGCGAAAGATATTCATGAGCTACTACGTGCATGGGAGCTGAAGCATCGTCAACTTGCTTCTGAGTCTGTTATGCATCATACTCTATTCCGTAAAGAGACTCGCTGGCCTGGTTACTACTACCGTGGTGATGCTCTTAAACTGGATGATGAGAACTGGCATGTACTGACTGTTTCTCGTCGTGATCCTAAGACAGGTGAGTATACAATGGAGAAAGCTCCTTGTTACCATCTAGTCGGAGAGGATGAGGAGTAGTACTTCTCTCAATCTTATCGGGTGTCACAGTTGATGCTTGATAAGATTACAAAAAAAGATCAACAAGCAAAATTGTTGGTCTTTTTTTATATTTAAAACTTATAGATACAATTTTATAACTAAGAGAAAAAACAGAATGAATATTATTGAAAAGAGTGATAAAGAGCTGCTAGAAATTGGTCTTCCACTATGGAATGACCTCATTAAATACTCCAACAAAGGACAGTACGGAAAATTTATTCGCCACTTCTCCTATGATCTACTGCTCGGTCTGAATGAGATAGAGGTCGGCAAACAGTTCGCTAAAAGTGAGTTAGCGCGCAACCTCTCACCAGATTATGATTTTATCGGCTTCATTCGTCGAGGTGAGCATGTGACAATGCTGTTTAGAATTCGTAGCACCCAAAAAGAGGGTGAGTGGTTAGGGCGTATGGTTCTCGGCTATAATGAAAAGAGCGAACTGAAAATATTTGCAGCCTCAATTTTCTAAGGATATATATGAGTACAAAAGATATAGTAGAAGATAATAAACTAGTCGAGCTAAACTACAAAGTAGTTGATGAGAAAACTGGACAGGTATTATCAACAGTAGAGTTTCCTCTGAGTTATGTGCATGGAAGCGGTGAGGTTTTAGCCTCGGTAGTCACAGCACAACTAGAAGGTCGCGTTGCAGGGGATGTGATAGAAGTCCCCATTGATGGTAACCAGATTTACGGGGCGAGAGACGAGAAGTTAGTCTTCACCGATCGCATCGAAAATGTGCCTGAAGCGTACCGTGAAATCGGTATGAAAATTGTGATGGAAAATGATAAGGGTGATCCTAAAGAGTTTATCGTCACCAGAATAGATGATGAGACCTTGACGGTTGATGGGAATAACCCACTCTGCGGAAGAGACTTACTCTTTACGCTAGAGATTTTATCAGTCAGAGAAGCAACAGTAGAAGAGCTTGAAGCAGGCACCAAAATAGTTGAAGGACCTGATATTGAGTACGCTAACGCAGTGCCGATTTAATGCGGTAATCAAATAAAATTAGCAGCTAAAGTTAGTAACTAAAAAAGCACTGATTGGATATCCAATCAGTGCTTTTTTAGTTAACGCTCAGAACTATATTATGGGCGTTTTGGAGTTTGGTACTCAGCAACTTTTTGCATTGGTTCCCAAATAGTCTCATAGCCAACGAAGCCTTTCTCATCCGCTTCTTTCTGACGGGTTACAAAATATCGTGATTTGCCTTCAGGAACTTTAGGTCTAGTACTGGATGGTGCGCTCATAAATTACCTCTTGCGTAGTTGTCGTGGTGTCACTGTAAGAGTTTGCAGTTAAAAACAGTCACGACTTAAATTAATCTTAAAATCAATTAATCTTAAAATATTGAACGCGTATTATATAGTGGTTAAGCAGTAATCGCAACAAAAAATTACAAAAAAATAAAGTAATAGAGTAACGATTATAGATTGTAAAATGCGGGGAAGAGCAGAATGGATGCCAGTACTGCGATCTGAATTAAGATGAATGGAACGACCCCTCTATAGATATCGGTGGTTCTAATCTCTGGCGGTGCAACCCCTTTTAGATAGAAGAGACTAAAGCCAAATGGTGGGGTGAGGAATGAGGTCTGTAAGTTCATTGCAATCAGTATCGCGAACCAGAGTAGAGGAATGCCAAGTAGCTCTGCGATTGGAAGTAGGATAGGAACCACAATAAATGCGATCTCTACAAAGTCGATAAAGAATCCTAGTAGCAGAATAAATAGCATAGAGAATATTAAAAATCCCCACTTTTCTCCAGGGAGCTGTAAGAGATACTCCTCTACAACTAGATCTCCGCCAGTGTAGGTGAATGCCATCGAGAATGCAGTTGCCCCAATCAGGATTGCAAAGACCATTGAGGTTATCTTTACGGTCTCCTCTGCGCTCTCAAATAGTGCTTTCAGAGAGAATTTTCGGTAGAGGATAGCAAGCAAGATTGCACCAACTCCTCCTACTGCGGAGGACTCTGTGGGAGTTGCGATCCCTGCGAAGATAGATCCTAGCACTACAATAATAAGAAGTAGAGGTGGAATAATCGCTTTGAGGGCATTTATATATTGCTTTCCTAAAGATTTGTCATCATCGAAAGGAATTGCTGGTGCACTCCCTTCAACTAGATGAGAGTAGGTGAGTACATAGATAATATAGAGCCCAACCAGAGTTACTCCTGGGATTACGGCGGCTCTAAATAGATCACCAACAGCTAGTCCCATCACATCTCCCAGAATAATTAAAATAATGGATGGAGGAATTATCTGCCCTAGAGTTCCTGATGCACAGATAACTCCACAGCTTAGAGGGCGGTTGTAACGGTACTTGAGCATTACTGGAAGTGATATTACCCCCATTGCAACTACGCTCGCACCAACCACTCCTGTAGATGCAGCGAGGAGAGTTCCAACAATAATAGTAGATATTGCAACTCCACCAGAGAGTTTACCAAAAAGTTTTGCCATCGCCTCAAGAAGTTGCTCTGCTAACTCTGTCTTTTGAAGCATAATACCCATAAAGATAAAGAGTGGCACCGCCATCAAGGTGGAGTTCTCCATAATGGATTGAATTCTAAATGGCATAAAGGCAAAGATATCTGCACCTTCTGCCACTACGCCAAAGAGCAGCGCAACGCCTCCAAAGGTGAACGCTACAGGGAAGCCGAATAGAAGCAACAGGAGCGCGGTGATAAACATTAGAATGCCGATCACTTGATACTTCTCTCTCTCTTGTTTAGCGTCTGCCAGCTACGAAGTAGTGAACCAGTGCTACTTATGATAAGCAGAACCGAGGAGAGAGGAATCATCGCCTTGATGATCCAGCGGTATGGCAATCCACCAGGGTCGCCACTACTCTCTCCAAGTTGATAAGAGTCCCATGCAAATTGCACTCCATACCAACTAATAAGGAGCGCGAATGGAATTATAAAAAGTATAGTTCCTACTCCATTTACTAGAGCTTGCCGTTGTGGAGAAAAATTCTCATAGAATACGTCAACCCTGACATGCCCGTCGAGAGTCAAGGTGTAGGATATTCCTAGTAGAAATATCGAGGCATAGAGATGCCACTCCAACTCCTGCATTCCAATAGAGACATCGTTGAATAGATAGCGCAGAATAACATCGTAAAATACATTTAACAGCAGCAATAGGAGAAATAGAGCGCTTACCTTCCCTGTAAGGGCTGATATTTTACATATAAGCTCTTCTATTTTTTTCACTGTTTACTGCTGCTTTAAACTTAATGCAGTTTTTCCATAGTCTCATAATAGCTCTGATCTGAGATCTTTGTCCAAGCTCGAGCTTTTTGTAGATACTCTGCTTGTGAGGCTATAATCTCTTTTGCTAGCGGATCAGCTGCTGCCCGTTCTGCTAGTAGTTCATCATTAGCAATTTTCATCGACTGTAGTACTTCAGTTGGAAATGATTTTACCCTAATATCTGGATATTCACTCTTCATAGACGCCCAGTTCTCCGCACTCTCATGGTAAGCATGGGCATACATATCATAAGCAGAGAGGCGCATTGCAACGCGTAGAATCTCTTTTATATCAGCAGGTAGACTTTCCCACTTCTCTTTGTTAAAGAGAAATTGGAGTTCTGAACCTGGTTCATGCCAGCCAGTGTAGTAGTAGGGCGCAATTTTATGGAATCCCATACGGAGGTCAAGAGATGGTCCAACCCACTCCAGCGCATCTATAGTGCCACGCTCTAATGCCGTATAAAGTTCTCCTGCAGGTATGTTGGTTGGTTTAGCTCCGACCTTAGCTAGAACCTCTCCCGCAAATCCTGGGATTCTCATCTTCAGACCTTGCAGATCTTCGATAGAGTTTATCTCTTTTTGAAACCAGCCACCCATCTGGTTTCCTATGTTGCCACCAGGAAATGAGACTAGATTATGAGGTTCGTAAACTTTTTGAGTCAGCTCAAAGCCGCCACCATGATAGAACCAAGCGTACTGCTCCATTGCAGTCATTCCAAAAGGCATAGAGGTAAAATAGAGAGTGTTTGGAACCTTTCCTTTCCAGTAGTATGAACCAGAGTGCCCCATATCATACTGTCCAGACTTAACCATATCAAAGATACCAAGAGGTGCTTTATGTTTATTTTTGGAGTCGATGGTGATATTGATCCGACCATTAGACATCTTATTCGCCATCTCTGCCATATTGTGAATCGCGTCCCCAAAGATAGGGAACTTAGTTGGCCAAGTGTGGGCAAGGCTGAAGTTATAAGTCTGCTCTGAATTTTTAGAGGTGGTGGAGTTGGCAGAGGTGGTAGGGTTGCTATCTTGAGAGCATCCACTTAAAAAAGTAGTCGCTGCCAGTAGAGCAGTGATAGATATTGTTCTCAGAAAAGTTTTCTGTATAGTGGTTTTCACTAAATTTTCTCCTAATTAATTATTGTATTGTATAAAAAATATTATATAAAACATATGCTATCATAACTTAAAATAAACTATGCCAAAAGGTGGGTTGAAATATTTAGCGTGTATTGTTTTAAAAATAGACGGCTCTAATTTTACTAATTTGTGGATCATCAGCTAAACAGCGTTTTAGTTCTGTAGTGACGCTCTGCATATGGGAGCTGGAATCCATTTTATCGAGTGGGATCCAAAGGTCAAGCTCCATCTCTCCATTTAGATAGTGGATCGTCATATTGTCTATCCATCTACTTTCAGGAATAGGACTGAGGCAGAGCTTTATATGCTCTGAAAGTTCACTTCGTAGTGGAAGTTGAAGCGATGGGGCGCTCTCCTCATCATTCTCTGGGTCTATATGGACTGTTACATCCTCCACATCCTTGATCTTATCTGTTAATTGCGCTGCCACTCTATCTGCAATATGATGCCCCTCTGAGACGCTCAGACGAGGATCAACCATAACATGCACATCAACTAGAGCTTTGGTTCCCATTCTACGGGTGCGCAGTAGATGGATTGAGCATACTCCTTCCACACTAGATATCTCTTTTTTTATCTCTTCAACCTCAGGACCACTAAGCGCACTATCCACTAGCTCTTGAGAGCTCTCCCAAACAAGTTCTGCGCCAGCTTTTGCGACCATTATAGAGACTCCAATAGCAGCAATAGCATCTAAATATTCTAATCCAGCCATTGTGCCAATAACGCCAACCAGTACAACTACAGAAGAGAGGGCATCACTACGGTGGTGCCAGGCATTGGCGCGTAACAGGTTGGAGTTTATGTCGTCGGCAACTTTTAAGGTGTAGCGGTAGATCCCTTCCTTAGAGAATATAGAGAGGATAGCCACAATAAGTACCACAACTGTAGGGTTTGATAACTGTTCAGGATTAAAGAGTCGTTCAGTTGCATCAATAGATATACCGATAGCCACCGCAATTAAGAGTACTCCAACCCCAATTGTAGCGAGCGTCTCTAGGCGCTCATGCCCATAAGGGTGATCCTCATCTGCCTCTTGCCCCCCTTGTTTGGCAGCATAGAGCACCATGATGTCAGATATAAGATCAGAGAGGGAGTGAACTCCGTCCGCAACTAACGCTTGTGATTGACCTACAATCCCAACTAAAATTTTAAGCGCACTTAAAATAAGGTTTACAACTCCACCTATGATAGTGGCTTGGCGTGCTTTAGGGTAGTTCTCTGCTTTAGAGTCAAATGATTCCATGGTTACTCAATATGTTGATCAATTTCTATAATAGAGTTAGGGGGAGGATTCCTCTCTACCATCCTCTTAGATAGTTGTCCTGATCCAGCAAAATGGAGCGCTTCTGACTCCATTAAAATAAGTGCAAGAATAGTTATTAGTACTGGCATAGTTACAATTGCTGCCAGCGGAAATATCTGGGCAGAGGCGACCTCCATAAAGATATGGATTGAGTAGAGAATTCCGAGCAATATAGTTAGTGTGCTTAATACAATTAATAGAAGTTTACTTCTTCTCATTGCAATTTGCCAATGACAACGCTCAAACCAAGAGGCACTCTGCTGCATTTTACGCCCTTTAATTAAGATGTAGCTGATGGTTAATAGTGAGGCAACTGGAGTTGCTGCCACAAGTAGAGGGAACGATTTAGCCATTCCAAGTGCTGCAATAAAATAGAGAATATGGTTGACGATTAAGTTAGTAAGAAAAATCTCGTGCGGACTCTTGCTTGCCTTACGCTCGCTCTCATCGATACGGAATTTCATACAGCTTCTCTCGGTTCTTTCGGTTAAATTATCATATAATATTTAGTCTGCAATTTTATCATATTCTTTGGTTAGCGTTGCGGGTGAAGTGCGGAGAGGAGTTATTAGACGCTGCATATCTTTTGGAGATATATATTGCAATACTTCCCCTCCATCCTCTGCGATCGCTATATCGAGCCCTAAGTTAGGATAGAGCCAATGTGTAATCCCCTCTTGGATAGAGATAATTTCTGCAGGCTTACCAAAACGGCTCACTATTGTCTGTTCGCTAAGGTCTGATCTTGGCAGGTAGGTGATGGTCGTAATTGGGCTTTCTCCAACTAGTTTAGTGCCTTCATCATCAAGTGCTACCTTACGACTTCCATCTCCTTGAGTTGAAATTCTTGAACCACTATCTATTAAATGTTGGAGTTTACCCTTAGTTAATCTAACTTCAACTACAATTTTCCCTCTCACTCCAGCGGGCGCAGTTCGTGCAAAATATGCCTCTACTCTGCCTACCTCTATATCCTCTGATTTCAGAAATAGAGTAATCTCAGCCTCTTCACGCCAGATTTTTTCAGCTTCGTTGAGAGTGGTCTGGTTTAGAGTTACTCCTAAAACTTGACTATTGCCATTAGGAGAGATGGAGATGTTCCATGGAGTTTGCGCTTGCTTATGCTTTGACTCTTGTTTAGGTTCTTCAGGCAGAAGGAGGGCTCCTCCAAATGCTACTACGCTAAATATAAGTATTGCAGTAACCCCAATTTTTTCTATTTTTATCACTTAAATCTCCAGAATATAATTATTCAGAATGTTATCTTACTTTAAATGTTCTAGTCTACAACTGTAAAAGTTGCATAACTCCAAACCCTATCACCACTGTACCAGTTAGCTGCCGTACCCAGCGCCGTTGAAGTTGAGCGATAACAGTTTTTGATATATATCCTAAGGAGAGCATTGCAGGGAGTGTCCCAACTCCAAAGGTAGCCATAATCAATGCCCCCTCTAAACTAGAGCTCGCACTTAGAGTCCAGATTAGCGCAGTATATACTAGACCACAGGGTAGCCACCCCCAGAGCATACCAGCAATAAGAGCCTGTGGCATAGTTCTAAGTGGAATAAAGCTGTTGGCTAGAGGGCTAATTCTACTCCAAACTAAAGCTCCAACTTTTTCTATAGCAAGAATTGCTCCGCTCCACCATCCTGTAAGGTAGAGTCCCAGTGCAATCATTACTAAAGCAGAGAGTAGAACGAACCCTCTGCGCAACTCTATGCCACTTCCCAAATCGGCAGCACTACTACCTAACGATGCAATAAGCCAGCCAGCTATAGTGTAGCTAAGAATGCGTCCTATGTTGTAGAGTATCAATATTCCACTCAATCGAGCACTGCTGTTGCGCTGCTCAGGAGCTATACTTAATGATAGGGCGGAGACTATGCCGCCACACATCCCAGCACAGTGAGTACTTCCTAATAGACCCATTACTAGAGCGGATATGTATAGTGATTCTGTAAACATTGTTGAAAATTAAATTATGACTCAAAATTAAATATGACTATTTTTTATATATTATCATCGTGTATTATCTACTTATGCAAGGCAACTCACAACAAGAAAAGAAGCACTTCAAAGAGGCGTCAATACTTAATAACGAATAACAGAAGAGTATAATATTATGATAATAGGTAACTCCCCAACTATTGAAGAACCACTAGATAGAGATGAAGCGCGTGCGGTAATGCGTTCAATAATTCAGCGTATCGCAACAGGCCCAACGCTGAGTAAGAATATTGACGAGGATGAAGCACGCATAGGAATGCGTGCAGTTATGGAGGGGGCGATTGATCCAGTGCAGGGAGCTGTATTTCTGATTGCACTTAGGATGAAGCGCGAGAGTGATGAAGAGAATAGAGGTATTCTGCGTGCTATTCAAGAGCTCACCTATAGAGTGGAGGCTGATGTAGATGAGGTTGTGGATATTGCAGATCCATATAATGGTTATAATCGAACTCTGCCAGCAGCCCCATTTTTAGCCCCGCTACTGGCTGAGTTAGGGGTTCCAGCATTCTCTCAAGGGTTGGAGACAGTAACCCCAAAGTTTGGATTTACTCATCGTCAAATTTTGCGTGAGGCTGGAGTTTCAGTAGACCTTACAGTTGCTGCCGCCGCAGCACAGTTGTCTGACCCATCTAAGGGGTGGGCGTATATAGATCAGAGTCAATCTTGCCCTGCACTTCACAGTTTGATTCCGCTACGGGATCAATTAATAAAGCGTACCGTTATCACTACAGCTGAAGTTATGAGTAGACCTATCCAAGCCAAAAAACAGACTCATCTAATGACCGGTTATGTACATAAGCCGTATGCAGAGATCTATGCAGATATGGCGCGCAGTGCAGGCTTTAACTCTGCGCTGTTGGTGCGTGGAGTCGAGGGTGGAGTAACGGCTTCATTGCGTCAGATATCAACTACCTATCAGTTTGTGGGTGAGGAGCCTGAAGTTGCAGTGAAGGTGGATCCATCTGAGCTTGGAGTTGAGCATGATCTTCGTGCTCCAGCCATTCCTGATGGTGTGGAGGGAAACTTAGAGATATCTAAATATGCGGCAGAGGCTGGAATGGCAGCATTAGCTGGGGGTGAGGGTTTGAGTTTTGATGCGCTACTGTTAAGTGCTGCATTGACTATGCACCATTTAGGGCGAAGTGCTACTCTTAAACTTGCGGCAGAAGAGGTGCGAGATGTTCTCTTAAGCGGCAGAGCTGCGGCACGAGTTTAATCGAAGATGATAAAGTTACTAAATACGCAAGATCTCACGCAAGGGAATATGCGCCGCTACAAGGTCGAGGGGCACGATATTTTAGTTGCCCATACCAAGAGCGGTTTTCATGCAATATCCAATCAGTGTCCGCACGATATAATAGGTTTGGATCTAGGCTGTCTGGAGGGCGAGGTGGTACGCTGCTCTCTGCATGGAAGTCGTTTTAATTTAACTACAGGAGAGGTTATGAATCCACCGGCAGATGAGAGTGTAAGAGTCTACCCACTCCAGATTGAAGATGGAGTGGTGATGGTTGAGATCGGCAAATATTTAGATAAATAGATGTTAAAATCAACAATTGTAACTGTTCAGATTGCCTCTAAAATTCATCAGATCAAGGCGCAAAATTTGAGTATACAGGTGTATATGAAGATTTTGTAACGCAGAGATGGTGAATTTTAGAGGTGAGAATAGTTACCAACAACTAAATATTTAATACTCAACAGTAGATACTTATGATAAAAGCTAAAACTTTATATGACAAATTATGGGAAGCCCACACCGTGCGTCAGGAGGATGATGGGAGTACTTTACTCTATATAGATCGTCAATTCCTACATGAGGTGACATCACCGCAAGCATTTGAGGGGCTTCGTATGGCTGGACGCAAGCCATGGCGCGCAAGTGCAAGTTTAGCTGTGCCAGACCATAATGTACCAACGACAGATCGTGAAGCTGGAATAACTGATCCAGTAGCTAAAATTCAAGTTGAGACGCTAGATAATAACGCGGCTGAATTTGGAATTACTGAATTTAAGATGGGAGATATTCGGCAAGGAATAGTTCATGTGATTGGTCCAGAGCAGGGGGCAACTCTACCGGGGATGACAATTGTATGCGGTGACTCTCACACCTCAACCCACGGGGCGCTCGGAGCATTAGCCTTTGGGATTGGTACTTCAGAGGTGGAGCATGTTCTCGCCACCCAATGTTTAGTGCAGAAAAAATCAAAGAGTATGTTGGTGCGAATAAACGGTTCAGTCGGAAGTGGAGTAACTGGTAAAGATATAGTTCTCGCAATTATCGGTAAGATCGGAACTGCTGGCGGCACAGGGTATGCGATTGAGTTTGCAGGTGAGGCTATTGAGGAGCTCTCGATAGAGGGGCGGATGACTGTCTGTAATATGGCTATTGAGGCGGGTGCACGAGCAGGAATGGTTGGAGTAGATCAGAAGACAATAGAGTTTGTTAAGAACGGAGATGTTGGTAGAGCGTATGCACCAAGTGCAGAACAGTATAGAGATGAACAGTGGAGTAGAGCAGTTGAGGTTTGGCAACAGCTGCATAGCGATATCGGTGCAGAGTTTGATGCATTAGTAGAGCTGGATGGTGTAGATATAGATCCTCAAGTAAGCTGGGGAACTTCACCAGAGATGGTGGTTTCCATTGGTGATAGAGTTCCAGACCCGCAAGCTGAAACTGATCTTATTAAGCGCAACGGTATGGAGCGAGCATTAATATATATGGGGTTAGAGGGCGGAACAAAGATTAATGAGATTGCGATAGATAAAGTTTTTGTCGGCTCCTGTACTAACTCTAGAATTGAAGATCTACGCGCAGCGGCGGCTGTGGCTAAGGGGCGACATAAAGCAGATAGGGTTAAGCAGGTTTTAGTTGTTCCAGGTTCTGGACTTATCAAGCAGCAGGCAGAGGATGAGGGGCTGGATAAGATCTTTCTTGCTGCAGGTTTTGAGTGGCGAGATCCAGGGTGCTCTATGTGTCTAGCAATGAATGCAGATCGACTAGAGCCTGAAGAGCGTTGTGCCTCAACATCTAATCGTAACTTTGAGAGTAGACAAGGGCAGGGTAGTCGAACTCATCTAGTAAGTCCTGCAATGGCTGTAGCTGCTGCAGTGACTGGTCACTTTGTTGATGTACGAGAGTTGATGCGAGGAGTGAAGTAATGGATAAGTTTACCCAACATAGCGGAGTGGTATTGCCTCTAGATCGCCCCAATGTAGATACCGATGCGATCATCCCAAAACAGTATCTGAAGTCGGTCAAGCGAGCTGGCTTTGGTCCTAACCTTTTTGATGACTGGCGCTATCTCGATCCAGGCGATCCATCTATCGACAATGCAAGCCGAAGAGTTAATCCTGATTTTGTACTTAATAGTCCAGATTATGCGGGGGCGACAATTCTGCTCGGGCAAGAAAATTTTGGTTGTGGATCATCCAGAGAACATGCGGTATGGGCACTAACTGATTACGGAATTCGTGCAGTAATAGCTCCCAGCTTTGCCGATATATTTTTTAATAACAGTTTTAAAAATGGGCTCCTCCCCATAGTATTGAGCGAAACAGAGATAACTAAAATATTTAGTGAAGAGCGAAAATATAAGCAAAATCAGCAGAGATATACGCTAAATATAGATCTAGCAGCAGAGAGTGTAACCACGCCAAACGGAGATAGTTACCACTTCGAGATAGATCAGTTTAGAAAATATAGAATGCTGAATGGACTGGACGATATAGGGTTAACCCTACAACATAGAGCCGAGATTAAAACTTATGAAGAGCGTCATAAGCGCGAGGAGCCTTGGTTGTTTAGTAATTAATGTTAGAGAGAGCAGATAATTGATTAAGCTTAAGTAAAAGCAGTATGAAATGCTGTATAATCTCTCTTGTTTCTGCCTCAGGTTAAGTCATAAGATGTTGCTATAATGTTGATTTCTATGGGGCTGGTTTTAATGCGGTTTAGTGGCTTTCATTATAATAGATTGAGCTGGACACTTTCTTTAATTTTGACCTTTTGGGTTAATAATTCACCTCGTTTTTGGGGTGTTGCAAAAGGCTCTAGAGTGAATAATAAATATGAGTAAAAAAATAGCAGTACTACCTGGTGATGGAATTGGGCAGGAGATTGTAGCGGAAGCAGTTAAAGTTCTTGACTGCCTGTGTGATGAATTCGGGCTACCTATTGAGATGGAGAGCGGATTAATTGGTGGCGCAGCTTATGATGAGCACGCTACCCCTCTACCAGCAGAGACTATCGCTCTCTCTAAAGATTCAGATGCGATTCTGCTAGGAGCAGTTGGTGGTTACAAGTGGGAGTCGCTAGATATATCGGTAAGACCAGAGAAAGGGTTGCTTGGTATTCGTGCAGAACTTGAGCTCTTCTCTAATTTGCGTCCAGCTATTCTCTATCCTCAGCTAGCAGCCGCATCAACTTTGCGTGAAGATGTAGTCTCAGGGCTTGATCTGATGATAGTGCGAGAGCTAACTGGCGGCATCTATTTTGGACAGCCTCGTGGAATTCGCACCTTAGAGAGTGGTGAGCGAGAAGGGTTTAATACTCTAGTCTATGCAGAATATGAAATTGAGCGCATTGGTCGTTCGGCATTTGAGATCGCAATGAAGCGAGACAGACGATTAACCTCGGTAGATAAAGCAAATGTGTTGGAGTCAACAGAGCTCTGGCGTGAGGTTATGGAGAGGGTTTCGAAAGATTATCCTGAGGTTGAACTCTCTCATATGTATGTAGACAATGCTGCGATGCAGTTGGTGCGTGATCCAAAACAGTTTGATGTGATGGTTACAACTAATATGTTTGGTGATATCCTCTCTGACTGCGCTGCGATGTTGACTGGCTCTATAGGGATGCTTCCATCAGCTTCGTTAGATCTGAATGGTAAAGGGATGTATGAACCAATTCATGGTTCTGCCCCAGATATTGCAGGACAAAACATAGCTAACCCTCTCGCTACAATTTTATCTCTATCTATGATGTTACGCTACAGTCTTGATGAAAGTAGTATGGCGGAGCGTATTGAACACGCGGTTAACCAAGTTCTAGACAGTGGATTACGAACTCGTGATATATACGCAGATGGTATGCAGGAGGTTAGTTGTTCACAGATGGGTGACGCAGTGGTTAAAGCAATTCTCAGTGAACAGCTGTAGATAATTAAAATAGGATATTAGTTATGAAAAAAGTAGGTTTTATAGGTTGGCGCGGCATGGTTGGATCAGTGCTAATGGGACGCATGCGGGAGGAGGGTGATTTTGCAAAGATAGACCCGATCTTTTTTACTACATCTCAACTTGGAGAACCTGGACCAGATGTGGGTAAAAATGTACCCCCACTGAAAGATGCGAATGATATTGCAGAGCTGGCACAGATGGATGCAATTATAAGTTGTCAGGGTGGCAGCTATACTAAAGCAGTTATTGAGCCACTGCGTAGCGCAGGCTGGAGTGGCTACTGGATAGATGCTGCATCTACACTAAGAATGGAAGATGATACAGTTATTGTTCTTGATCCAGTTAATCGCAAAGTTATCGACAACGCCCTTAGTGATGGAGTTAAAACATTCACTGGTGGCAACTGTACAGTTAGTTTGATGCTGTTAGCAATTGGCGGACTGTTTGAAGAGGATTTGGTTGAGTGGGTATCTCCAATGACCTATCAAGCAGCATCTGGTGCTGGAGCACGCAATATGCGTGAACTTATTTCGCAGATGGGGAGTATCCACTCAAGTGTGGGTGGGCTGCTTGCCGATCCTGCAAGCGCTATTCTGGAGATAGACCGTACTGTCTCAACCCATATAAACAGTAGTGAATATCCAAGCGATAATTTTGGAGTTCCTCTAGCTGGTAGTTTAATCCCATGGATTGATATTCAACTCCCTAGCGGACAGAGTCGAGAGGAGTGGAAAGCTGAAGCTGAAAGCAATAAAATTCTTGGGCTAAGCGAAAATCCAGTTCCTATAGATGGACTCTGTGTGCGAGTTGGGGCGATGCGCTCTCACAGTCAGGCTCTCACTATAAAATTAAAAAGAGATATTCCTGTTACAGATATTGAGTCTATTATGGCGCAAGCTAACGATTGGGTTAAGGTTATTCCTAACGATCGTGATCTAAGTATGAGTGAACTTACTCCAGCTAAAGTTACAGGAACCCTAACTATTCCAGTTGGTAGAGTACGAAAATTAACTATGGGCCCAGAGTATATATCTGCCTTTACTGTAGGTGATCAGCTTCTCTGGGGAGCGGCTGAGCCACTCCGTCGTCTGCTGGGGATTGCGCTTGAGCTTTAGCTCAAGATTAATATTTTTAATATTTGTGATTTTCACCACCTTTAATGCATTAGCAGATGATAGCATCAGGATATATTCAGCTCTAGGTGATCCTATAGTTGTGGAGATAGAGTTAAATTCAGAGGAGCAAGAGTTAGATAGTTTTTTAATAGTTGATGAGGATGGTAATAGAGAGAGGTTTAGTGCGGAATTTATAGAGAGTCGTGAGAGGCTGCTTATACTCTCTGATCAGTCGATAGCTAGACCAATTCTATCGTTTACTTTAGAGGGAAGCTCCAGTGCTGCAAAAAATGCTCACTCTAGCCGTAACATTACTATATTTTTAAATCCAGTTGCAGACCACTCCAGCCGCGCACTATGGATAGAGCTAATCCGTGCCCACGATAATACTCTCAATAAACTTATTACTCAGCAGGCAAAAAAGCAGCCGCTGACTCCACTACCTGAAACAGAGTTGAGTCCGCTGCAAAACTGGTACGCGGCTCTGTCTGGGTGGATAGGTTTTCTATTGTTAGGGGCTGCGTTAGCTCTCTACATCATATACTGGTGGCGTTCGGCAGAGGTGGTATCTTTAGCTGAGTTAGATGGTGATGAAGATTATAAACAGAGCGGAACTGATTTATGGCAGGAGTTCCAGCAGGGAGTTGATAATATAGAGGCAACAATTGAGCATTCAACAGATAGCAGTGACAAGGTTTAGATAGATGCGTTATGTTGCAGGGGTTGAATATAATGGCGCAAAATTTCATGGTTGGGAGATCCAGCAGCCAGATATTCGTACAGTACAGGGTGAAGTAGAGCGCGCACTCTCAATAGTTGCTAACCATTTTGTTAGAATAACTACAGCAGGACGCACTGATGCTGGAGTGCATGCGGTGGGGCAAATTATTCACTTTGATAGTGATGCTGCACGAGACTCTAGAGCTTGGGTTAATGGGGTTAATGCTAACCTCCCACCTGATGTATCACTTAGTTGGGTGCGTACAACTACAGATAAATTTCACGCCCGCTTCTCAGCAATCTCTCGCTCCTATTGTTACACCATATTTAATCGCCCTGTGCGCTCCGCTCTATTAACGGATAGTCGCACTTGGATCTATCGTCCACTAAATATAGAGTTGATGCAAAAGGGCGCAAACTATCTTATTGGAGAGCATAATTTTAACTCCTATCGAGCTGTAGCTTGTCAAGCTAATAGCCCTGTTCGCACAATTCACTCATTAAAGGTGAGTCGCAATGGAGATGAGATCTATATAGCCGTGCGTGCAAATGCATTTCTACATCATATGGTGCGTAACATAGCAGGAGTATTAATAGCTATCGGTAGTGGATTACAGCAACCAATATGGGCTGATGAAGTACTAAAAAAGGAAGATAGAACCAAAGGAGGAGTAACCGCTCCACCAGAGGGGCTTGCATTAATTAGTGTTGAGTACCCAGATGGTCTGTTGCAGGGGGAAGGTTAGTGGTAAAATTGTCGGAATGAGAACTAGAGTTAAAATTTGTGGAATCACTTCGCCAGTAGATGGTATTGCTGCGGCTCAGAGTGGGGCGGATGCGATTGGACTAGTGTTCTACCCCCCAAGTCCGCGCGCCCTATCTACAGTTGTAGCCCGTGAAATTGTTGACTCTCTGCCCCCTTTTGTTACTACGGTAGGGCTTTTTGTGGATATGCCGCAAGCTGAAATTGATGAAATACTAGCTGCAGTACCGTTAGATATGTTGCAGTTTCATGGGAGTGAAGATCCTCTATCCTGTGCCTCTTTTGATAAGCCATGGATGAAAGCAGTGAGAATGTCTCCAGAAGTTGATCTGCTAAAGGAGGAGGAGCGCTACTTTGCAGCATCTGCACTGTTGGTTGATGCCTATCAGAAAGGAGTTCCAGGTGGAACTGGTCAGAGCTTTGACTGGGGGCGAGTTCCAGTGGATCTGCAAAAGCCAATAGTGCTTGCTGGAGGACTCACTCCTGAAAATGTAGAGCAAGCGATCAAAGAGGTTACCCCTTGGGCAGTTGATGTGAGCGGAGGGGTGGAGCTAACGAAAGGGGTTAAAGATTTAGATAAGGTGGCTCAATTTATTAACAGAGCTGTAAACTTAGAACTGTAAATTATAGAATTATTAGTAGGTGGATATAAGTGAATAGTAGATGGAATGAGATGCCCGATGAACAGGGACACTTTGGAATATATGGTGGAATATTTGCGCCAGAGACTTTGATGGCCGCACTTGATGAGTTGACTGAGGCTTATCAAAGATATATGCAGGATGAAGAGTTTTTGCGTGAACTAGATGAAGATCTGCAGAACTATGTGGGGCGACCTAGTCCACTCTATTTTGCTAAACATTGGAGTGAGCGTTTGGGTGGAGCGCAAATTTGGTTGAAGCGAGAAGATCTAAATCATACTGGAGCGCATAAAGTTAACAACACTGTTGGACAGGCTATGTTGGCACAACGGATGGGAAAAACTAGAATTATCGCAGAGACAGGAGCAGGTCAACATGGCGTTGCAACCGCAACTGTAGCAGCACGACTCGGTCTTGAGTGTGTGGTCTATATGGGAGAGGTAGATGTAGAGCGTCAGAAACAGAATGTCTATCGTATGAAGATGTTAGGCGCAACAGTGGTTCCAGTTAGCTCTGGCTCAAAAACACTTAAAGATGCACTCAATGAAGCGATGCGTGATTGGGTTACAAATGTCGATAACACATTCTATATTATCGGTACAGTTGCAGGCCCACACCCATATCCAGCGCTGGTACGCGACTTTCAAGCTATTATCGGTAGAGAGGCTCGGGAGCAGATTCAACAACAAGCTGGGAAACTTCCTGATGCACTTATAGCTTGTGTTGGTGGTGGTTCAAACGCCATCGGTCTCTTCTACCCTTTTCTAAATGATGAGACGGTAAAAATTTATGGAGTGGAAGCGGCTGGAGATGGTATTGAAAGCGGTAGGCATGCAGCGCCGCTAAATGCGGGCAGAGCAGGAGTTCTACACGGCAACCGCACCTACATAGTAGAAGATGATAACGGACAAATTATTGAGACACACTCAATCTCTGCTGGTCTAGACTATCCGGGAGTTGGTCCAGAGCATGCGTGGCTAAAAGATGAAGGGCGTGCTGAGTATGTAGTTATAGATGATAGAGAGGCACTTCAAGGATTTCATGATTTAACCCGTATCGAAGGGATATTACCTGCACTAGAGTCAAGTCATGCGTTAGCTTACGCAACTAAACTTGCACCAACTATGAGCAGTGATCAAATTATTATTGTGAATCTGTCAGGACGAGGAGATAAAGATATACATACAGTAGCTGAGATTGAAGGGGTAGAGATATGAGTCGAATTAAAACCTGTTTTGCAGCGTGTAAAAAAGATGGTAGAACTGCACTAATTCCATTTATAACAGCTGGTGATCCAAACCGCTCCGTAACCCTAAAACTGATGCACGCTATGGTTAAGGCGGGGGCTGATATTATAGAGCTCGGTGTTCCATTTTCAGATCCAATGGCGGATGGTCCTACTATTCAACGCTCAAGTGAGCGCGCATTAAAGTATGGAACAAGCTTAAGAGATGTCCTCGAAATAGTCGCAGAGTTCCGTAGTCAAGACAATACTACTCCTGTAGTGTTGATGGGATATTTGAATCCAATTGAGAGTATGGGCTACAGATATTTTGTGGAGTCTGCAGAGATAGCTGGAGTAGATGGAGTGTTGACCGTAGATCTTCCTCCAGAAGAGGGAGCTGAATTTGAGCAGCTATGTGAACAGCACAATATAGATCCTATCTACCTGATTGCGCCCACCACAACTGAAAAGAGGATTGAGAAGATATCACGCTCTGCTCGCGGCTTTATCTACTATGTCTCAGTTAAGGGGGTAACTGGAGGAGAAGTTCCAGACTTCTCTGAGGTGAGTAAGAATGTAGATATGATTAGATCCAAAAGTCCCCTTCCTGTGGGAGTAGGATTTGGCATAAAAGATGCGCAATCAGCAGCAACAGTTGGTGAGTTTGCAGATGCGGTAGTGATAGGTAGTGTGTTAGTAAATAAGATGGAAGAGCTCCAAGATAATCCAGAGCAGATTCCTGATGTAATTAGTGGTATTATCTCCAATATTCATAGCAGTTTATGAGAGGAAAAATAGTATGACATGGTTTGAAAAACTTCTTCCGAAGATTAGAACAGATAGTGGTAAAAAAGCAGTAGTCCCTGAGGGGGTATGGATCAAATGTCCAGATTGCGATGAGGTACTCTATCGTGCTGAATTGGAGCGTAATCAAGATGTCTGCCCAAAATGCTCTCATCATCTTCGTATAGGTGCCCGTCGTCGTCTAGATATATTTTTGGATCCAGAAACTGGTAGTGAGATTGCTGCCAATCTATTCCCAGTTGATGAGTTAAAGTTTAAAGATATAAAAAAGTATAAAGATAGAATTATTCAGGCACAAAAAAGTACTGGTGAAAAGGATGCGCTAGTTGTTATGAGAGGTAAAGTTAATGGACTAGAGTTAGTTGCTGCCGCTTTTGAATTTAAGTTTATGGGCGGTTCGATGGGCTCTGTAGTAGGCGAACGATTTGTGCAAGCAGTAAATGAGTGTTTAGAACACAATATACCTTTAGTCTGCTTTAGTGCTAGTGGTGGAGCTAGAATGCAGGAAGCTCTATTTTCCCTAATGCAGATGGCAAAGACAAGTGCAGCACTTACCCATCTTGCTGATAAAGGGCTACCATTTATCTCCGTTTTAACAGACCCGACAATGGGTGGAGTCTCCGCCAGTTTTGCTATGTTAGGAGATGTAAATGTAGCTGAACCAAATGCACTAATTGGTTTTGCAGGACCGCGTGTAATTGAACAGACAGTGCGTGAGAAGTTGCCCGAGGGATTTCAACGAAGTGAATTCTTAGTTGAGCACGGTACAGTAGATATGATTATAGATCGCCGAGAGATGCGAGATAAGTTATCATCAATACTATCTATGCTGGTGGAGCATAAGCAGCAGTAATATTTAATTGAGAAATTTAAACCAGTGGTTAGCTTGGCAAGAGACTCTTCATCCAGAAGAGATTGAACTTGGATTAGAGCGCATCAGCAGAGTAGCTGAGCGGATTAACTTACTGCAAGATTTAGAGCAGAGTGGTGCTAAGATTGTTACAGTAGCAGGCACCAACGGCAAAGGCTCATCAGTCGCTTTTCTTGACTCTATTGCGAGAGCAGCTGGATTGCGAGTTGGAACCTACACCTCTCCCCATCTTCTGCAATATAACGAAAGAGTAAAAATTAATGGGAAGAGTGTCTCAGATCAGCAGCTCTGTAGCGCATTTGAGAAGATAGATGCAGCACGAGGAGAGGATGCTCTAACCTATTTTGAGTTTGGCACTTTAGCAGCGTTAGAGATTTTTCGTGATAACTTAGACCTTATTATCTTAGAGGTTGGACTGGGCGGCAGACTAGATGCAGTCAATATTGTAGACTCATCTGTGACTCTGGTTACAACAGTAGACCTAGATCATCAAGCTTGGCTTGGGAACAGTAGAGAAGAGATAGGAAGAGAGAAGGCTGGTATAGCGCGAAAAGATAGAGTTCTAGTGGTTGGTGAATATGAGCCCCCGAACTCTCTGCTTAGTAGTGCGCAAGAGATAGGAGCCAAGGTGCATAAAATAGGCAAGCAGTTCTGTTTTGTGGTGGGAGAGGGGTGTTGGTCTTGGATGAATACAGCTGGTATTGAGTTATACAGACTCCCATATCCTAAGCTGTATGGAGAGATTCAGATTCAAAATTGTGCTGCGGTGCTGGAGGTGCTCTATCAACTTGGAATACTACAGACTATTGTTGCATCAGAAAATAAAGCAGATATTCTAGCAAAAGGAATATTATCGGCAACTATTGCAGGTCGTTTTCAGCAGCTTCAAGTAAAAGGAGTAGATAGTAGTATAGATGCTATTTTAGATGTTGCGCACAATCCACAAGCAGCGAGAGTAGTTGTTGATATGGTTAAGCAACTTAACATTAGCGATCAGCAGCAGACTATTACTGTAATTGCTATGTTAAAAGATAAAGAGATGCTGAGCGTAGTGGAAGAGTTGTCGGCAGTAACTGACCACTGGATGGTTGCAGGAGTAGCTGAGAGTAGTAGAGGGGCATCAGCAGAAGAGTTGCAAAAAGTGGTAGAATTATCAGTGAAAAATAGAGATGAGGGTAGAGATGAGATAAATGTAGAGAAATTCAGATCTGTAGAAGATGCATTTATCGCATCAATTAATTTAGCAGATAACTTAGGTAAGAGTGCACGCATACTTGTATTGGGTTCATTTTATAGCGTGGCAGCAGTACTCAATGCAGAGAAGATAGGAACGATAGAGTTGAGAATATAGTATGTCAGATAAGATAAATCTAAAACAGCGCATTATTGGCGGGATTATATTGGTCTCCCTAACGGTGATCGCGTTGCCGTTCCTGATGGATGAGCCTCGTCCAGAGATGCAAATCTTGGATAGCAATGTGGATCCGTTCCCAGAACATCTACCTCAAACAACCATTAAGCTAAAACAAGATAAATTTGCAGAGCAGCCTAAACTAAAAGCTGTTTCTACGCCAACAGTAAAACAGGAAGCAGAGCCTAAAGCAGCACCTAAAGCAGCACCTAAAGTAGAGCATAAAGTAGAGCCAAAAGTAGAACCTAAAGCCGCATCTAAAGCTAAGAGCTGGGTCGTGCAAGTAGTTAGTTATAGAAGCAAGAGCAGAAAGCGGGCAGATACTTTCCTTAAAAAGATGCAGAAGAGAGGGTACAACATAAAGTTAATTGAAGATAAAAAGAGAGGAATGTTGCGCCTAGTTATAGATGGATTCAAATCTTTAGCTACTGCAAAAGCGATGAGTAAGAAAATTGACGAAGATTTTAAAGTTGATAAAGTAAAGTCAATGGTTAAAGTAAAATCAATACTTAAAAAATAGAGTGGTTGTAGTAACTCCTCTTATTCTGCTATTACTCCTACAGGGGTGTAGCACCTCACAAGTAGTGATCCCAGTAGAGGATCGTACTACTACATCGCTATCGCCAGCATCAACTATAACGACACCAACATCAACACAAACTGTAACAGCCCCAACTTGGAGCGAGCCAGTTATGGAAGAGTCGTCAACCGACCCTCTCTCTCCGCTACTCCAAGATATAGATAAAAATATAGAGCAGGGTGAAATTGA
>Ga0209252_1000045_pt1 | contig 104903 bp, 113 predicted proteins | sample SaaInlV_135m_DNA_3_FD_184673 | JGI IMG/M metagenome (GOLD analysis project Ga0209252, IMG submission 184673) | Marine microbial communities from expanding oxygen minimum zones in the Saanich Inlet - Saanich Inlet SI074_LV_100m_DNA (SPAdes) (version 2) | ecosystem: Environmental > Aquatic >... | reverse complement strand
TAAAGAAGCAAAACCAAAAACAGAAAAGCCAAAAGCTAAAGAAGCAAAACCAAAAACAGAAAAGCCAAAAGCTAAAGAAGCAAAACCAAAAACAGAAAAGCCAAAAGCTAAAGAAGCAAAACCAAAAACAGAAAAGCCAAAAGCTAAAGAAGCAAAACCAAAATCTAAAGAATAAAAATTATTACTCTATTTGTGGTAAATCCAATTCACAGTTAAAACTAGTTTCTGGTTCATCCCAGTCTAATGTTTTATCTTTTGAAATCATTCCTAATGGATCATATTTGTCAAATCGTGTTTCACCTGCAATTGCACTTAAGAGAACAACATTTGTCTTACCTGATGTTGACATATCCACTTGAGAATTTTCTTCATCAAAAATACCTCCTAGTATGTTTGAAATTGAATTGATTACTCCTACCGGAATTTTATCTGCACCATAAACATACAGCATTGAACGTTTGATGCTGTTTGGCGGTGCATCTTCGTATAACATTTTGATTGAATCTTTTACTGAATCTTCAATATTTTCTGTACTACGTGATGTCGACATGATGTTTGTATCATCTGTTAATGATGATGATTTGATTGATGTTGCAAGACATTTGATTGCATTATTTGTTACATCATAACATCTTTGTGTAGTAAAGTCTGGATTACTGTCCAATATTGCATCATTATCAATAATTATTGTTGAATCTGAATTCATTTTCAATCTTTTCAATGAGATTCCTGATTGGAAAATTCTATTTTTCTCAAATTTGAATGGCATTATTGCAAATGATAGAACGTTTTTGTTTTGTTCTTTACAAATTGAGGATACTACTGGGGCTAATGCTGCTCCTGATTTTCCTGCAAGGTTTGCCATAATAATGACTGTCTCATACATGCTCATATGTTCAGCAATTTTTTCACTTTGTTCCATAGCACAACCTCTAATCAATTGAATTGATGGATTGATGATTGATTTTGTGGAAATATGGATTGAATTATGTTCTGAAATGTCTTTTTTATCTTGACTAATTTTTAATGAATCTGCGCCTAGAACTTCTCTCATTTCTGAGGCTAATTTTATGCCTGCTCCACCTAGTCCTATTACTAGTACTGGCTCTTTAACTTCAAAAGTCATGTACAGTATCGCAATTTCTGATAAAAAACTCTTTACTTAGTTTTGATTATAATTCCGATCTAAAATTCTTGAGTCCTTTATCTGATTATCTTCCCAATCAGGCTGTGAACTGTGGCATCAGTAATTTCTACTGTTCTGATGTCACCGATTTTAGGCTCTTCATTTACAAATATTGGTTTGTATGCAAAATTTCTGCCTCTTTTTTGGTCCTTAAATTCTTCATCAAAAACTGCTTCTCCTTTCCACCCAATCCATTTTTCATTATTTTCTTTTGAAATTTTACAGATTAATTCATAAGCCAACTTGCTTCTCCTTTTCATTTCTGTCATGTCAATCTGTTTCATTTCAGCTGCATCTGTTCCTGGTCTTGGACTATATCTTGATAAATTTCCGATATCGGGTCGTGTATCTTCTAATAATTGCATTGTCATCTGAAAATCTTCCTCGGTTTCGGTTGGAAATCCCACTATGATATCTGTTGAAATTGTAAATTTACCAAATTTTTCTCTGAATTGTTGTGCAACATCTTTGAAAGTTTTTGCTGTATGTCCTCTTTTCATGTCATTTAGAACTTTATCACTTCCACTCTGAACTGGAACATGTAAGAATTTGAAAACTTTACTGCTTTCAAATGACTTTAGTAATCCTTCACGGATTCTTGGCATATACATTGGATTCATCATTCCAACTCTCATAAAGAACTTCTCTGGAATCTGTGAAACTGTATTTATTAATTCTGGTAAATCTGAATTAATATCAAAACCATAACATCCGTTATCTGTTGATGTAAGCCACACTTCACAACATCCCTCTGACAACTCTGTCTTTACTTGTCTTACAATATCTCCTACTCTGTAACTTTGTAAATCTCCTTTTGATATTTTTGTCTGGCAAAATGTACATTCACTCATACATCCACTTGCGATCTCAACAATTCCTACTGCTGGATTGAGACGAATTTTTGGTAATCCTACCTTCGAAATATCTGAATCTTCTAGGGCAATAGTTTTCTTTCCGTCTAGTGTAGATTGAATAACTTGTAATGTTTTACCAATTGAATTTGGGCCTAGCAAACTTGCATTTTTTGCAAACTTCTCGACTTTGGTTTTTTCTGCTTTTGGCAAACAACCTGCGACGACAAGAGGTTTTAAACTTGAATCCATAATTTTACGAATCATCTTATCTGCTGTGGCATCTTTTACTGAACAAGTAACAATGACATTAAGATCCGAATCTTCTGAATTTTCTGCTAAAGTGTGTCCTCCGTTAACAATTAAACCTGAGATCATTTCAGAGTCTGAGTAACTAGCAGAACAGCCATAAGCCTCCACCCAAATTTTTGCCATCTTACCCTAACAATGAACTGACTTCTTTATTTGTCATCAATTTTTTTGAGACCACTAGTTCTCTAATTGTTTTTCCTGTTTTGAGTGATTCTTTGAACAAGTCTGCAGATTTTAGATATCCAATTTTTGGTGTAAGTAGTGTAACAATTACTGGACTATTTTCAATATTTTCTTTAAGTTTAGTTTGATTTGCGGTTAAACCATCAATTAAATTTGTAGAAAATATCGGCAAAAAGTTTGTTAGCATATCGGTAGAATCTAAGATTGCCTTTAACATTCCAGGTAACATCACATTAAGTTCAAATTGTCCCGCTTGTCCTGCAAATGAAACTGTAGTATCATTTCCTATCACACTAAAACAAATCATATTCATACATTCTGCTAGAGATGGATTTACCTTTCCTGGCATAATTGATGAACCAGCATGAACTGCTGGTATTCCTATTTCTGCTAATCCTGCTATTGGTCCTGATGCCATTAATCTAATGTCATTTGAAATTTTGCCTAATTCTATTGCAAAATTTTTCAATGCAGATGATGCATTTACAACTGAAAATTTACTTTGAAGTGAATGTTGCATGTTTTTTTGAGGAATTAATTTTAATTTTGAAATTTTACTTAATTCTGAAATTACTATTTTTCTATATCCTTTTGGTGTATTCGCTCCAGTTCCTACTGCGGTTCCTCCAAGTGCAACTTGTTGTAATCCTGCCATAGATGTTATCATTGCATGTTGAGCTTTTGTTAATGATGTCTCGTAAGCTTCAAATTCACTTCCAAGTGTTACTGGAAGTGCATCCATCAAATGAGTACGGCCTAGTTTTTTATATTTTGAAAATTGTTTTGATTTTTTTCTGATTGATTTAATTAATTTATCAATTACTGGAATTAATTCATTAAATGAAAAAAGTATTGCCATATTCATTGCAGTAGGATATGTATCATTGCTTGATTGAGACATGTTCACATGATCATTTGGATGAAGAAATTCGTATTGCCCTTGTTTTTTACCTAAACCTCTTAATGCAACATTTGTAATCACTTCATTAGAATTCATGTTGAATGCTGTTCCTGCACCTGAGTTTATCATGTCCACAACAAATTGATCAATATATTCTCCTGAAAGAATTTTATCACAGGCCTTGACTATCGCGGTTCCTTGTTTTTTGTTAATTGCTTTTGTTTTCATATTTGCAACTGCCGCTGAACGTTTTATCATAACAAACGACTTGATCAAATTTCGGTGAGATGGATTACCTGTTACATTATACTGTTTGATTGCCCTTCCTGTAAATGGCCCATAATATGCGTCAGCAGGAATTTTTACTGGACCAAGAGAATCTTTATCTGATCGATACTTCAACATATTCTCTAAAACATCCAAGAATAAAAACTGAATTTTTAATGTGATATGCGTATATTGATAATATAGTTTGCACTTATTCCAAACTCTAAGAACCAAAAATGAGTAGTAGACACATAAAAAAACTGTAGGTTTTATATAATCTAGTTCAAGCAACGAAGAACATGAATAGACGTATTAGTACTATTATGACCGTAGCTGCAATCGCAGTTATGGGAGGCGCACTATTCGGAAGTTCTATCACTGCTCCACTAAACAGTGGTACTACAATGGAAGTAGAGACATCTCCACTTGCACAAGTAGCTGCCATGGGCGGATTAGAACTAGTAATGCCTGAAGCATATGCATCAGGCCCATGTGGTGATCTACTTAACTCAGGTCGTCCTGTAGTCAACTTTGACCTAACTGGTGAAAGTGTTGATCTTCCAACAATGACCGGAAGTACCTACAGCGCAATGACCTTTAGTGGCCAAGTCCCAGGACCAACACTAAGAGTTACGCAAGGTGACGTTGTACACATGACATTGACAATTCCAGGTGATGAGGTAACTCAGCACGGAAACGATATGCATGCATCACAAATGTCATCAAAACCTTACATGGGTGCAGTAAAAATCGGTGAAACCGGTGAATACTGCTTTATTGCAGAAGTTCCAGGTGTTTTCAAATATCACTGCTCAGGTGTTGACCTAGCAGCAATGGACCAACACGTACTTTCTGGTATGTATGGTATTACTATTGTTGACCCACTCGATGGTTACAAAAGACTAATGGTGGAAAAGACAGCACTACAAGGCGGTGAAGTTGTAAAGGACAAACAATTCTATGATGCTGACGCACTAGAGTTCCAATTGCAATACAACCAGTTGTACTTAACTGACGCTGGTACTTACGACATGGGAAAGATGATGAGTCACTCAACATCTCAAACTGTTGTTAACGGACAAGCATTTGGTTATGTTCCAAACGGAATTCATAACTTACTAATGTTCGGCGATGCAAACAAGAACATCTTCTTAGCACAACCATGGAATTCTATGGACTTAAAACAACATCAATCACAACTACTCTTCATACCAACTGGAGAACATGTTCGTATCTTTGTTGAAAATCAAGGTAACGAACCAGTCTTCTGGCACGTAGTCGGAGAAATTGTCGATAGAGTTACACAAGGTAACAGAGTTCAAGCACAAGGTACTGAAACATGGTTACTCGGTGGTTCACAAAATATGATCGTAGATATGGTCTTTGATGAACCAGGCGTTTACGCAGCAGTAAATCATGATTATGCAGCTATCTATAGTGGTGCAGCAACTATCTTCGTTGCAGGTCTTCCATTAGACCCAGTAAATGAAACCGCAACCGCACTTGGCGTAGTCCAAGGTGCAGTCGATGCAGGTTCATATGCAGGTGTCTTAGGTAACCCACACGATGCAGTTCCACCAGCAGGATTGAATACAATTTCACATCCAGCATTGAACGTACATTGCATGTGTACTGATGATGTTGCAAATGCAGCAATTGAAAACGGCGCTTTACCTCTATGGGAAGTAATCCCAGCTGTATTAGCAGCTGCACAAGGATAAACTACCATTACCCCTTTTTCCTTTTATTTTATGAACCAAGTGGATTCTAGCTTGTACAAATCTTATTTCAAGAACAAACACATTATCTGTATTATCTGAACATAATCCAGATTCTGGTGCCTACAAAAATTCCAACTGCTGCAATAATGCACACTATTGGTATTATCTGAACATAATCCATATGCTTCATATCATTATACACATAATTTATGGAAATCTATGCCTCACAATGATTATATTAAATGAATTCAGGCTTTTTGCATGAGTATGAATCAATCAGTCTTGATATGTGATCAAGTAAATCCTGTCTTAAATGAAATTTTAGAAAAAAATGGATTACAAATTACATATGAACCCGAAATTACTCCCGAACAAATTCAAGATAAAATTGAAAACTTTGAAGTTGTCATAGTTAGAAGCAGAACAAAAATTACTAAAGATATGATTGACAAAGCAACTAAATGTCAAATTATAGCAAGAGTTGGTGTTGGTTTAGATAATATTGATCAAGCAGCTGCTAAAGAAAAAAATATTCGTGTAATTAATGCAGTTGAAGGTGCAATGAATGCGGTTGCAGAATTAGTTATTGGTTTAATGTTATCTTTAGCAAGAGAAATTCCACGAGCTGATAGAGAAGTACGAAATGGAAATTGGATAAAAAAAGAATTAATGGGTACTGAATTACGTGGAAAATATTTAGGAATTGTTGGATTAGGTAATATCGGAAAAAGACTTGGACGTCTTGCTAGAGCATTAAACATGAACATTATTGGATATGATGTTGTTCCAATAGATGAAGAATTTTCAAAAGAAGTAGGTTTGATGAAAGCCGATCTTGGAACTCTCCTTGCAAGCTCTGATTATGTATCATTGCATGTTCCATTATTGGACAGCACTAAACATTTGATTAATGCTGAAAAAATGAGCACAATGAAAAATACTTCTCGTATAATCAATACCTCTAGAGGCGGCGTAATAGATGAGAATGCACTATATGAATTTCTAAAGGATGGAAAACTGGGTGGTGCGGCATTGGATGTATTTGAGGTTGAACCTGCTACTTCAAACAATCTAGCAACCCTACCAAACTTCATTTCTACGCCTCACATGGGCGCTCAGACAAAAGAAGCTCAGTCTTTAGCTGCAAATGTTATAGCAGAAAAGATAATACAAATCCTTAGAGGCGTTACATAGGATTGAAACTAAAGACTGTATACATAACCGCACTTATTTTCTCAATAATGATCCCTTCGGCATTTGCTGATACAGTTTCAACTGAAATTGATAATACAAATTATGATATTGTTTATACTGGAAATAATGTCGTTTTAGAATCAGCTACTGCAGACCTTGATTTCATATCCTTAATTTTTGAAACAAATGTATCTGGTTCTGAAGGTGAGATAACCATAACATTCCAACGAGACTTTTTTGATGCTAAACTTGGATATTCTGACGATGATTTCTTTATTTTATCTGATGGAGATGAAATTGAATTTGAAGAAGTAAAAACTGATGAATCTAGAACTTTATCTTTTTCACTTTCTGCAGGAACTGAAGAAATAGAGATTATTGGAACAATTCTTGCAACTAATTCATTTTTGATAGAACAAGAACAACAAGCTGAAGATTCTGCAGCGAAAGCACAAGCCGATGCAGAAGTCGCAGCACAAGCACAAGCACAAGCCGATGCAGAAGCCGCAGCACAAGCACAAGCCGATGCAGAAGCCGCAGCACAAGCACAAGCCGATGCAGAAGCAAAAAATATTGAAGAAGAAAAACTTGATAAATTAATGAATTCATGTGGTGATGGAACTGTCTATGAAAATGGTGAATGTGTTTTATCTCCTATGGGAAAAAATGCATCTGATACAAGAACTGGTCCTCTTATCTATTCAATAGTGATTGGAATGTCAATCGGAATTGTGATTATGATGATTTTATGGGGAATTGGAAAGAAAAGTCACAAAGTTTTATCTGATGATAATTCTTGAGAAAATGATTTTTGATCAATTGGAATTTTAATTACTCTATCATTAATTAAAAATTGTAATGCATCTCCATAAATTGTATCTGGAATTTGATTATTTATCCACCATCCAGTTGTAATCCTAAACCACTCTGGTATTTCTAATTCTTGGCTCGGTTTAGGATTAAAAATAATATTTTCATCAATTAAAAACTGAATACATTTTGCAAATTCATCATCCTTTGTTTGTCCACTAACCCAAATCTTTGATATGTCTTTTATCCAGTATGGAATACCGATTGTTCCATCATTAACAATTGTAAACGATGTAATTGATATGGCACCTGAATATTGTACTTCTAATTCATAGGTACCTTCGCTCCATATCACGCTATCAAATGCAAATGGAGCTATTACTCTTGATTCCTCTTGTGAAATAGGTAATGTCAATAATTGACTTTTATTTCCATTTGTGTTTGTGATAAAAATAATTGCGTCTTCTCCTGTAATTTCCGAAACTATTATCGTGTAATCTAATTTTTCTCCATAATTATAGTTGGAAGATGAAATCACTATTTCGACATCTTGTATATCTTGAGCATATGCACTGGTTGAAAAAATAATACTAACTCCGAGAATTAACAGCAAATATTGTCTCATACTCTTAACAATTTCATACACAATATAATGAATTTTGCATTTTTTCTCATAGGATTATTAAGGGGATTTTTTTCTATGAATCTAATGACAATTAGCCAAGATGATGTATGGTACAAAATGTGGAAGGAAAATTCTATTGTATTGAGAGAACGTGCAATTGTATGGAGAAAAGAAGATGCAGTTACCCGTATTGAAAGACCTAGTAGACTCCTTCGTGCAAGACGACTTGGCTATAAAGCAAAACAAGGAATAGTTGTAATCAGAATGAGAGTTGGTACTGGTGGGATGAGACGTCAGAGACCACGAGGTGGCAGACGTCCAAAACATCTTGGTGTAACTCGAATAAAACAAGATGACAATATGAAAACGGTTGCTGATAGACGTGTCCTTGAAAGATATCCAAACATGAAACTTTTAGGTTCTTATTTTTTGTACAAAGACGGTAAACATTACTGGTATGAGGTAATCTTAGCAGATCCATCACATCCAAGTATTTCAAAAGATAAAGAATTAAGAAAAAGAGTACTTTCTACTGCTGCATGATAAAAAAATTATTAATTTTTCTAGTACTATTATCTATAGTTGTTCCATTTGCAGATGCAGTTCCACTTTCTGATAAAACTGGTCTTAAATTCACTTTCCCTGTGAAAACGGATGATTATTCATTTGTAGTTGAAGCTACTGGAAATCTTGACATAACTAATCTGGATTTTGACAAGGAAAAAAAATCAATTACATTATTTGTTCTAAGTTCTTTAGAAAATAATTCACTTGAGGTTAGTTTTCCTAACAAATTGATTGGTGGTAATTATTCTATATTTCTTGACGGTGAAAAATTCACCCCAAAACTACAAACAGGAAGTAATACGACATTTGTAACAATGGATTTCATAGGAATGGGAAAACACAACATAATGATAGTTGGAACTACATATCTTGACGTTTTTGAAATTAAAGATGTAATCGATTATAAAATATCTACTGGATATGTTGATGATATATCTGAAAATCAATCCACTAATTCTATAATTTTTACATTATTTGATCCAGGTGATAATGGAATATTGTCTATACAATTATCTGATGATGTAATGATGCCATTTGATGATGGTTCTTTTGTTGTTATGATTGATGATGTAGAGTCAGATTATGTACTTGATGGTGATACTATGAACATTTCATTTAATTCTAATAATGAAAAAATTGAAATTTTTGGAACATACGTGGTACCTGAATTTTATGAAATTGCGCCATTAGTTCTTGCAACTTCTTTTATTGGTTTGATAGTTCTAAGAAAATACAAAAAATTATTCATTTAATAATTTTTCAATCATAGATTCCAAATTTGTTGTTTGGCCAAATGAAACATCACGTAATATTCCTTTTCTATCTACTAGAATTGTAGATGGCGTTCCATTCAATTGGTACATTTCAAACGTCTCTGCTGAGTATTCTTTTGTTTTAAAATATTCTCTCACTCTTGTAAAAATCTGTTCTTTGTAGCTATCTGGCTGCGAATCAAAATCTGGAATCTGATTTTTGACAAATGCAGTCATCTTTTCTTTAGTCGGCTCTCCTGCTTTTACCAATGAATCCATTGCAACTGGATATGGAATCTTATATGATAATTTTCCTTCATTGAGTTGACCATATTGAGATAATGCCTGTTTTGTATCTCCAACAACTTCTCCTGTTGTAAGAAGCATTTCTAAATTCTCTAGCGTATTTTTATCATAATCCTCAAATGCGGTTGCTACGCCCATTACGGTTAATCCATCTCCTTTGAATTTTTCATAAATGTTAATTATTTCTGGAATTGAATGCATAAAACACCCTGGGCAATTTACTTGAAACACTTCAACTAGTTTGACATTATCTCCTTCTTTGTCAAAGTTTGTATCCATTCCTTGAACCCATTTGCCTAGTTTTAGGTTTGGTGCTTTTTCTCCAATTACTGCCATGATTTTTGTGATTTTGTTTTCTATTAAAAAACATAACGTCCATTTTAAAAAAAAGGAATTAAAAAGGACTGGAAAAAACCAAAAATATGGATGTAGTACCACAATCTAGAATTGATCTCTTTGCAGAGATGGAATCTCATTATGAAAAACAAGATACTGAATATTTTGTTAAATTATTAGAGCATGAAGATTATGTTGTTAGATGTAGAGCTACATGTATCATAGTTGATCTTGGTGGTGAGGATAAAGTCCAATATATTGCCAAAGTTCTCAAAGATGATCCAAATGAATTAGTTCGTCATGAGGCTGCATTTTCACTAGGTCAAATGTGCTTTAGTAGCGGAATTGCACCACTTGAAGATGCTACTGCAAATGATCCTAGCATGTTTGTTAGACATGAAGCAGCAGTTGCACTAGGAGTTGTTGGTTCTACAGGTGAGCCTGAGGTCTTAGAAAAAGCACTAAATGATCCTGAAGAGTCTGTTAGACATTCTGCAGTAGTTGCATTGTCTAATCTTGAATTCATGAAAACATTGTGTAAAAATGAAAAGTTTGGTAAACTTACTGGCGGATAACTTCTTTTACAATAGTTCCTTTATTATTTGGATTTTCTAATTTGTATAATGTTCCTATTTTTGCATTAGTCCATAATTCTTCATCATTTGTAGCTATGATAAACTGGAAATTTTGATTTAAACTACTTGATAGTTTACGTAATGCCTGCAAAAACATATCAGAACGTTCCTGGTCTAAATTTGCAGTTGGTTCATCAAGCATTATCGTTTTCAATGGTGTTCTAGCCATCATTTCTGACATAGCTAATCTAATTGCAAGTGCAACACAACGTTGTTCTCCTGTACTAAAACTTCCTAATGTTCTCGGTCCCTCGATTGTATCACACTCAGTAACTATTTTTCTATCTATTTCTTTCAATGTGATTCTTCTCACATTTGTTCCTAAAGTTATCATATACGATGATGCCTTTTCTGAAATTTTTCTTAACGCAGAATATCTTAATCCTACAAATGTATTACTTTTCTCTGAGAAAATTACATCTTTAATTTTTTTAATCTCAGAAATAAATCCACTTGCTAGTTTCATCTCTTTAATTATTGGCTTCAAGTCTTCTATTCTTTTTTCTGCAGAAGTAATTTTATTTGAAATTTGTCCAGAATTCTCTATTATCTGTTCTAGTTTTTGCCGATTTTGAGTTAGTGCATCTTTCTTCACTCTAAATTCACCATGATCAAATCCTTGAGATTCTTCTTCAATTTGCAAAATTTTTTCATATTTCATTTTTGCATGAGAATCAATTGTTGACGCTTCTAGAAGTTGTCCTGAGTTTATAGTCACTGGCATCTCTCTAATTTTTTGAATTTTTTCTTTGATGGTTTCAGCAATTTGCTCTAATTCAATCTCAGTTGAAATATTATGTGTCTTGAGTTTTACGTTTGCATTCTCTGCTTCATTAAGTTTGTAAGTCAATGTCTTAATCGAATCTTCTAATTCGGACTGTTTCTTTTTTAGAATAATTATTTTTTTACTTAATGTCTTAATTTTTTCTTCAACATGCTCCTTTTGATATAATGGTTTGAGTTTATCAACTGGGGAATCACAAACTGGGCACTTCCCATCTCTTAATTCAAGTCTATTTGCAAATTCACTTTGTTGTTCATAACGAATTTTTTCTTTTTCGGACTGGTCTAAATCCTTTAAGATTATGCGTAATTCTGTATTATAGTCTAAAATTTCTTTATCTATTCTTTCTTTATTATTTACAATTGAAAAACATCCTGCACATTCATTGACTTTTCTTTCATCATTTTTCACTTCTTTCTGAAGTTGATTTTTATCTCGATTTATTGCATCATTCACATATGAAACTAAATCTTCTTTTAAATTTGGTAATTCTTTAAATTTAACTTCTCTTACACTATCTTTCTCAATTTCCTTTTCTAATTTACATATATTATCTTCCAGATTTATTTTATTTTTCTTTAATTCATCTCTTTGCGGGATTGATTCTTTGATTTCTCTTTCTTTCTCTTGAAATTCTCTTTCCAGACGTTCAACATCTTCGTATGAGTTTTGATAATTCTCTTCTAAATATTCTTTAAATTCATTTTTTCCATCATTTAATATTCTATCTAATTTTTTAAATTTCTCAGCACCTAATACTTTATCTATTAATTCACGAAATACATCACCTTGTTCTACTATACTTTGTAGATCTTTTAACGGTACAACTGTTGCAATTTTAAATGTTGAGTGATCTAAATTAATTAATTCACTGATTTTCTGCTTTACAACTGTTGAACTTTTTGCAATTAATTCTCCTGATTCATCTTGCAGTTCAATCTTCTTAGGCTTTCCATTTACATAATGTCGGAACGCACTATATTTTTCACCTTTTATCCTAAATGTTGTTTTTGTATACATTTGATTTTCTCCAATTCGTTGTAAATCTTCTACATTTACGTCTCTACCATTTTCTCCAAAAAATGAAAACATCACTGCATCCAAAATGGATGATTTTCCTGCACCATTATCCCCAATTAATGCAGTAATTCCTTCATCAAGTTTTATGGTTTCACTTTTGTATGAGATGAAATTGTTTAGTTCAATTGATTCAATCATTTTTTATTTCTTCCCTTGTAGTCTTCAAAATTTTTAATGATTATTTCTTTTAACTCACTTTTATCCGTATTTACAAGTGGATACCATTGTTCAAACGCAATTTTAGCTAATTCTGGTCCAACGTTATCTGTTGCTAATCTTTTAAAATCTTCATCGATGCTATCTGAATCATCCATTAGGAGAGTGTATTGTTCATCATCTTTTGATGATTTCAGCTGAAGTTTTAGTACTTGCTCGTCCAGTTCTTGAATCAGACCTCGATTTTTTTCATAATCCTCATTTGAAATTGTCAAATACACTAATGGCTTACGTTCTTGATCAATCTTTGAAATTAATTCATTAATTTGCTCATGAAATTTGTCACTATTTGCCTCTATCACATATCTTGGTCGTAAATCAAGCTCAATCCATTTTGGAATTGCATCTTCTGATGAAATATCAACAATGTAAAATCCTTTTGGTGGATCTTTTATTCCCTCTGAAGATGCTAATTCAATTGAACCTGGGTAGACTAGTGGACCTCCTAAGAAATCATACTTCTTTTCAAAATTTTTATGAATGTCTCCTAATGCATAGTAAGTAAAATTTTTTGGTAAATCGTTTGCATTAATTTCTCCTGCATGAAAATGTACATCATTTAATGCTTGATGTGAAACTAGTATTTTATGTCCAGTATGATTTTTTGCTAGTAAATCCATTTCCTTAAATTTCTCTAATAATAAATCACGGTCCTTTCCTTCGTCGTGATGATCTAATCCTATTATGAGAACATTCCCAAATTTTGTTGGTTCTCCATCTCCAATGTAATGTGAATTATCCGTCATTGAATATAGCCAGGCTATTGAATTCGCTTTTTCTTTTGGTTTATCATGATCTCCTAAAATAAAATATGATTGAATATTATTACTTTTTAAAAGTATGAGCTGTTGCATTAATAGTAATATTGCTTCATTTGGTGGACGTTTATCATTAAAAATATCTCCTGAAAAAATTACAAAATCAACTTTTTCTTCAATTGATTTCTTTACTGCCTGTTTTAATGCATCATAGATGTCTTGTTCCCTTATCGATAGATGATATTGACGTTGACCAAGATGTGTATCTGATATATGCGCAAATTTCATTTTAGTAATCCTTCTTGATTAGTCCTTTAGTTGATGGAGCTCCTACTTCTTCAAATCTTTTTGCCATTGTCCATTGATCAACTGCATTCTGGTCAGAACCAATCACTTTACCTTTCATCTCATCAATGTGAATTATTGCTGGTAAGTTGACCCATTGACCTACCAATACAGCATCACCCACATTCAATGATGTCAATTGAGCAATCAAATCTCTACTAATTGATTCTGATGCAGATGCAATTTGATGTTGGTCATCTTCTTGAACCATTTTCATTACTGCTAAAGAGCCCATCTGACTGAGAATGCTAGGCTCAATATTTCGAGGTCTTTGTGAAACTACGCACAATCCTAATCCGAATTTACGACCTTCTCTTGCAATCTTTGTTGCCCAATATTTTGCTCTGGCATCTTCTCCTTTAGGAATGAAAACATGAGCTTCTTCAATAATGACAAAAATTGGGCTGTTGAACATGTAACTTTTCTTTGATTTACTTTTTGCACTTTTTGCATTACTTGCAGCTTTTCTATCATTAAGTAATTCTTGAAGATAATATCCTAATGCAACATTTGCTTGTTTGTCACTAAATTCTGAAACATTGAGAATGTTGAGTCTTCCTTCTTTGATTAATCCTACAGGATATACCATGTCTGGATCTAAAATATCTGCAAATCTATTACGTGCATCATCAATTTTATCTTGAACTCTATCTGCTGAATGTCTTTCTTCTTTTCTTTCCGGATCACTTCCAATGTATTGTACTTGTTGATCCAATGCTTCCCAAAAACTAGAAGATTCTTTAACTTCAGGTGTGAATGCTTTTCTCAAAATTCTCTGCTGAATATCTGCTCCTTCTCTAATCTCTAAAACTTCTGATAATGTTTCAGCATCTAGTAGTCTTGGATTAATTTTTGCATCAATTACGTTAATTTTTGGTATGTCTAAATCTGCATAGTCATTGTGATAATCAAAAATAATCACTGTTCCACTTAATGCTGCAATTTTAGATGCAAGTAGTGAAACAAGGTTACTTTTTCCCATTCCAGTCATTGCTAAAATTCCTAAATGTCTTGAAACAATTTTGTTTAGATTAATTTTTGAATCAATATCTTGATTTCTTAAGAGATTACCAATTTTCAACCATTCATTTCTTTCAGGTGCAAAAATATCTCCAAGATCTGCTTTTGTTGCTTTGATTACTTTGGTTCCTGGTAATGGTGGAATTGCAGGAAGTATTGCTTTTCCTTTTCGTAACATTTCTAAGAAACCTAAAATCAAAATTTTCCCGGTGTAACTTTTATCTCGCTTGTTGAGTTCGGCAAGTTCAATACTTTCTTCTGCTTCGTCAAAATTTTTCACATCGGATAATGCTGCACTTGTAACAAATGATGTTTCTACTAGACCTACAATTTTACCTTCATCAACTTCTATTATTACATATTCACCTATTGGAAGCGCTCTTGATGACTGTACTGTTACTACATTTGGCTTTGATTCTCCTACCACAAATCCTAGACTCATCCTAAAACCTCTCTTGAACCAATCTCATTTGATAGTCCATGTATACTTGCCAGTTTTACAAGATCTTTTCCTGAAATTTTACAGTTATTGTGAGCTAGTTTTAGAGAATATGGATATCCGCTTATACTATTTTTGTAAATTTTATTCAATACTTGTTTGAAATCTTCATTCGTATATCCTGTTCCAAATAATTCTACTTTGATTAGTGGTAATGAATCTGCTAATCTTGCAAAAATTGATGTAATGATTTTATCTTTTCCAAATTTTGAATCTTCAAATATCTTACTAAATCCAGGTGTTCTTGCGGCATGATTATAATAAAAAATATCTCCTGCAATGGCTCCCAAATCTTCAAATTGTTTTCGTGTGTTAGATGTTTTTGAAATAAATACAACATTGTTTCTTTTTTTCATTGCATTAACCATTGATTCTGTCAACGATGCTTGTCTTGTCATAAACTGTGAATAAAGTGATCCGTCCATTAAAACTAAATCTACATTATCAATTGACATGTTACATGCCTCAATCTCCATTTTACTTGCTAATGATGCTAATACGGGATTTGTATCCAATCCAAAATCGTGCAAGTCTGCAATTATTTCTCCATCTGTTTTTATTGATACTGCTGTCACTGCCCATAACTCTGCACCCTGGAATTTTGTGCTGTTGAAACTACTATCAATACCTGCAGAAACTACTTCTTGTTTTTCTGGTTTGTATCCAATCCAATTTTCCTTTGCTTTTTGTATGATTTTATCATATTCCGGTCCTTTGAGAATGGATAATGTTTTTTCACGATTGATTATTGCATCTTTGAAAACTGTATTGAGCATAATGTATAATTCTGGTTTTCATGAATATGAACATTAGGGTAGAAAATGAGCTGGCTATTTGTCAGAACTGAATGTTATTTCTTATCTTTGGATTCATCTGGTTTAGTTTTATCCCACATGTGCATATTTCCACGTAACAAAAATGAACCTACAATAATTGTAACAAGTCCTGCTACTATGAACATAAAGCCTCTACCTATCATTCCAAGTTTTGACATATTCTGATCTAGAATGCATTATTATTAAGACGTATTTCTTGAAGATTATGCCAAAACGAAAAGATATTGCAACATGGATTGCAATTCTAGCCGGTGGAATCGGGTTCTTCTTATTTTATGGCGTTGCAGCAGACCTGATGAGATAATTTACGAATTTAATTACCTGTAATCTAAACTCATTTTATGATTGAATTTGATGATGAGGTAAAATATCTTGTAAATTTTCAAAAATTAGGCTATGTTGCAACCGTCTCTTTAGATGGCACTCCAAATCTTTCACCAAAAGGTACAATTGCAATTCTTGATGACTCCCGATTAGTATTTGCAAACATTCGGTCTCCTCAAACAATTGAAAATCTAACAAAAAACCCCTCAATTGAAATTAATGTAATAGATCCTTTTTCTCGTCTGGGGTATAGATTCAAAGGATTGGCTAAAATTCTCTCAGATGGGGATGATTTCAAAAATATCCTTGATTATTTTGAGAAAAAAGGCATCAAAAGTAAAATTTCTCATGTAGTGGTAGTAGATGTAAAATCTTTTTCTGAAGTAACCTCTCCTTCATATGATTTAGGTATCAAAAAAGATGATTTAGTGAAAAAATGGAAAAAATATTATAACTAACTTTGTGATTTCTTTTTTGTTTCGGTATGTGCCTTTCTTTCTTTATCTAATAATTGTCTGATAACCTCAAGCTCTTTTGTTGTATCTTGTAATCTTTTATTTGTTGTAGCAATTATCTGACTTGCAGCTTCAACCACATTTTTTGAATCATCTCCTTCATTATTTTTTGTATCTGTCTTTTTCATTTCTCCTAATCTTTTTTTAAGAACTTCTAACTCATTTTTTCTTTGATTTAATTCCTCATCAATTTTCTTTTTTTGATTTTCTGAATCTGAAATAAATGGCTGATTTTTCATTATTTTTTCTTCTAATTCTTTATTAATTTCTATTTTTTTAGCAATATCATTTTGAATATTTTTTAATTCTATTTTTGAATCGCTAATATCTTTTAAAATATCATCTGTAATTTGATTATTCACTCTTGTTTCGTTAGTATTTACTTGTGAAGTTCCAAGTGCGCGTAATTCTTTTTTTGATTGAATTATTTTCCCTACAATTTCATCATATTCTTTTTTTGATAATTCAATTTTATCTAGTATTGTGCTCAATCTTTCATTTTTCTCTTGAATCTCGCTTTCTAATTTTCCAATCTCGCTTTCTGTTTCATCTTTAATTTTTTGTAGATTTTCGTTTGTTTCCTGATAAACATTATCCTCTTCTTTTTTTGATTTTTTAAATAATCCCATTTCTAACTCTTAGATCCGTTTTGCCTTTCTAATAAATCTCACATAAAATCCGGCTGCTCCAATTATAATTCCAAAAACCAATGATGCGATTCCTAATTCTGGGTTATCCGTGTGTAAATTTGGCGCTAAAAATAATAACAGTGCTCCAAAAATTATTAGAAAAAACCCTCCACCTTTTTTCTGTCTATTGTGTTCATTATGTGCCATTTATTTCACATATTTACCAATTTTCTCTGCTACGTTCTGTTTTCCAATATCTAAAATGAATGGGCCGATTTTAGGTCCTCTGGTAGTTGATAAGATAATTTGGTATAGTACTTTGAAAAAATCTTTTGGTTCTATGTCGTCACCTTTTGCAATTTGATATATTTCATTTTGTAAATCTTCAATCTCTTCATCTTTTTCTAAAAGAATAACTAGTTTACTTAGTGCACCTTTGACCTTTGAATCTACATCGATATTAATTTCATCAGATATATCAAATTCATCTGCAAAGTTTCCTGCCATTTCAATTAATTTATCAATTTTAGGTGATGTTTCTTTGATTGCATGATAATCGATTAATTTTTTATTTATTCTAGGAATCCTATCTTCTTTGAAAATTTTACATAATTCTAAAAGAAGTCTATAACTTACTTGGGATGGCATCTGTTTTGGGGGAGTTAATAGATTCACATATTCGTACAATCCTTTTGATTTAACTAATTTCGCTTCATTATCGATCTTGATTTTTCCAAAAAATATTTTCTCCAACTCATTATATTCGTCCATAAGTGATGGTATGTCTTCAAATCCCAACTCTCTTGCACCGGTAATTCTCTTGTATAGTAACAATAGTATTGATTCTGGTGTTCCAAATTTCAACCATGTTTGGGATGTTACAACATTACCTAGTGATTTTGATATCTTCTTTCCACCTTTGTCTAAAAACATTTCATATTTTACATGGTGTGGATGTGGAAAATTCAAAACATCGTCTGCAACCCAATCATTAACTTTGACTGAATCCATGATATCTTTTCCATACGCTTCAAATCTAATATCAAATGCACTCCATCTTGCAGCAAATTCCACTTTCCACGCTAATTTACCAAGATCTTTTTTGATATCGGCATCACCTTCATGCCCACAACCTTTGATAATCTTTCCACCAATTTCTGCATCGTGGCATTTGTAGCGAACCTTTCTTTCATCAGATAGATATTCTGTTGCTTCTGCAACATACAGTCTGTTACATTGTGCACATACGGGGAAATATGGTAAGAATTTTTGATATTTTTCTTGTCCGACTAACTCTTCAATTTTGGCTCCAATTCTTTCACTCTGTGTTAAGATTGTGTGAATCTGTTCTTGCAGTAGACCTTCTTTGTAGGTATCTCTTGCTCTTTTGAAGGTATATTCGATTCCTAATTTCTCTAATCCATCTAAGAGTCTACTGCTCATATTCATTCCATACGATTCATGTTCTCCTGTATGATCTGGTATTAGCGATACTGGTTTCCCAATATGTTCTTCAAGTGAATCTGGAAATCCAGCTGGAATTTTTCTTAATCCGTCAAGATCATCTGAATATGCAATTAATTCTGATTTGTATCCCATATTTTCTAAAGCAAGTTTTACTCCGTATGCTCTAACTGCATCTCCTAAACTACCAATATGAGGAATACCTGATGCACCTAGTCCACTTTCAACTCTGATTAAACTGGTATCTCTTCCCAGCTGTTCTTCTCTTTCAATTAATTCGGATGCTAGCTTGTCAATCCATGTACCTTTTCCTATAACATTTTGTTCAGACATATTTTATCACAACTCTTTTGCCATATATGGTCCATTATTTTTATAATTTAATTTTCTATAATATTCTCTTGTACCTACTCCACTGATTACACATAACTTATCTGATGACAAATCTGTTGCAGCAATTTCTTCTGCTTTCATCATCAACTTTTTTCCAATCCCTTGATGTTGAATACTAAATTCTTCCTGTTCACCAATACCAATTGCTTTTCCAAATACGTGAAGTTCTCTTACAATTGATGTTTTATGGGTAATTTCCGGTCTATGTGCATTTTGACTAGGTTTTCGTAGTCTCAAAAATCCATATGTCAAGTCATTTTCATCATTAAATGACAAAAATACCTCTTTACCCCCACATGCATCATAATCTATTCTTTCTAATTTTAATTCTGTAAATTCTTTTTTATTATTCAAACCTGCTTCTCTACATCTAATACACTTACATGATGTTCCTTGTTTTTCTAATTCTTGTTGAACTTTTTGTCTTAAATTTCCCATTTTTGGACCATCAACAATTTCATCTGTTGTTATTTCTCGTTGAACTCTCATGATTCGAACCCATTTTGGTATAATTTTTTTGGATTCAGTTAAAACGTTAATCATTTCTTCTGTTGAATACGGTTTATAATTTCCTAATTTATAATCATCATAAAGTGGTGTATCTTTTAACACTAAAGCAGGATAAATCTTTAACATATCCGGTTTGAACTCTTCCATCTCAAATAATTTTTTAAAATCAGCAATGTCTTCTTTTGGACTCATGGTTGGAAGTCCTGGCATCATATGTGCAACAACTTTGTATCCTGCATCTTTTGCAATTTGAAATGAACTTATCACTTGTTGTAAATTATGCCCTCTATTCACAATATTATAAACTCGTTCAGTTAGGCTTTGAACACCAATTTCTACTCTGGTTGTTCCATAATCTAACATCATATCAACATGTTTTTGTTGACAATAATCTGGTTTTGTTTCTATTGTGAAACCAACATTTCGCATTTTTGCTTTTTCATTATTTCTTTTTGCATCTTCTAAACTACTTGATTCAAATCCATTAATTGCATCATAACACGATTTTATGAAATTTCGTTGATAATCATCTGGCATAAACAGGAACGTTCCTCCTACGATAACTAATTCTAATTTTGTAGGATCATGTCCAAATGCAATTAATTGCTCAATTCTTCTTTTTATCTGACTTCCTGGTTCATAATCATCTTCTATTGCACTAAGTGTTACAGGTTCTTTTCCTGTGTAGCTATTTGGAGTATTGATCTCTGTTCCCCCCGGGCAAAAAGTACATCTTCCATGTGGACATGCAAATGGTTTTGGCATTATTGCAATGACTGTTACCCCTGAAGCTGATTTGACAGGTTTTTTTAGTAAAACTTTCTGAAGCTTTAAGAATTGTTCTTCGGTTGCAGATGATAATATTTCTGAATTTCTAGGTAATCTTTCTAGTGCATATTTTGCACATATCCCTTTTATTTCATTTTTAATTTGACTTTTTTCAGGATTATCAATTTGAGATAATTTATCACAAATTTCTTTACATGCGTGTAAAAAATTCTCGCTTAATTTCTGCATGCATTATGCAAATAGATGTAACATAAAATGGTTTAAATGATATTTTACTTTCGTTTAGGAGCTTTCTTTTTAGTTGCCTTTCGTTTAGGAGCTTTCTTTTTAGTTGCCTTTCGTTTAGGAGCTTTCTTTTTAGGAGCTTTCTTTTTAGTTGCCTTTTTTCTAGAAGGTTTTTTAATTTGCTTTTTTAATGATTCTAATTCGTCCGTTAAAATCACCATCTCTTTGAGTACTTGTAATTCATCTCTTAATGTTGAAACTTGTTTCTCAAACTCTACTTTCTTTTTTAGTTCATCTTCTGATTGATTTTTTGCAGCTGATGAAGCTTGAACCTGTGCAGCAGATTCATTTTGTACTTTCTCTGCATCTTCAATTTTTTTGGTTCTTTCTTCCTCGCTCATTGAAGTTTCTCCATATTGGTCTAATTCTGTTTCTTTATTTTTTGCTAATCTTTCTAGATAATCTTTTTCATACTCTGAACGTAATTCTTCTCTAGACTTTTCGCTCATGAATGCTTTCTGAATTGGTATGATTTAAATAATTTTTAAAAATAGTTGGCCATACATTTGTCTATCATTCAGTTTCAGATTTGCTTACGTCTGCAGTAACTTCTTTTCTATAATCCATCTTCAACCAAATTGGTGTGATTATAGTTGTAACTGCTACCATAAGAACAATTGTTGTGTATACATCTCCTGTTAGTACTCCTGATGACAATCCCACTCCTGCTACAATTAATCCAACTTCTCCTCTAGAAATCATTCCTATTCCAACTCTCATTCCTGCAGCTTTATTCTTCAAAAATAACATGGCTGGAAGTCCACATCCAAATAATTTTGTTGCAATTGCAATTGCAATTACAACTGCACTTAACATCAATACATCCAAGTTCACGGTTCTGAAATCTACCTGTGCACCAATTATTGCAAAAAATAACGGTGCAAAAATTAATCCTATTCTGCTAATGAAATTCTCTATTTTCTCAAATACTTTGGTAGCGGATAATGCCATTCCTACCGCAAATGCTCCTACAATTGGAGATAATCCTAACATACCTGCAATTGCTGCTGCACCAAAGAATGATGCTGTGGCAATTCCTTCTACACTGCCAGTTGATTTCCATATTCTTGGTGTGATAACTTTTGGAATTATGAAAATGGCTGCAATTAATATCGCTGCAAAGAATCCTAATACTTTGAGAATTGTGAATGTTACATCTACCAAATCAATATTATCTAATGCCTCTGCACCTCCAAACGATGTTACAACTGATAATACTGCAATTGCTAGAATGTCATCTACTACTGCGGCGGCAATGATTAGTCTTGCCTCTGGAGATTTAATTTTGTTAAATTCTTTCAATACTTGAATTGAAATTGCTATGCTCGTTGCAGTGAGTGCGGTTGCAATCATCATTGCTTGTAATGCGTCAAATCCAAATGCTTGAAATACTAAAAGTCCTGCAAAGAATGGAACTACTACTCCTAATGTACCAACTGTAAATGATGCTTTTCCTCCACGCAAAAATTCTTTTGGCGTCATTTCCAATCCTGCCATAAACAAGATTACAATCGCACCAATTTCTCCAAGTGTTCTAATTTCAGGTCCGATTTGTAAAATTGATTCTCCTGTATCTGGATGTATCAAAAATGCTCCTAATGCAAATGGTCCGATGATCATTCCTGCAAGTAATTCTCCTAATACGATTGGCAGTTTTATTCTGCTGAATAATTCACCCATTAATTTTGCAGAAGCTAGCAAAATTCCTACTGCGATGATTATCTCTATGAAGTGTGCGTCAGCGCTCATTATCTAATATTTTTAGGATTACGTCATATAAGCCAAATCTAGTAAAATTTTCTAAGACAAGATGTTATTGATTTCTATGCAATTTTCAATTTATTAATAAAAACACCTTTGTTTTTACTAATTCTGCCAATTTCATAAGATTTCATCTTATGTCTGTTGAAAATTTTATGAATATTCTTGACTTGATTTTCTGGCGTAATAATACAAAATCCTATTCCCATGTTGAATGTTTTGTACATCTCTTCATTTTTTACTCCTGTATCTTCGATTAATTGCATTAATGCTGGAGTCTTTGGCATATTGTCCAAATGATATCCTATCTGTTTTAATCTCAATAATTTTGTAAATGCACCTCCTGTGATATGTGCCAATCCATTAATCTTACATTTCTTTAATGCCTCTAGAACCGGTTTAACATAAATCTCGGTTGGACGTAAAAGTGCGTTACCCAAATTTCCAACTCCTTTGATATTATCTTTGACTGAGTATTTTGGGAAAAGTGCTTTTCGTGCTAATGAATATCCATTTGAATGTAAACCTGAACTTTGTATTCCAATAATTATGTCCTTTGGTTTTATTTTATCTCCCAAGACCATCTCCTTTTTTGAAAGTATTCCTACAACCATTCCTGCAAGATCAAATCCAAAACCTTTACCTGAAATCAAATCTGACATTATTGCCGTCTCTCCTCCTACAATTGGCATTGCTGATTTTTTTGCACCCTTGACTAATCCTGATACAATTTGTTTGAATATTTTTTGATCATTTTTGTTTGCAGCGATATAATCTACAAATGAAATTGGTGTTGCACCTATACAGATTATGTCATTAACATTCATTGCAATACAATCTATTCCAATTGTATCGTATCTTTTCAACATATTTGAAATAATCACTTTTGTGCCAACACCGTCAGTGTGTGTTGCTAATAATTTTCCTCCAGGAATTTCAACAATGCCTGCATAATGACCAAAGCCATGTTTCATCTTGGCCATTTTTTGTAGACCGTGTGTTGATTCTATTAATTTACCAATTGCTCGTTGACTCTTTTTTATCTCTGAAATATCAACTCCTGCTTTTTTGTAAGTTATCGTCATATTCATTCACCTACATGTACATATTTGAATCAATTTTTTTATGTTCGGAATATTTGTCTGATAATTCTCTTAAATCTTCGCCAATCTGTTTTTTCTGCTTCTCTAAATTTTTAGTATTAATCTCAGTTTCATACACTCTATTTACTGCATCAATAATTGTTGCAGCAGCTACAGGATCTGCAATTAATTCATTAGCTTTTACAAGTAATGTAATGCCGCGAATTTTCCTAATTAGGCACTCATTTAATATTCCACCTGAAATTCCGGTAATGAATCCTTGAGGGATCATCTGGATATCGTGTTCTTCCATAACTCTACACAAGTCAACCTCTGCTGCAAAAAATGCATTACCATCATGTTTTTTATCTGCAACTCCATCAAGTACAATTATTTCGTTTGAGCCTTTTTTTTCAGCCCAATCTAGAATGGCCATGGCAATATTATAAATTCCATCTTTACTGATTATTATTTCACAAATTATTGCACAGATGCTTCCGTCATTATTTGAATAAATTCTGAATGGATGTCTTAGTCTTCCTTGCATGAATACTGTTGATGGTGGTAAATGTTTTGAACGGAGAAATCCTATTTCTTTCATATCTAGTTCATTTATCATATGGTTTACTGCTATAGTTCCGACCAACCCTGCTCCTACAAACCCAACAAAAATTGTAGGGTTTTTTAATTTATTTTTCTCTATTTCATAGATCTCTGCTTCTGGTATGTTTGACTGCAATGTTTTACTGATTATGTTTTGTTTAATTACTTGTTCGCTTCATGAAGAAATATGTCTCGTGGCATGATTCGAATAATTATTTTTGGAACTGGTTCTATACTTTTTGTTTTGTTATATGCATCACGAATATTTTGATCTAATTTTTCTCATTTATTGTAAACAAATCAAGCATAATTCTTCCTTTTTCTGTAATGGTATAGATCACATTTGATCCAACTCTTTCTTTTTCTATGAATTTGTATTCTACACAAAAATGTAGATAATTTAGGAATGATTTTTTCATTCTGATCTTTGATTTTGAATATAAATCTGAGAATGTCATTGGGTTTGAGTTTAATTGATATAATAATTTCAAAAGAGAAAGTGTATTGAACTCCTTTGTTTTTGCTCTAACTGCATCTAACACTTGTTCGTCTCGTTGAATTATGAATCCCTCAAATCGTTCTGCTACTTCTAGTGGTATGTATGTTAATCTTGCTCTCATACAGTATGGTACCGTACTTTACCATATTAACGTTAAGTCATGCATTGTTGAGCTATTTGATCAGTTTTACTGAACTTGAACAAACCATAATTATCTATTTTCCTTGTTAGAATTGTGAATTATACGGAAGGAATGTGATTTAAACAAGATATCTTGGCATAGTTGTTGTGGATATACTTGATATTGGTAGTGTACTTGCAGGGTTAGTCCTTCTATGTATTGGTGGATATGCTATCGTTTCTGGTGGTGTTTCTCTTGCAAAGAAACTTCGAATTAGTAGTATGATTATTGGTTTAACGGTCGTGGCATATGGTACCTCTACTCCTGAGTTAGCTGCTTCTCTATTGGCTGCTTTTAACTCGCATACTGAATTAATCCTAGGAAATATCGTTGGAAGTAACGTCAGTAATGTTGGTATGGTGATTGGAATTTCTGCAATATTTACTCCACTTCTAATTAGTAAAATTACTGTTAGTAGATGGATTCCAATAATGATAGGTGTATCGTTATTAGTTGTAGCAATGTCATATGATGGTGAAATTTCACAAATTGATGGTGTCCTATTAATTGCAGCACTTATTGGATTTACAGCCTATACTATCAGAACTGTTAAAAAACAAAAGATTCAACAAAATGAAACTGTAGAAAATGAAGCACTAGAAGGTGAATACTTCTTATCAAAATTCAAAATTGAAACTTATCCTCAATCATTTGGTCTTATAGCAGCTGGAGTAATACTATTGTTTCTTGGTGGTCATCTCACAGTTGATGGTGCTGTAAATATTGCTGAAAACTTGGGGCTATCTCATCTAGTTATAGGGGTTGTAATTGTTGCAATTGGTACATCTCTTCCAGAATTAATCACCTCTATTATTGCAATAGCAAAAAAACAAACCGATATTGGTGTAGGAAATATCGTTGGAAGTAACATATACAATATCTTGTTAATATTGGGAGTTTCTTCAACTATCGTCGGAATACCTGTTTCCGCGGATGTTTTCTCTAATTATTACATAATGATTGCATTTAGTCTTGTTTTATTCATTGGATTTAGAAAATCTATTCCACGGTTTGTAGGAATTGGACTTACAATTGCATTTGTTACATATTTGGTGAGTCTTTTACTAAATTTTTTCTAGGATTTTGATATTGATATTTTTTAATCTTAATTAATTCAAAATACGATCCAAATTTATTTGCGTCATCCACTCCATCTAGTCCCTCGGAACCTGTAGGCTCTACCTCGAATTCTTTAATTTTCTTATATGTTGTATTTCTTTCAGCAGGAATTCTTCCTATACTTCTAATCAAGTGTCGTATTTCTTTTGGTCTTAATAGCTGACCATATTCTGCACCTGCTGCAGTTGATATGCTCTCATTGACTAGTGTTCCTCCAAAATCATTTGCTCCCCAATTGAGAAGTAATTGTGAAAACTTTGGTCCCTCTTTTACCCATGACATTTGGATGTTGTCTATTACATTATTCAACATGATTCGTGAAATTGCATGAACTAGAAGTGCATCATTTGAATTTGCACCTTTTTTGATACCTTCGTGAAGTTGATGTTTGTACATTGGTGCTTCAGAATAAATAAAATTGAGTGGAACAAATTCTGTAAATCCTCCTGTTTCTTTTTGAATTTCTCTAATTGTATCTAGATGGTTCACTCTGTGTTCATTTGTTTCTAAATGACCAAACATCATAGTTGATGTTGATTTTATGCCCATCTTATGTGCAGTTTTTATGACATCGGTCCAATCTTTTACTGAAATTCTCCCTGGAGAAATTTTATCACGTAGTTTTTGATTAAGTATTTCTGCTGCAGTTCCTGGAATTGTATCTACTCCTGCATCTTTTAATCTACTTAGATATTCTTTTGTTGAAATCTTTGATCTGCTTGCACCATAAAGAATTTCTTCTGGAGAAAATCCATGTATGTGTATATCTGGAACTTCTGTTTTGATTTCTCTACAAATGTTTTCATATAATCCTGCATCCATATCTGGTGGAAGTCCTGCTTGAACACATACTTCTGTAGCTCCGTACGTGTATGCTTCTTTTGCTCTTCGTGTGATTTCTTCAATAGGGAGTGTATATCCTTCTTCTTCTCTAAAATCTCTACTAAATGCACAAAAACCACATTGTTTTATGCATACATTTGTGAAATTGATATTTCTATTAACCACATAAGTTACTGTATCTCCTACTTTTTTTCTCCGTAAATAATCTGCAACTTTGCCAACAAGTTGGAAATCAATTCCTTCTGCGTCAAATAGAACTAAAGCTTCTCTAGATGTAATATCTTTTCCAGAAATTGCTTTATTGAGAATTGCTGCAATTACGGGATCTGCATATTGTAAAATTCCATCTATGTCTTTATTTTTTAAATTCATTTCCAATAACTCTCTTTTACATAATCTTCCTCATCCGCAATTAAAGATATTCTTTGTTTTAGGTCATTATTTACTAGCGAAATGAATTCTGGATATACTGGAAATCTGGCTTTAAATGAAAAACCTAAATCCTCACATTTTTTCTCAACATTTTGAATATTTGGCCATGAAAACTCTGGATTTACATAATCTGACGTAATGGGTGAAATTCCTCCCCAATCATTAACTCCAACGGATAAAAATTCATGATAATTTTCTGGTGACAGGTTAGGTGGAATCTGAATATTTGTATCTGGCATTATAATTCTACATAATGCAACTATTGTCTTGAAATAATTTTCTTCTGGTGTTGAATGTTGAGACATTGATGTTTTTGGTTTTGGATGAAAATTTTGTAATATGATTTCTTGAATATTTCCATATTCATCATGAATTTTCTTGATGTCTAATATTGATTGAATACATTCTTCAATATTTTCTCCAATTCCTACTAGAATTCCTGTGGTCATTGGAATTTTTAGTTCACCTGAATTTTTTAGAATATTTAATCTTGCAATTGGATCCTTACTTGGTGCATCCTGATGTGGCATTCCTGTTTCTCTCAATCTCGGACTAGAATTTTCAAGCATCAATCCCATACTAACATTAGTCTTTTGTAGCTCTTTCATTTCATTTTTAGCAAGGTTTCCTGCGTTCGTATGAGGGAAAATTCCTTCATTCAATACCATCTCTGAACAATGAATCAAATATTCTGATGTAGATGAAAATCCTTCATCTCTTAACCATTTTTTTGCTTCTGAATATTTTTGTTCAGGCCTTTCTCCTGTAACAAATAATGCTTCAGTACAATTATATTTTTTCGCCAATATTGCCAATTCTTTGACCGTCTGCTTATTCATCAATGATAATTTTGTATCATTAGGTTCGGCTTTGTATGTACAATATGAGCATGTATCTCTACACAGATTAATTATATTAAAAAATGCTTTTTTTGAAAAACTAACAGTTCTGCCTTTTTGTTTATCTCTAATTCTTGATGCTGTGTCAAATATGATTTCTTTAGGAGCACTTTCAGCTAATTCTAAAATCTCGTCTTTACTGATCTCTTTTAATTCCTCGATTTTATGGATTATTTCGAAATCAAATTGTAACTTACTCAATGTTTCAAAATTGAATACGGTCTATTTAATTTTGTAGAAATTTTATCTAGGTCTTTCCTCAAGAACCATTGTTAATTCCAACATCTCTCCATTTCTGTTTACTGATAGAACCATATCGTCTCCTATGGATTTCTCTCTTTGAAGATGGACCAATATATCTGAAATTTTCCTAACTGTCTTTCCATCAATTGCTAAAATTATGTCTCCATCCAATGCAAATTCCCTTCCATCCATCTCTTTTGTTTCGGTTACTCCTAACAATCCTGCTAATTCTGCTGGACTTTCTTCAATTACAGATACGACCAAAAATCCTTTTGAACTTTTTAACCCTCTCACTTCTGCAAGCTCTGGGTCAACATCTGTTCCCGAAATACCCATCCATGGATGTTTAAACTCTCCATTTTCGATTAGTACTGGAACTACTTTCTTTACTGTATTTGACGGAACTGCAAATCCAATTCCGGAAAATTCTCCAGTTGCTGATTGTATGGCTGTATTAATTCCTACAACTTCACCTTTCATGTTAATCAATGGCCCTCCAGAATTACCTGGATTAATTGCAGCATCTGTTTGTATTACGTCTGGAATTGAATATCCTGATTCTTGTGGAAGTAGTCTTCCAATTTGACTAACAATTCCTGATGTCATTGAACCGGATAGTCCAAATGGATTTCCAATAGCTGCAATTCTCTCACCAACTTTTAGTTTTGATGAATCTCCAATTTTGATTGGTTGCAGATATGTATTCGATGGACTAACTTTGACAACTGCAATGTCTAAATCTTGGGCTGTTCCTATAACCTCTCCGATATATGATTCTCCATCTAGAAATGTTACTGTTACTTTTTGTGCATCTCTTACGACGTGTTGATTAGTGATGACATAGCCATCTTCTGAATAAACAAACCCTGAACCCATTCCACCATCTGATTCTCCTCTCAGAACATTGACTTGTACCACGCTCTCTTCAGATTTTTCAAAAATATCTATTAATGAATAGTCGTAACTTTTTACTACTCCTATTGTTTCTCCAATTGTTTCTGCATGGTTACCATTTGTAACAATTAATTCTCCTGTACCATTATCTGTAATAGCGTTGAATGATACAAAAACTGCAAAAATTATTGCCGCTGTTGCAATTACTCCTCCAACAATAATACCATTGTTTGCCATGATGAAATTGTGTTTGTTTAAACTATAACCCTTACTAATTTTTGTTATATTTTATTACACTTTAAGATAATTTTGAGAAAATTCTTTAACGGAATATTTTCGACCTCTCCATGATACTGCAGTAGATTTGTTTGCATGTAAAATGCCTGAAAGAAAACCAAGTATTACAACAATACTTCCAATAGGTGCACATATCGAATTCACTATGTTTAGTTTTAATCCCATTCTAGTTTCCATTAAAGATGCTGAAAAAATTGTGATTGTAGAAATAATTGCAGAAATTAGCAAAGTTGTAAACGATAGGCTTGATTCAAAAGCAATAATTGAATATAGCAGTAATGGAATTGGCATAAACAAAATGAACAGTACTGCGAAGAATACGCCTATTGCTGATGAAGAGCTTTGATGATATAGTGGAACCATTAATCGTTTCAATCCGTTCCACATTTCTTTTGAACTTCTTGAATACAACGCTTCGATCAGATGTTCCCCTCTGACCATCTTTAATGCATATCCTGATTCTTTAGTTATTTTACCTAATGCCCCATCCTCAATTATTTCCTGTTTAACTTTTTCATGAGTACCAATTTCTTCATACACTTTTCGTTTAATTATAAAAAAACTACCAAAAAAATATCCTACCTTCTTCTTTGGATTATTTACATTCAGTGCGGAGTATCTTGAATGTAGAAATGTAGATAACATCGGTAAAGTTATTTTTGTAATTCTATCAATACAACGAAGTCGCGGAATAACTGTTAGCGCATCGAGATTTTCTGATTGTAGATGTGCTACCGCCAATGTAATTACATTTTTCTCAAATTTTGTATCTGCATCTGTAAATAACATGATCTCTCCTGTAGCTTTTTTGAATCCCTCCATACATGCCCAATTTTTTCCCATCCATTTTTCGGGTTTTTCTCTCGCACTCACATGAATGATTTTTGAATTATCTTTTGCAAATTTTGCGATAATTTCTGCTGTTTTATCTTCTGAAGAATCATCAATTGCGATTACTTCGAAATCTTTGTAATCTTGTAAACTTAATGTCTCTAAACACTTTGAGATAAAATCCTCTTCATTTCTTGCAGGTAAAATTACTGACACTTTTGGCGTTGTTCTACTTTTATTTTCAAATATGTCTAAAAATGGTGTTTTGGTAAATGATTGATACATAGAATGCAATAATGAAAGCCACGCCAAAAAAACTCCTACAAGTATGGCTGTAAAAATAAAATTGAAAACATCAATGAAAACATCTACCATTAATTTTCCACATCTTTTTTAATTTCTTGAAGTGCTTGTTCAGTTCCACTTTTGATATGTTTTTTTATTATTCCTGTGAACATGCCCATTTTTCCCGAAAGTTTCACATCCCAAACTGCTTCTAATTCGCATGAATTATTCATATTTTTTAACGTGAGAATTTTCTCTCCTACTATTACTCCTTTCGTAAATACTGCCTTAATCGACTCTTTTGGAATGATTGTTACTTCTTGTAAGCATTTTTGATCACGAAATGCAATTGTTATTTCTCTTGATATGTGATTACCATTACTTGAAATATTTTTAACTTCTTTCGTACCTTTCCAAAATTTTGGTTCATTATCAATATCTGATATGACGTCCCAAATTTTTTCTTGAGTCGAATTAATTATCACTGATGTCTTAATTTCTGCCATATTTTCATCCAATTACTCGAAAATATTAGGTTTATCAAATTTTAGATGCAATATACAGTCTAAAAATTTAGAAATTAATTTTAAACCGTCTGTATTTGATGCATTATGGATGATATTTCGTATGATAATTTTTCAAAATTAGATCTACGTGTAGCAAAAATTGTATCCACTGAAAAAATACCTGATAAATCACGAATAATTAAAGGTACAATCTCTTTGGGAGATGAAGAACGTGATGTAATAATTGGCGGTGCACAATTTTATGAGCCTGAAGATCTGATAGGAAAAACGGTAATTGTTGTTGCAAATTTGGAACCTAAAAAAATGGCTGGTGTTGAATCCAATGCAATGTTGTTAGCTGCTGATATTGATGATAAACCATTTTGGTTAACCGTTGATGATGATGTTCCTGCAGGAACAAAGATCAAATAGTTCTCTAATCATAAACCATTAATTCTTTTTCTTCTAAAAGTGCATGTAAATTATTCACTGAACGATAAACATCCTCCTCTTTCTTTGCACCTGTGCACACAAGTTTTCCTGAAGAAAATAATAAAATTACTGTTTTCGGATCAAGCATTCTATGAATTAATCCTGGAAATTGTTCTGGTTCATACATACTTCTTGGTAATGTTCTTGCTGCTTGTTCAAGATGAATTCGTCCACCTAAATTGATTGATGCGACAATATTTTGAATTGTCACTACTGCATTTTTTTTAACTTTAATTTTACCTTTCCTTAATTTTTCTACTACTGTTTTAACTGCATTTTTTGACATTTGTTCTGATTTTGCACCTGTGCACACCATTTTGCCTGAAGTAAAAATCAGCGTAGCTGTCTTTGGACTTTTGATTCTGAATACTAATCCTGGAAATTGATCTGGATGATATTCTACATCTGGAAATTTTTTTGTAATATCATTAAGATCCATTTTTTGGTCTACTGTAGCTGAAGCTACCACATTTTCAATACTGATGATTGGTTTTGTCTGTGGCATATCACAATGTAGAAAATATCATTAATAAAAATACTCGTGAAATTACACGTTTTCTGTCTCGATTGCATGGATATGATTAAATTACAAAATTAAAGTAATTGATTATTGGAAATTTTTGGTTACAATCTTGATGAATTTTTAGCGTGGGTTGGTGAGGATATTGACACCGTAATGATGTTGATATGGATACTACCTGTCATAATTTTTGTTTTTTATGGACAACGAATCCAACTGATAATATCATCAAATGAAATTAAAAAAGATATTGGAAAACTAGACGAATACACTACATCTACAAAAAAGGATTTTCTAAATTATGTAAAAACTAATCTTACCTACAAATCTGATCCGTCAAAAAAATTAGATAGTTTTTTTGACTATTTCACGATTATGCCTGTTGATATGGATCCTAATGGAATCATTTCAAAAATTAATCACCTAGTTCGTTCACGAGAAGATTTTATTAGATTACAAATTAATACAATGTTTTCTAATTTATCATCTGTAGAATTATCCAAACTTCAAAATTTATTAGAAATAGTTACTACTTTACAATTATTTCATAAATATACACGTCATCTATACCTCACTGCAAAAAAACAAAAAAACTTCCCGTTAATTTTACCATTACAAATGATGATTCCTTTCATTATGGAAGAGGCTGTTGCATTAAAAGATGCAATGCCTGCAATAAAAAATGGTCAGCCAATTGGTGATGGTATTGGACCGATGATAGTTGGTGAAATGATGCTGGGTACTACAAAAGAATCTGCTGCAGTTGAAACAGTTTGGTCAAAAACAATTTTTGAAGATAGGGACTTATTTTTATTAAAAGCTGAAGGTCCAAATGCAACTGTTGGCCGCCCTGGTGATGGACTTGAAAAGATAATTTCAATCAAAAAACCTGATCTAATAATTATGATTGATGCATCATTGAAACTTGAAGGTGAGGATTCTGCATCTATAGCTAAAGGATTTGGTGCAGCAATTGGTGGTATTGGAACTGAACGATTCAAAATTGAAGAAATTGCTACTAATAACCAAATTCCAATTTTAGCTCTTGTTGTAAAACAATCAATTCATGAAGCTATTACTCTGATGACTAAAGAAATTGCAGATAGTGCAAAAACTGTCAAAGATGAACTTTATGAAATGATTAGAGAAAATACTTCTTCTGGACAATCGGTTCTAGTGATTGGTGTTGGAAATACTATTGGTGTATCACAATGAGTAAATCAAAAAATATGATTTCCACATGCTATACTTCTATGGAATGTAATTCATGTAAATTCATAAAGAAAAGAAAATTCTCTGACGGTGATGTTGTTTTTTCAAGTAATGAAAGTTGTTCTGAATGCGATGGAAAAATGTTAATTACAAAAATTTTCGGCGTAATTATGGATTAGTAGTTATCATCACTCCATTCTCATTTGGAATGAATGTGTGCTCTGCTTGAGCAACTCTCTGGCCATTTCCTTCTACTAGTACTGGATATGCATGAACTGCCTTTTTTTTGATCAAAATATCCAAAATTTTCCTGGCATCCTTTTCTTCCCATTTTTCAAGTAACCATCTTAGTGCAAATGGCAACATATTGAAATTACTCCATATGTAATCTAACATCTCATCTGCCTCTTTATCCTTAGTTTTTTTCCTTGATGCTAATCCAAAAATGTTTTTTACTTTTCCATCATGAACAAATCCTAATCCTTCTCCTGTTGTAACAAAAGGTTCACATGCAAATGCTTGTTCACTTGGAAAATTAAAAGACCCAATTGACCAAATATTTGGCACTGATTTGCCTGCATGAATTGTATATTGTTCTAAAGAATGCCCACTTAGATTTGCAATTGGAATTAATCCTAGATCTTTGATAGTTTTTTCTATTGTTCTTCCAACATCACTTGATTTGATTCCTGTTTTCATCATTGACATTGCGTTCTTTAATGCAGACTCTGCACCTTGAACAAGTGTATCGAATTCTGGATTGTAACATACTGTTACTGCTGTATCTGCAATGTATCCGTCAATCTGTGCACCAAGATCAATTTTCACAAGATCATTATCTGTAATTGTTATCTCATCATTTGGTTCTGCTGTATAGTGTGCTGCTACTTCGTTAATACTGGTATTTACTGGGAATGCACATTTTGCTCCTCGTTTTTTGATTTCTTCTTCAACATGTTCGCAAATTTCGTATACGGTCTTTCCTATCCAATCTGTTTTTCTAACATTTTCCCTAACTTCTCCGGCAATTTTTCCTGCTTTAATATAATCATCAAGTGCCATGCGCTATCTCTAATTTACTCAGTTAAGATTCTATTGTTTAAATTGGGCAATTGTTTTTGTTCGCTGGGAGCGTGGTCTAGCTTGGTATGATTCTGCGTTTGGGACGCAGAGGTCGCGCGTTCAAATCTCGCCGCTCCCATTTTACATATTTATACAAAGAATTGTCATATTATTCGCTGAACGATGAAGAAGAGTTAGAGTATGGAAATTGAATGAAATAATCTATTATCTGAGTTTGGCATTATGTTTTTATCAATAACCTTGAATAGAAAGTTACTTGGCGCTTAAAAGAAAAGATTTTTTATTAATTATTGGAATTTTATTTTTTCTAATTGGTTTAATGGGTGTTGGTCTGCCTCCAATTTATGCAATAATTATTTCATTGGCAATTTACTTTGGAATTCGTATTTTTGTTGGTCGTAGGAAAAAAATGATTGAAGATTCTGTAGGTGAAGGAATATGTGTAAAATGTGGCTCAAAAATTGAGAATAAAAAATGTCCAATATGTGACCGAAAGAAATTTGGAAATGTATGATTTCTACGTTCAGTTTATACCAATTCACGCCTAATCTTTTGTAATGTACTCAAAAAGATATAAGACTTTGACAAACGGATCAACTTTTTCTCAATTTGATTCTATTATTGCTAAAAAAAGGAATAAGAATAGTAAATGCATTTGAAAAATCCTTTATTATTTGGCCTAATGGCGATTTTATTACTAGGTGGTACTATAACCCCTGGACTTTCACAAAGTTCTTTTGATTCAGAAATTGTAATTAATGAAGTTGAAACAAACCCTGCTGGTTCAGACAATTCGGAGTTTGTGGAACTTTACAATCCTACCGCAAAAGAAATTGATGTGGGTGGATGGTCAATAGTTCCTTCGGCTACTTGGAAGACATATGAAATTCCTAAAAATACAATCATTGAACCAAACTCATTTCAAGCTTTCACATATGTGAATTTTTGGTTAAAAGATTTTGGTGAAACTATTACACTTCGTGATGCAACTGGAAATCTAATTGATGAAACTCATCTAATCAAAGATTTAGAAGATAATAGCAATTCATGGCAAAGAACTATTGATGGATTAGATACAAACTCTGCTTCTGATTGGGAATTGAAAAGAATGACTCCAAAATCATCTAATGGAAAATTTATTGATACTGAAGATAAAATATTCTCTTTATTTACAACTCTTGGAAATACTGAATATGCATTTAATGAAACTGTAATCATCTCTGGAACCATATCTGAAAAATTATTCACCACCCTGTCTGTACCTGAAATAATTAAGATCAATATTCAAGGTCCAAATTATTATAAAAATTTGGCACTATTTCCTGATCGTGATTTAAGTTTCTCCGCAACGCTAAATTTACAAAAAGTCTTAGGATTTAACTCAGGGGATTATGCAGTAAAAATTTCTTATGGTGAATATTCTTCTGATCTAAATTTTAGTGTAAATGCTGAAAATGATTCATCTGTTTCTGAATCTACAAAAGATAATTTGGAAATTTCTACTGATAAAGAATCTTACATTCCTGGTGAAACTGTAATATTGTCTGCAGACACTAACTCTGAAATACAATATGGTGGGCTAGATTACACTGTAACCAATCCAAATCAGGAAGTTATTTTTGAAGGAACAATTTTTCCAAATGAACGATTTTCAAAAGTATTCCAACAGGGTGCGGGAGAACTTTATGCATTTTCAACTCAGTTATTCATGGGACTCATAGATCCTGTTTATGGCACATATCAAATTGACGGTATTTACAAATCCCAAAATCCTCGTTACTATTCATCTGAAGATGTACTAACTACAAGTGCTAGTTTTGTCCTAACTGAGGATGTAAAAGAAAACGTAGCAATCTCATTATCTACTGATAAGGAAATCTATTCGGTTGGAGATATCATAAAAGTTACTGGTAGGAGTAATGATGTTTTTGTTGAAACCCTAAATCTTGAAGTTCTACAAACTGGTGTTTTGACAAAAAACACTGATGATGTTAAGGGTCAATATATCCGACCTGATGTTTTCACTCTAAATGAAAGCATACGTTTGAATGGTGATGGTACTTTTTCCTTTGAATTTGGACTTGTAGAACAAGTCAATGATTCTGATGATTATACACACGTGTACGGTGATTATAGAGTAAAAGTCTCAGAATATTTTGGTGATGCTTACGTATACTTCAAAGTAGTTGAAAATCCTGAATCTTTTGTTGACATTAGAACTCCACTTGGATTCACTAGTGATAAGTCTGAATATGTTCTAGGAACTGCTATTACTTTATCTGGAAAAGTTGCTAATTGGGAATCCACTGGAAATCAATCACTTCAATATGTTGAAGTTACTTTCCTTGATCCAAATGGTAAAACTATGATGTCAACAACCTGTGACAAGAGGTCGCAAATGAAACTGTCGTGCAATGAAGTAACTACCCCAACTCAAAAACTAACTGTAAGAGCAAATCCTGATGCTGTAGGAGGTTATTCTATGAGTCTTGTCCTATTTCCATTAGAATTTGATTATGGCACATACACCGCAATTGTAACTCACCCATCCACAAAAATCACCGAATCAATTCAATTTGAAATAAAATCTGCCCAGTCTGAAACTATTGTTGAAACTGAAACTCAGGAACCACTCACAATGAATATTTGTAAAAGCAATCGTGGAGATGTTAGTGAAATTTTAAAAGATTTGAAAAGTATAGGCAAAGGTGAAATTCCACCTTCCATGGAATCCGTGGTGTGTGGTGAAAATTTGAAATTTAATGTTGGTGATAAATTAGTTGTAACTGGAAAAGTTGTACAAAAAACTGGTGTTAACTTGGACCAATCTTCTACAAGAACTAGCGCACAAACACAAGAAGGTTCCTCATATTCTACTAATTACGCTCAAGCAATGATGAATTATGTTGAAGTTTCAATACCTTATCCTAGATCTATGACCGTTTCTGGTCAAGCATCTGTACAAACTATACCTGATGCTGATGAAAATTATACTGGTGGTGGTGGTTCAGGCGAAGGTGGTGCCTATTACAAAGATGAAGATGGAAATGTAATTCGTGGGGATGAAGATAAAAGTCAAACTTCAACTGATCGTCAAACAGGATATGATGGCACTATCCTAATGAAAAATCAAAAACTTCTTCTCACTGACATGAGTTACAAAGCATATCCTGATGCTGATGGAAATTATGCAACAGTCTTTGAATTACGGGCTGGTGTTTTCAAAGATGGCATTTATGCAGTAAAAGCAGACTATTTCGGTTATCATGAGGAAACATCAGTTAAAGTAACTGACTCTTCACTAAAGGGTGGATTATCACCTTCAATTTCAGTAAACTTGGAAAAAGATGAATTTGTATCTGGTGACACAGTTCGTATATCTGGAAAAATAAATAATATCTATTATTATGATAGTGTATCTGTAAGAATTGATACTCCTGATGTTTCACAGATTAATTGTTTTGATGGACAACAATGTGGATTTGGAAATTCTGAAAAGAAAATACGTGTTCAAGAAGGTGTTAACGGACCTGGATTTTTCTGGAACTATAAATTACCTTCAGACTCTGTTTTAGGGTTATACACAATAGTTGTTGATACTCATTTCGGTGAATTTGAAAAGCAATTCTTTGTAGTAGATGAATCTGAAGTAATTGGAACTCCTACTCCTGAAGCAACCACAACTATATCAAAGAAAATTATTGAAAAATTCAATAGAATTGCTGATGATAAAATTCCAATTATCTTAACTGAAAAATCTACTGATGATTCAACTCTTGAACCTCGTGTAATCCAAGGTTCATTGTTTACATCTGCTAGAGGTGAAGAATCTGATGTAAATCTTAGAATTACTACTTCAAACGGTCAATGTGTAATTGGACAGAGTTCTGATTGTTTAGTAACTGAATCAACTAGAAAACCAGGTGAGATATATTCAATTGTCACAATTGATGATGTTAACTATAAGATCCGATATAGTGGAGATGATGTACGATTAGAAAAATTTTCAATTGTACCTGAAGATTCTAATTCAAAAATTGATATTGATAACTGGAATGTAGAAATCTTGAAAGATGAACAACCATCTAGATTCTATTACAAAGTATCATACGTTGCATTAGAGTAAAACACAAAACCTTCTATAAAATTATCATAATATGAAAATTAATCTTTTAATGTTCTATCAGGATGATCCAAAAAAATGCACGGCTGCAAAATTATTAAAATTTGGATTGGCAAGAAAAATTACAAAATCTCAATCAAAAACAGTTCTCTTACACCCATATGCAGAAAAAACATTACTAAATAATGAAAAATCTCTTTTCACGTCCATAACTGGAATTGATTGTTCATGGGCTTTAGCAGAAGAGGTTTTTCAAAAAGACTTTCTAGGTGTATCCCGAAAATTACCACCTCTCTTAGCTGGCAATCCTGTAAATTATTCAAAAATTAATAAATTGACTACTGTTGAGGCGATAGCAGGTGCTGCTTTCATTTTAGGTGATGAGGAATTGTCACAAAAACTACTTGAGAAGTTCAATTGGGGTCATACGTTTTTAGAATTAAATGAAAATCTCTTACATGATTATCAAAAAGTAAAATCTGAAGATAAGGTAAATGAGATCATACGTGAATATGGCTATGAATATAATTAAGTAAAAAACACTTACTCAAATGGATAAAACCTCAAAATTGTTTGATGTATGGGCAAACACCGGTCGTTCTGAAGAAATGGAAAAAGGTCATGGCACTACAGTAAATCAATTTTTAGATAAATTATCTTTGAAAGGAAATTTTAGGTTTCTTGATATTGGTTGTGGTAATGGTTGGGTGGTACGAAAAATGTCTGAAAAATCTTCTTGCATCAAAGCAATTGGGATTGATAAAAGCAAAATGATGATTAAAAATGCAAAATCTAAAACCTCATCAGAAAACGAAAGTTATTTTGTCACTGAACTTGAATCGTGGAATACAAAAGAAAAATTTGATATAATTTTTTCAATGGAATCGTTATATTATTCTGTACCCATGGAGCCTGCATTAGAAAAGGTATTCAAATTACTCAAAAAGGGTGGCACATTTTACTGTGGAACTGATTTTTACCGCGATAACACTTTGACCACTAGATGGGTAAAAGACATGGATATTCCAATGGATTTACGTTCTGAGAAAGAATGGATGCAAATGTTTAGAGAAGTTGGATTTACAACCCGTTCAAAACATGTTACAGATTCCAAAAATAAATCAAAATGGAAACGTGAATTTGGAACCCTATTTGTTATTGGCAGAAAGCCCTGATTTTCTAATTACTAAAACTGCAATAATACTAAAAATAGGAATAATCATTAATACATACCAATAATTCACTTCTGATTCTTTTATCTCACTAATCACATCTACCTTTGGAATTTCTTTATCTTTTGAAATTATTATAAAACTTTTTGAGTATTCATATGGTTTCAAAACATTCTCTGATGCTGCAAAAACTTTGAATGTATGTACTCCTTCAGTTATCTCTGAATTTTCATCTAAATTGATACTTGTCTTGTCATTTACTGTCTTTTTAATTCCATTTAGAATAATTTTACCTTCTGAATTTATTATAAAGTAATGAATTTCTGATGAGTTTTCTGTTGATACAAGAATTTCTTCATTTGAGCCTGCAACATATGGCTGTTCAAACTCAATTGAGTTGATTGATGGAAATTTAACCTCTTCAAACTCCTTCCATTTTCCTTGTTCAAAAACATAATTCCCATAATCAAATGATTTTATAACTATCGTCCTTGAATCTGGTGAATATCTATCTAGATAAAATGGACCATTACTAATCACTGCATGATTATTTTCATCTATCCATTCTTGACTTGAATTATATCTGATATTTTGAAATCCATTTTGTGAATTGAATTGTACTAGTGCATTTGGTATGTGTTCATTTTCGTCAAAAGTGTTCAATTGCATTTTCACTTGATTAGCGTCATTTGGAATTATCAATGAAAGCCAATTGATATTTTTTGTAATTGATTCTGTACGTGAAAAGGAGCTTTTTCCATCCACTACAATTTGTTCCATTGATGCCATAATCTCCCATGGCATACTGCTCCAAACACTTCCCCATGATGCGATCTCTCCTGAGTCAAAATGCCAAAAATCAGTATATACCTCAATTGTATTCTCATCAATTACGCGAATTCCCTTCAGCGTATTCAAAACCTGAGATGCTTGTGGTGAAAAATCAGCATCATATGTTTTATCATTTTCTGTCCTTTCTGAACCCCATTCTGACAGGAAATATACTGAATAGATTATATCATTCATGTTCATCTCTTCCCCATGATGCCATTGATTAAATTTCAAATCATATGTAATCTTACTTTTTGCAGAAACTTCCTTTCCTACTTTATCCCATTTTTCTGAATCAGGATTCCATTTTATGGCATCCTTTGGAACCTCTACTGATGAGTTAATTCCATTTGTTTCTACATTCCATGAACTTCGAATTGGAATCATCTCTCCTGAAAATGGATGTCCTGTTAAAATTGGGTCTGTAATTGAGAGCCAAATTTGATTACTGTACGTGTCTCCTAATCCTCCAATAGGATTCCATGCTGCTTGATAAATCTGCTTTACACCTACATCCAATGTTCCTGAATCAGTTCTAACATTAATCGGTGTAAATCTACTTGGAACTCCAGCTCCTAATGCATTGATTATTCCATCTACCTTTTGGTTTGCTACATATTGATCAATTTTACTTGCAAGAAATATTCGAACCGATTCGTTTACACCTTCCTTCATTGCTTCTTTGATTATGCTAGTTCTTTCATCTTTATCATTAAACTCTCCAGAGTAAATCCTCTGAGTTAATTCATCTAATTTTTCATTTTCATAATTCCAGTTTGATGGGTTATTGTTTCCGGGCATACTTGAAAACCATGGAGAATACATCTGGGCAAGTGTCACCGAATCATATCTTGTAAAACCTGAACTACCCCATCCTTCTGTGTATAAACTCCATTTCTGTTCCGCAGGATTCGAACCATAAACCATAACATATGCTTTATTCAAATCTCCAAATTCTTTATTCACCTTAAATCCAATTTCTTCTAACTCTGATGACAAAATCTCCCCTATTGCTTTCCTTACCGGATCATCACTTCTGATAAAAAATGTAATCTCTATTGGTTCATTCTCATAATTCCATACTCCATTAATTTTTTCTGCACCTCGTACAGTCAATTCATCAGTAATTACTTTCTCTGCAAATGATGGATTGTATCTAAATTGAAAAGTCTCAATCACATCTAAAACTCTCAAATATTCTGCAGAAAAACTTCCATAATTTGAAAACATTGGTGTTCCAAATCCACCCAGTAATTCATTTACAATCAAATCTCTATCCACCAGAAAATTTATGGCATACCTTATCTCTCGAATTGAAAATGGATTGAATGGACCTTCATCTGTCGGATTTAATAAAATACTGTAGTATCCTCCAGTTGATTCAAACACCTTCAACTTGTCTCTAGATTCAGAATCTTCTATTCTGTCTGAAGAAATTCTATAATAATACATATCCAGATTTCCATTTTTGACCTCTTCTAACGCCGTATTTTCATCAAGATATTGTATGAACTTTATTTCATCTACATACGTTCCTTTTTGAGCAAATGCTGGTGGAATTATTGATATTAAACAAATAATGAGAATTATTTTAAAAAATTTCAACTGTTTCAACTAATGCTTCACCTTGGATAAATTTTAGCATTTTAATACAATTGTAATTGAAATGAATTATACATGAATCCAAAACAGGTTGTAAAGGGAATCAACGGTATACTTGAAGGTGGAGTGAGCGTTACTGATTTTTCAATTGTTACGGAATTGGATGAAATCAGCGCAAAAGAATTATTGTATACACTAGTCCAAAATGGGATTGGCACTTGGAATGATGATCTAGTGGATTTTGATATTCCGAATGATAGACTTCAAACAGCATTATTTGCCATCAAACTTGGCGCAGATGTAGAATATGTATCTGAATATCTCACTTGGCAGGATTTTGAATCTATCACTGGATTGATTCTTGAAAAAAAGGATTTTGATATAACAAAAAATCTCATTTTAACAAAACCTAGAATGGAAATTGATGTCGTTGGGACAAAAATGGACATTGCACTATTGATAGATTGCAAACATTGGAAAACTATGAGCAAATCTGCATTAGATGAGATTGTAAAAAAACAGGTTGAACGTGTAAAAAGATATGTCACTGATGAAAATATGTCTGCACTTCCTGTCATTGTAACACTTCATCAAGAAGAAGTTCAATTTATTGAGAATGTACCAATCGTACCTATAATGAAATTATCATCATTTCTAGATGAATTTGTAGGAAATTTAGATTCTCTTGCGTCTATAGAAAAATAGCAGCCAAGAATAATCCTGCATCTGCTATTAGACAATATTTTGTAATATTCATTGTCTTATCCATGATCTTTGAATATTCTGAAAATATTGTTGGTCCCATGACCTTTACATTTGTTTGATGTTCTAATACCTCAAATGATCCTTCCTTGATTTTAGATTCTGCTTTTTGTGCTAAATCAAAATACCAGTTTGATAATTCTGGTGGTTTTGATAATACTCCTAACTGATGATACCCATTTCTATTTCTTGCACCGCTTGCTGTATAGTGTGTATCTGATGTGCAAATCTCAATTAACTCTGATCCATTATCTGCAAAATGTTTCACGATGGTTTCTCTTACTCCATTTTCCATGTTGTTGGCATCTGCCCACCCCAAAAAGTATTTTTTATTGTTTATCTCTAAGCACAAAACTGCAATTCCTCCTCCTGCAATATCATTTTCAGTTAATTCCATATTTTCTGAATTAGCAAAACCAAACTTGAACGGGTGACTCTGTTTAGTCTTCAATGTGTCGAGTGTAGATTTTGCAGCCAAAAGCAAATCTTCAGAATCTTCTTTTGAAATATCCTTCCCCATTGCATTATGAGTGTCCACAATCATAACTTGCTCAAAATTTCTATTTTTTGCAAACTGTTCAATCTCACTTCTAACGTTTGGTGGTAAATCTTCCATTCCGTGAGGTGATAATGACAAAAATAACAATGCAGTTCTGTCAAACAGTAATCCTCCTGCCCTTGCCTTGTTTATTGTGACTGCTACTGGCTCTGTACACACTGCCCCTCCTTGCTGTACCTTGCTCTCTTGTAAGCTGTTCAAATAATTTTGAACCTCTTTTTGTGTAGGTAAATTTAGATCATGATTTGAAATACTATGCATGACCATTGCAGCTGAATCCATTTTCTTGTAAATCAAATCTGTAATGTTACTTCCGCCTATAGGATGAAATGGACCTGGATGGATATCTGGTAATACCATTCTGAAATCATCTTCTTTATCTGATGATTCAAATCTTAATTGTGATGTAGATACAGTTGATTCTGTTGCACTTTGTTCAATAATTTTCTCTAATGGATCTGGGTCTTTTCTAGACATTGATGTAACATAAGCTTGAATCAATTCATGAGTACTTTTCAATCCTGGTCGTCCTGCCTTGTCAGTAAGATACGCCCATGCTGTTGCTAATCCTAAAAATATTACTCCAAAAAATAATGCAATTGGGTTTGTAAGTGAACTTACCCACATCTCTGGTGGTATCAAAACCAAATACATTGCTAGAGGTTGAATAAATGCAACTGCCCATGCCTTCTTTAAACTTGCTCCGAGAATTGTTGTGAAAATTCCAATTCTAAAGCTTGCAAACACAATCATTCCCATTGTAACGTAAAACAAATCTAATCCATCTTTTTCAAACAGCCCCATTGCGCCAAATCCTATCAATGTACTAACAAAGAATAATCCATTTCCAAATAATGAAACGTGTAATGATTTTGAATATTCTTTATGTTTTGAAAACAATATGTCTAAAAATTGTGTTCCAACTAATGCTCCTATTACTGCTATTGTTGGAAATAGTAAATCCGTTGATCCCAAATACGTTGCAGCGGTAAATGCCCCAATTAATCCGGCAATTACAATTGATATTGCTAGTGAAATATAATGTGATGATGGGTTAATCAGTGATAATGAATATTTGTCGTGTATTTTACTAACGTCATCTTTTTCGGGCATTTTTCAATCAGGGAATTAACATAATGTCTAATAACCATGATACTACAATTAGACTAATTGGAATTACAACTACAATTTTTGGGCTTACTTTAACACCTTTTGTTTCATCCTCAAAAAATCTTAAAAGACCTGCACCTGATGCTGGTAGAGGCTGAGCTTTTTTATCTGCCATAACTCAAACCAAGAAATTACGAATAAAAAGTTTTTGTCTACTTTTTCAACTTGGATATTGTATCAATCAGTAAATTGATCGATTTTAGTATAATTTGCTGTTTTTCCGGATCTTCTTCTTTTGATAATTTATCCGTCATATTGTGCAATTCCTCCTCCAATTTCTTTACCGGCGATTCATTTTGAGGTTGATTATTATTTTTTTCAATTTCTTTATCTGGTGATTTTCCACAACTAACACACAATGCATCTCCATTTTTCATCACTCTGACTCCTTTACAGTATGGACATGGTTCACTAAGTAATGTGGCTCCATTAAGCAGCATTTCTATTGCCTTTTTTTTGATATCCTCAGACATATTCTTGTTTATTATACAACCTAAAAAAATTGTATTTGTTCTACTAAGGCTTAATAATATGATAATTCAAAGCTTTTCGAACTAATGGCGGTAATCTGTAATACTTGTGGTCTTCCTGATGATTTATGCGCTTGTGGTGATTTAGACAAAGATAGTTCTCAAATAATTATTCGTTTAGAGACTAGACGATTCAAGAAAAAAGGAACAATGATTGAAGGCTTAGATCCTAAAATTAACAATTTGGAAAGTGTCGCAAAAGAGCTAAAAGGAAAATATGCTTGTGGCGGAACTGCAAAAGATGGTTACATATTTTTACAAGGTGACCATCGAGATACAATTAAAGAAGCACTTGTTAAATTAGGTTTTTCTGAAGAAAAGATAGAACTTCATTAGAACTATCGTGTCTCTCTTAGAAAATGTTTTACAAGGTTTTGGAATACCTTTTTCTGCATTAATGTCTGTAATTTTTGGTTTGATGATTGTATCATTTCCATTAGGTGCATATGCAATTTTTAACTCAGATATTGGAGATGACATAGATTATACTTTCCCTCTAGAAAAATTTGATATTTTTATTGCTGGTGTAAATATACAAGTTCCGTTAGAATATCAAATTGGGGATTTATTTATAATTTTTTGGTCTATTTTTATAATTTTATTTGTAATTTCATTTTTAGGTCCTAAAAAAAATTTCATAAAAATAATTGGAAATATTTTATCAAATGAAAAAATTTCATTTTCTGAAAATTATATGCTTAATATTATTAAATGGTTTTCAATACTTGTTTTAGTCTCTGCTGTGATAACGATAGTTCAAGAAAGTTTTGGAATTATAACTGAACCACCTGACACTGAAAATAATCTAATTCTATTTTTACAAATATCATTAGCTCCTATCACAGAAGAAATTGGATTTCGGTTAATACTCATTGGAATTCCATTATTTTTAATTTATTCACATAAATCATCCATAAAATTTTTTATAAAATCACTTTGGACTCCATATTCAACTTTACATATTTACGATAGCAAAAAGGCAGTTACAATAATTATACTCGTTGGAATATTTTTCGGTGTGGCACATGTGATCTCGGGTGAACCTTGGACAACTGGAAAAATTCTTCAAGCATCGATTGGTGGAATAATTATTGGTTGGGTTTATTTTAGATATGGATTAGCCGCTGCAATAATTTTACACTGGGCAACTAATTATTTTATTTACTCATACTTGTTTTTGATATCTGAAATTAATGGGGTTTCGATACAAAATGCATCTGCTCATTCCATGATTGGAACATTTGAAATTATTTTAATTATCTCTGGAATTATTTCTATAATCATGCTATTCCTAAACTACAAAAAATCAATTAATTCTTCTATAATTCAAGAGTAATTCATCTTTCAATAATTTTTCTAATTTTATCACAAAACTCTGGTTTAATGTTCTTTTTTAGAACAAATTCCAAATCTTTTGTATTGTCGATATCTAACATTAGTCTGTATATCAAACCAATTGTAATTTTTATGTCATCATTTTTTGCAGATTCTATCTGAAAACTATAACTTCCCTCGTCATATCTTGGTGTCATGGAATTGATTGGTGTTCTAACAAGTGCATTAGTTCCATCAAAATGTCTTGATGGAACTATTACTACTGATTTATGTGATGAAATTTTCAATAATTTTTCTAGATCTTCTGAATAGAAAAATGGAACATCTAACGGTAAAACAATTGAATGTGTGAATTCATTATCTGTAAGATATTTTTCTGCTAGTTTTACAGCATCATTCACACTAGTCTCATATGTGTCTTGAATTTTTTGACAATCATATTTTTTTATAATATCTGAAACTTGTTCTTCATTTGTAACAACGATTGTTTTATTAATTAACTTTGTTTCGCATATTGTTTTTATGACTTCTTCTAATAACAATCTGCACAAGTCTATTGTTTTTTCTTCAGATAAGTGTAATCTTGTTTTAGATTTTTGAAATGTCTTAACAGGAATTATTACTGATGTTTTCAACTATAATTTCAATTGTTTTAAAATGAATCCTGCAAGTGCTTCTTCAGCTATTTTATTTTGCATTTTGATTTTTGTATCTAGTACACGTATATCTAAGCCTTCAATTTTTGGTGCAAGTGCTTTATCTTTTGTATCTATGATCATTTTTGAACATACATCTGCATAAAATTGTGCTAATCCAAATACTGAAACTTCAATTCCTGCAGCCTCCATGTATTTGTCTGCAGGTCCGCTAAATGATTTATTTCCAATTAATGGTGAAACGGCAACCACTTTCTTTTTATTTTTAGTTAACTCTTTTCTAACTCCTTTTATTCCCATCATAGGTCCAATACTTGTCAATGGATTTCCTGGTGCAATAACTACCAATTCTGCATCTTGAATTGCTGCTATGGCATCTGGATTTGGTCTTGCTTTGTCTGCACCAACGTACTGAATTCCTTCGATTGTTCCTCTGCCTCTATGTTTGACCCAAAATTCTTGCAGATGCAAGTCTTCCCCATTTGCTGTAATTCTTGTTTCAACTGTATTGTCTGTAATTGGAATAACTTTAGATTCAACTGCAAATTTTTCACACATCCATTGTGTAATGTCTGAAAGATTTTTTCCATTCTTTAACATGTTTGTTCTAATAAGATGTGTTGCAGCATCTCTATCTCCAACTCTAAACCATGTTTCTTCTCCAAAAACTTCCATTTGTCTTAGAAAATTATTAGTGTCTTTTTTTACGCCCCAACCTTTTTCTTCATCCAAAATCCCTGATAATCCGTAAACTATTGTGTCAATATCTGGACAAACATACATTCCATAAAGCCAGTAATTATCTCCTACATTGCTAATTACTGTAACTTCTTGATCATGAGCTGCAAATCCTCTGACCATCTTGATTGATCCTGTGCCGCCAGCTAATATCGTTATCATAAATTATTGTACCGAAAGTCTCAAAACACTGACTACATATTACTTCTTCCAAATGATCGCAAAAAACAATCCTCGAAGTTAGATTTATTATTAAGAGTAAAAAAATCGCTACGTGTCTCGTGCAGGATTTATCATAGCATCACTCGCTGTAATTATGATTGCGTCGACTGTTGCTCCTGCTTTTGCAGCACAAATGGAGTTTAGAACTTGGGTTGACCCTAATGCTTCTGATGAAGTAGAGATAAAATTCCAAAGAACTGTGATTATCAATTATGATGAGGGTGGAATGCTTGCTGATGAACTTAGAGGTCAAAAATTTGCTAAAACTTTCAGTGCTGACTCTAGTAACCCTGGCGTCAATGAATTACGTGATAGAATTAACTATCAATTTTCACAATCAGGAAGTGCTGCTGCTGTAACTGATGTAAAAATTGAGTATGATACTAAATTCACTGGTCGTGGATTAAACACCTCTATTGATTATAAAATTATTTTAACATTGACTATTACAAATCATGTTCTTCGTGAAGCATCTGCTGGAAACTCTGGAATTGTCGATATGAACTGGAGAGGTGTAATGGTTCCAGGTGAAGTAACTATAAACTCTAAAGGAATGGATACTGAAATTAACTTACCAATATCCTTTATCGCTGACGTTGCACCCGGATTATACACTTCAATCTTGGGAAGTGAGGCTGAAACATTATTGAATTCTCCAATTATGGATGCTAGTGGAATTAAAAATCAACCATTAGGTAACTGGCACTTTTTGTTTGATCCAACTGGCATTAATGTAGATGCAGCACAATTTGGATTATCTGACGAATTGGCAGGAACTGTTTGGTCATCATATACCATGGGTGAGAGTAGCTTTAGAGAAGGTATACAAACAGAAAAAGAACACGAAGCAACATTCACAACTGACAAAACTTATGATTTGAGAACTATTGAATCTGCAGATGCAGCAAATATCTTCTTTGCAGGATTTGCAAACGTTGACACATTAGATCGTACAGAGGTTGTCGGTGTTTATCCGGAAGCACCTGAAGGATATGCAACTACATCAACTGGTGAATTCCCTGTTATGATTATTTATGGAATGGCTGGATTTGCAGGCATTGCCGGAATTGCAATCTTCCTTGTCAGTGAAAAGAAACGTAAAAAAGATGCAGCCGCAGGAAATGTCCAAACTGGTATTGATCCTTCACACTTAGTTGGTGCTGATACAAGTACTGGCTCTGGTGGTTACAAAACTAACAGAGGTGAAGCACATCTAAAGTCTGATGATTATACACAGACTAGAAGTGTATATGAAAATTCACAAGTTGAAGAGACAAAAACTGAAGAGACAAAAACTGAAGAACCAACTAGTAAACCTGGTGCTATGCCAAAAGGCTGGAAACCAGAGTAATAGTGCGTGCTGGCCGTAACCCTCTTTCTGTTTTACACATTATTCCGCTTTGCAGCCTACCTGAACCAGATGCAGAATTCTATAGTTCTGTTTGGCTTTGCTCCTTGTGGGTCAGATTTCTCATTCTCTTACCTCGGAAACCTCAGATTTCGTCCTCATCGTACACTCCAAGAGAGATTTTTTTCTGCTCTGTTGCCAACCATCTCTGATTGCCCATCTCCGGACCACAATTTCTGCAAGGAGAGAGGAGTTTCCTCTGTCGTAACAGCACTGTGCACCAGCTCGCACTTGTAATTTTTCTAAAAACTAATCAGTTATTTCAAGATATCTGAAAAATTAGGCACTAAAGTAATCGTCATCATACCTTTGATTTTGAGATTTTGCTTTCATGGAGTAAATCTTTTGCATGATATTGACATAAATTTGATAAATGAATTTCACTTGAATTATTTTAGGCATAATGAAATTTGCAAAAGATCTTGCATGTACTTCTGAGAATCTGTGATTTCGAACTACTATCGCTGATTTTCCACTTTTGTCTAAAATACTCAGTGTCTTTGGACTAAATGCCGTATCAGTTTGATTACCTGCACCTAATATCAACAATGCATTATTTTCTTTTTTGAAATTATCTAATAATTCTGTTATGATGTTTGAATCTGAATAAACTTTCTCAAACTGTATTTTTGGCAAATCTAATTCAAACATCTTTTCATTAATTCGATTTACAATTTGTGTTTCTTCTTTTTGATCTTCGATAACTCCTCTAATTACACGAATTTTTGATTCTTCCATTTTCTGAAATGAGTTGGCAATTTCTAATCCTAGATCACTATGTCTTCCTTTATCATATGCTACAATAATATTTTTCATATCTTCATCAAATGTTTTTCTTACTCTGACTCCAATAATATCACAAGTTGTAAGTGAAAGTAATTTTCTATTATTCTTCAAAAAATCAAAGTCAATCAACAATGTATTGATATCTTGTTCTTCGGTAGTCTGTAAAATTGCTTCTGTTGGGTCATGTGCTAATCTTACTAAGTATCTATTTCTTAATGACCCTGTAATTTCTCTTTTGAATTCTTCTATAGCTTTTAATCCCTTATCCCCAAATCCATGTGTTAATGATAATGGTGTTTGTCGTGGGACATTCACTACATCTAAAATTGTAACTTCTCCTTCCTTGTCTTTTGCAATAGAATTTGCCATCTTATACATTTTTGCTGCAGAGCGTTTATCAAAAACCATCAACACTCTGTATTTTTTTCGTAACTTTGGTCCTTGTGTAAAAACTAGTGGTGCGTTATGTTCTAATTCTTTTTTTGACGTATAAAATTTGTAAATTACAAAACCAATTGCTATCCAAATAATGGCTATTAGCCAACTCTCTGGGTGTGTAAATAATAGATAAATTGAAAGTCCCATAGCTGTGATTATTCCTATTATTGGAATTAATGGAAAAAGTGGAGTTTTGAATCCATAATCTACTGTTGACGCATATAGTCTTCTAATCGTAATTGATGCTAAATTCACCTGTGTGAACAAAAATAGGAACATCACACTTGCTGCAAATGCAATTGCTGTCAAATCCATGGATAACGCAAGAATCAACATGATTATCCCTGAAACAATTGTTGCTACAAATGGTGTACGATATTTTGGATGAATTTTACTAAATACAAATGGTAGATTATACTGTGTTCCCATCGCAAAACTTACTCGACTTGCTGCAAATGTGGTGGCGTTTAATGCAGAAAGTGTAGAAACTAAACCGCCTGCTAATACAATTAATGCGCCAAATGGAAGAAATTGATCTGCTGCTTCTATTATCCCTAATTCTCCAAAACTTCCAATAAATTCCCATGCGGGCATTCCTATGACTGATTCATTCAGTCCTCCTATGAATACAAATGTAAACAAAATGTAAACTGAAACAACAATTCCAAGTGAAATTAAAATTGCACGAGGAATGTTTCTTCTAGGATTTTTTATCTCATCTCCTGCCTGTGAAATTATCTCATAACCTTCAAAAGCAATGAATGTTAATCCCATTGCTAACGCTAATCCTGCTACGCCACTGGGAAGGAAATCTCTATAATTGTCTGACCAATTTGGATTTGCAAACATCATTGCACCAATTGCTGCAGCAATCAGTATTCCAATAATTGCTAATTGTGTAAATGTGATTGCATTGCCAACCTTTCCTGTATCTGATGACCCTCTAACATTAACAAATGTAAAAATAATTATTGCAATTACAGCAAAAATTTTATCTACCGGAATCCCTATGTCCTCTCCAATAACTCCTGACGTTGTCAATAGATGCGCAAAAAATGAACCAAATGCAACTGCATAGAGAGAACCTGCAATTGTATGTCCAAACCATGCCATCCACCCACTAAGATATGCGTTAGGTCTTGGCAATCCTTCCCTCACCCATTTGTAACCTCCTCCTGTTGCAGGAAATGCAGATCCTAATTCTGCATATGTTAATGCTGTAAACACCGTAATTACACCATTAAGCAAAAATGCAATCATTAGTGCAGCTCCAGCTTGAGCCATACCTGGTCCTACTAGGACAAAAATGGCTCCACCAATCATGGATGCTACTCCAATCATAACTGAATCTTTTAGGGATAAACTACGTACTAGACCTGATTCTGATTTTTCAAATGTCATACAATTTTCGAGAAAATCTAGATGAATAAAGCCTTGCCTCGTATTTGATTGTAAATTACGTACCTTTGACCATATTGAATAATTGCCTTACCATCATCTTTGGATGGTGCGTAGCAAGCTTTACCATTTTTGCCACTCCAAAATCTGCACGAATGAAATCTAAAAACTCATCTGCCGTTAATTCATTAATTATGTCTAATTCCTTATCCCACTCGTCATCTGATAACCCCACCCATCTATTTTGAACTTTAACTGCGGAATTAATTTTTGATTCTATTGCCTTTTTCCATTCTTTTTCATATGGAATTAATGATGATTCTGATGTGTCGTTATTTTTTACTGCATTTGCAGCAACCTTGCCTGCAACTTCTCCAAATCTAATTGCATATCTTATTCCTTCTAAAACAAGAGGATTTGCTTGTCCGGCTGAATCTCCAACTAGAATTAAATTATCATAAACTGTTTTTCTCGACAATCCCTCATTTGGTATTAATCCGTAATGAAACTCTATTTTTTCAATATTTCCCAAATCTTTGATAGGACCAATTTTTTTATCAATTAATTCATTTAATCTAACTGTTGGATCTACATCTGAATCTGGTTTTCCAACTCCCACTCCAATTCTTGCAGTATTTTTTGATGTTGGAAAAATCCATGCATATCCTGCAGGTGAATACTCTTGTCCTACCATTAACCACCAATTATCATATTCTAATTTCTCTGTCTTTACTTCAAACTCTGCTCCTGCTCCAAACTTTTTCCATTGTGTTACGTATCCTAATTCTTTAGCAACAATTGATGTGAATCCGCTTGCATCAATTACGACTTTAGCGTTAAATTGAATAAGTTTACCTTGTGATTTTGCAACAACTCCTACGCATTTACCTGCTGAATTCTTTAAAACCTCTGAAACATTTGTACCTGTAAATAATTCACTACCTGATGATTTTGATCTTGTTGCTAAGAATCTGTATGTTTTTCTAACATCCAATACTGCTGCTTTAGCGACATTATCTGTAATTGTAACATAATTTTTTGGTGAACAAAAAGAAAATTTCTTTATTGGATTGTAGCACTCTTTAGGAATTCCAAATTCATTAATATCTGAAATCCATGTTACGCCACTTGTTCTAACAGTTTCTGCAATTTCTTTTTCTTTTTCAATTAATGCAACTGTACAACCATTCTTTGCAGCCATATGTGCTGCAGATGAACCTGCAGGACCTCCGCCAACTACCACTATATCAAAATTTAATTCTTCCAACTAAATTGATTACATTTCTGAATATTATAATCTAACAATTGATATTTTTTTTAACATGTTTATTTTGGTGTAAATTTATACTAATTCATGGCTGATACTGAAGTTATACCATTTGTAATGTGGTCTGGATTAACTGCAATTTTGATGATCATCACTGGATTGGCCTATAAGGCTTATCAAAGAAAAAACTCTAAAGAAAAAGTTACATCCCCAAATAATGATTAAACTTGTATACTTATTCAAATAAAATCTTCTTTTCTTTATAGAGATTTTTAGGATTAGGTTCTGAAATTGCAGAAATTAGTGCTTTAGTATATGCATTTTCAGGATCTGATAACACCTTCTCAACTGTACCTATTTCCATCACTTTTCCTGATTTTAAAATCAAAATATCATCTGCAAAGTGTTTGGCTGTTGCAAGATCATGTGTAATGTATATCATAGAAATATTATTTTCTTTCTGAATTTCTTTCATCAATTCTAAAACTTCTGCACGTATTGAAACATCTAGCATAGATACTGGCTCGTCTGCGATAATTATTTCTGGTTTTACTACTATTGCTCTTGCAATTACTATTCTTTGTCGTTGTCCTCCTGATAACATATGTGGATATTTTTTGGAAATTTCTTCTGCAGGTTCTAGTTTTACTTTTTCTAATGTTTCAATTACTCTTTGTTCACGTTCCTTTTTTGTCCCTATATTGTGAATCTCTAAAGGCTCACTAACAATATCTGAAATTGTCATTCTTGGATTAATTGAATCGTATGGGTCTTGGTATATCATTTGACATTTCATTCTAAATTTTTTTAGTTCATCTGAATTATCCATAATCTCTTTTTGATTATGAAAAATTTTACCTGAATCTGGTTTAATAGCTCTGAGAATTAATTTTGCGATAGTTGTTTTTCCTGAACCTGATTGTCCTGCTATAGCTAAAATCTTTCCTTGTTCGAGTGAAAAATTTACTGAATCTGCTGCAATAACTTCATCTGAATCTGATGAAAAAAAGTTTTTTTTCTTAAATTTCTTTGTCAGATCTTCGATTCTTAGTACATCCTTCATATTGGTATTATATTCTCCTATGATAAGAAATTTATGCAAAGCAAAAATCGCCAAAATATGAAAGATAAATCAAAACAAGAAATGTCAGGCTATCAATCATATCTAATTCAAGATAATCTAAAATATTTTAAACCTCATAAGACAAGTGTCACTGTAACATTTGCAGAAGAACTTCGTAAGACACTCCAGGAACCAAAAAAATCAATCAGCCCAAAATTTTTCTATGATGAAACTGGCTCAAAAATCTTTGATGAAATATGCTCTCTTCCGGAATACTATCCTTACAATTCTGAAACAGAAATTCTACAGACACTTGAGAAAAGATTACTTCCATATCTTTCAAATGAATTTCATCTAGTGGAGTTAGGAAGCGGTTCTTCTGTAAAGACTCGTCTTTTAATTGATATTTTATTCAAATCTCAACCATATTTACAATATTTTCCAATAGATATTTCAGAAATTTTAGATCAAAGTGCCAAAAATCTTTGTATGGATTATGAGAATCTTACAATAACTGGTGTGGTGGATACTTTTGAAAACGGTCTTGATTTCATTGAACATTATGATGATAAGTCTAATCTAATCACTTTTCTGGGTTCAAGCTTTGGAAACTTTAATGAAAATGAAGGAATGAAATTTCTTCAAAAAATTAATAAACTTATGAAATCTGATGATCTATTTCTAATTGGACTAGACCTGAAAAAAGATCAACAGGTTCTACACAATGCATACAATGATTCTCAGAAAATAACTGCAAAATTTAATCTAAATGTTTTGAAAAGAATTAATGATGAATTGGGTGCAGACTTTGATTTAGAAAATTTTGAACATCATGCAATTTATGATGAAGAAAAAGGTCGTGTTGAGATGTATCTACGATCATTATCTGATCAATCAATAACGATTCCCAAATCTGATCTATCTGTAAATCTTTCAAAAAATGAGTTAATCCACACTGAAAACTCACACAAGTTTTCTATCTCCCAAATAGATTCTTTATTGAAAGAATCTAATTTTGAAAAGTTAGAGATTTGGGTTGATTCTAAAAAATACTATTCACTCATTTTGGCAAAAAAACTCTAAATGTTTTCTACGCATCTAAATCCTGAAATTAACCATCTCTCATCTAATCTGAAAAAATTCCTGTAAGATCCTCTAATTGATTTTGATGGTGTACCAAAAGATCCTCCGCGTAAAACTTTTTGATTTGTAAACCACTTATCATTATATTCATCAAATCCACTTTTGAATCCTGGATATCCAATAAACTCTGATGATGTCCATTCCCAAACATCTCCTATCATTTGGTAGCATCCGTAGTTGCTTTTTCCATTTTCATAGGAACCTACTTCATTACAATTCCAAATGTTTGACTCTAACAAATTTGCATGTGATTCTGTAGGTTTATCATTTCCCCATGGGAAAATCGTTTTAATTTCTTTTTCGTCGTTCCACAGTGCAGCTTTTTCCCATTCTGCCTCTGTTGGCAGTCTCTTATTTGCCCATTTACAGAATGCTGATGCTTCATAGAAGCTTACATGACATACAGGCTCATTTAGATTAATTTTTCGTTTTCCTGCAAAATCTCTTGTAATCCATTCATCTCCCTCTTTTTCCCAATACATTGGAGATTTCCATTCATTTTTCTTTACTACGTCCCATCCATCTGAAAGCCAAAATGAATAATCTTCATATCCTCCATCATTCATAAATTCTAAATATTCTGAATTACTTGTCAAAAAATTATCAATTTGATAATCATTTAGATATGTTTTATGCTCTGGAAGTTCAATATCATAACAATAATCATTTCCTGAATATCCTAAATTGTATAATCCTCCATTCACTTTGATACTTTTCTTTTCTTTATTTGATGATGTTACTGGTTCGTTTATTTTAGCTGGTCTATATTGATCTCCTAGCAGATGTTGTAAATCATAAACTAAAAGTTCTTGATGTTGACATTCATGATTGATTGCCATTGTGAAAAGATATGAAGTTTCTTTTTCTAATGGTTTGCTGATAACTTCTCTAACTTTATTTGTTATAACATCAAAGTATTGGAGAATTTCATCAACCGTTGGTCTAGACATTACCCCTCGTTTTGATTTATCATATGGCTTACCAAATTGGTTATAGTATGAATTTAGATATTCAGAAAGTTCATCTGAAAAAAATTCATAATTAGGTTGTGTTTTGCTTAAAACTATTTCATTTAACCAACTTACATGTCCGATGTGCCATTTTGGTGGGCTCATGAAAACTGCAGTTTGTACGCCAAAATCATCTCTTTCTAAGTTTTTTACTAATTGTAATGTTGTATTTCTTGTCTCATTAAATGAGTCTAAAAGAAAATTCTGAGATGGTTCTTCAAGTGTCATGTAATAGTTGAAATTTTTTGAATATATTTGGTTTTATGACTATTCTTTCATTACACAGCATGTAGCGTTGTTAATGTTGCGCATAGCCCACCAAATTGAAAATGTTAATGCGCCGATAGATATCAATTTCAACTCTAATCCATGTAATGGAAATATGGCAAGTCCTCCTACTATTCCTAAAACTGCTGATAATGATGTTGTACATGCAGGACACCCCGGGGTAAATGCTGTTAGTGCACCGCCTAATATTGCACTTGTACCATTTTTCATATTTTTACTTCGCTGTGTCTTGATATTGTAAGCAACTAGTGTAATATTTATTCCTGCTAATACTGCTACGACTGCTGTCAATGTAATTGATGCTGCCATATACATTGGCAATAATTCAATTTCTGCTGACATGTGTGCTAATCCCATTTCCAATGTGAGAAAATAATACAATGTTCCTACACTCACTCCTGAAATTACAGCAATCATTCCAAAAGTTCGCTGTTTCAAAATATCCTTAATTGTTAATCTCAACATCATATCTATTATCATAATTGATAATTAAATAATATTGATATTGTTTTCTTTCATAAAAATTCATTCATAATTTAGATTCTCTTTCTCTTTGAGCCTTGAATTTTCCACGAAATGCAAATGCTGCAATCATTGTTCCTACAAACGGCGCTGTCCAATATAGCCATAAATTTTCCACTACTCCTGATAATAATGCAGGTGCAAGTGCACGGGCTGGATTCATTGAAGCACCTGAAATAAATGCCAAAAACAAAATATCTAATCCTACTATTCCGCCTATAGCAACTCCACTAAATCCTCTCAGTCCTTTTGTATATACGACATAAAATATGACTCCCATAAGCATTGCAGATGCTAGTACTTCTACGGGAAAAATCACTAACATCGAAAAATCAAAGTTTGGTACATTTACGCCCAAATCTGCTTTGTCTCCGATTACACTTAGAACAAACAAAGAGCCTAAAATTGCACCAATTATTTCTGCTGCAAAATAATAAACAACCTGAATTTTTGAAATATGGCCTGTAATGTAATATCCAATTGTTACTGCTGGATTAAAATGAGCAAGAGAAATTTTTCCAAATGAATAGACTCCAATTAATAATGCAATAAATGGTGCTACTGCTGCAAACGGAATTCCTAATTCATTATTAAACATCTCTGAATCTAATACAATTGAACCTGTAGCAAAAGCCACAAGAATGAATGTTCCAATTAACTCCACTGTAAAAATTTGTAAATTAGAATACGTCATTATCTTTCATTATTTATTGATGTAATCAAACTCAAAACTTCAGATTTTATTTGATCACGTATTTCTCTAACCTGCTCTATAGTCTTTTCTTTGGGATCTGGAATGTTCCAATCAATTACATCTTTTACAAAAAGTGCTGGACATGATTCTTTATCCATACATCCCATATTTACCGTTTTAAACGAATTTGTTATCATTGAATCAAATAATATTTTTGGTGATTGGTTTTCCATGTTGATTCCAATTTCTTTCATCACTTCAATCACTATTGGATTAAGATCTGATGAGGGAATCGTTCCTGCACTAATTACGTTAAATTTATTCTCTGAGTATTTTTTAAAAAAGGCCTCTGCCATCTGACTACGGCCTGCATTTTCTACGCATACAAACAAAACACCTCTAGTCATAATGTTTATATAAATATCTGTTTATATAAATATTAATTGATATGAATGGTCCTAGTCTTTTGAAGTGCATTTGTGATGAAACTAGATTTGAGATACTAGACTTATTACAAAAAGATAATGAATTATGTGTAAATGATTTTGTTGATAAATTAAAAAAGGATCAACCACTTGTTTCACATCATCTTAAAACTCTAAAAAATTGTGGAATTGTAAAATCTCGTGATGAGGGAAAAAAAGCAATGTATGCAATATCAAATCCTCAACTATCAACTTTGATATCAAATGTTACAAAAACAAGTAAGAAAATCCCAAATCTTTGCACAAATACAAAGTGTTGCTAAAACTTTTCAGTTCTAACTACGCCAACATCACTAACGTACAAAATTATGGTGAAATCTGGAAATAATGTTCTTGATATGTCCTCCACTACTGCTGATAATTTTTCTTCACGCATAATTACTTCGACTTTAACATTTTTTTCAGATAGTATTCCTTGACCTCTTAATCCCTTTTCTCCATTACCGTCCACTTCATAAGATGTGTATCCTGTAATTTCATGATTCTTCAAAATATCGATGACATTTTTCTGTGCCAATATCTCACAGGTGATTGTAAGTAATTTTACATCATAGAGTTTCATATGAACACCTTTGTAACATAATTGAATAAGTCTATTGATCCTTCTCCATGAACCCACGTTGAAACAGTGAACATGATTGGTAGTAACACGATAATATTGTATGGGAATGTAATTCCTAAAGCTGATGTGATGTATAGACTTGGATTTGCTTGAGGAATTGCATGACGTAAAACAGCGGGTGCCGCAATAAATGATGCACTAGCCAAAAGTAATCCAAACATAACTGCCCCGCCTAAACTTAATCCAAGTGCGGTTGAAACTAAAACACCGATTATTCCATTAATTGTTGGCATTATTATTGCAAATGACGTAAGAAAAATTCCAACTTTTTTAATGTCTTCTAATCTCTGTCCTGCAATTATTCCCATCTCAATCATAAAAATTACTATTGCACCTGTAAACAGATCATCAAAAACAATACTGATTGGTTCAAAACCTTCTTCACCAATTATGTATCCAATAACAATACTTCCAAGTAAAATTACTATTGCTTTTCCTGTAATTGATTCTTTTAAAACTTGAGAAATTTTTGTTTTAGTTTCTTTCATTCCCATGTCAATATCAGATACTTTGTCACCTGAAAATGACTGTTTTTTTGTACGAATTTGTTTTGATATTGCCATATTTGTCAAAAATATTGCCAAGATGAATGCTACTGGTTCTAACACTGCCAGAATTGCTGCCAAATATCCTTCTGATGTCACTCCTTGATTTTTGAGAAATGACAATCCTACTGAGAATGTTACTGCTCCGACTGCTCCGTATGTTGATGCTAATGCATATGAATCAAAGATGTTGAATTTACCTAATCTTCTTAGAATTTGATAGTGGTTTAATGTGAATAATAATGATAGGCCTATTGCAACCAGCATTGGTACTAACATCTCCTCAAAACCTGTTTTTCTCATCTCAATTCCTCCGTGAAGGCCGATGGCAGCTAGGAGGTATATTGGTAAAAACTCTGAAATTGCTTCAGGAATTTTTAAATCAGATTTTATTCGTGCTGCAATAATCCCAAACAAGAAAAAAAGGATGATTGGAGTTAACAGATTCGATTGGATTAGATTAAAAACATCCATTAGTTATGTTTGAAAAAAATTTCTGCTGAAATAAAAATCAAGGGATCATACAAATAGATGAATAATGTAAGTGCACACTGCTCCTAATCCTGCTGCACCTGGAATTGTTATGACCCATGAAAAGATAATTTGTCTGCTAACCTTCCATCTTACGGCTCGTATTCTTCGTGCTGATCCTGCGCCCATTATTGTTCCTGTAATTGCATGGGTTGTACTTGCAGGAATTCCTAATGTTGCAAATATTGCAAGCATTAACCCTCCGCTAGTTTCTGCAGCAAATCCTTGATACGGTTTCAATCGAGTAATCCTAACTCCCAATGTTTTGATAACTTTGTATCCTCCAAAAAATGTGCCTAATCCCATTGCAGTTGCTGCTGCAAATATTACCCATAATGGCATTTCAAGTTCTGGGATCAAATCTGCAGCAAATAAAATTAAAACTATGATTCCCATGGTTTTTTGTCCATCATTTGCTCCATGTGTTAAGGCAAACCATGCTGATGAAATAATTTGCAATCTCCCAAATGTTTTGTTTACTATGGCGGGTTTTCTTCTTGCAAACAAGAATATGATCAGTCCTGTAACTGCAATACCAAAAATCATTCCACCAATTGGGGCGACAACTATTCCTGTGAAAACTTTGCCTAATCCATCATAAACTAATTTTTCAAACCCTAATCCTGCAATTCCTGCACCCATTATGCCTCCAATCAATGAGTGGCTGTTTGAAATTGGCAGTCCAAAATATGTGCATATGGAACTCCATGCAATCGCTCCTGCTAATCCTCCGATAATCATGTAAACTGTAATATCATCTGGACTGACGATTCCTTTTGCTATAGTTGTTGCAACTGCAACTCCAAAAATGAATGGACCGATAAAATTTGCAATAGCTGACATTGCAACTGCATGAATTGGTTTTAAAACCCGTGTACCAATTACTGTGGCAACAGAGTTTGCTGAATCATTAAAACCATTGACAAAATCAAATATCAAAGCGATGGCAATTCCTATAATCGCTATTTCTAACATATTTTTCTCCTAGGTATATTTCAAAACAATATCTTCTATCACATCTGCTACATCTACACATCTGTCTGATGCAGTTTCCATAGTTTCGTAGATATCTTTTAGTTTGATTATGTGTATTGCGTCATTACTTTCAAAGAGTTCTGAGATTGCGGTTCTGTACAAATCATCAATTGTATGTTCAATATCACTTGTATTTCTGCAATGTTCAATCATTAATTTAGGATTTTTAATATTGTTTAATTTTGATACCATAAATTCAACCTCTTTTGTAGCATTGACCAGCTCTTTTGCCATTTCTAGTGTATGTGGTGGGGCTGTTGTGATTTTATAACTAGCAAATCTTGCACCGATTCCATCCATAAAATCAATAATATCGTCAATCTTTGATGCAACTCTTTGCATATCTTCTCTATCTAATGGTGTGATGAAGGTTCTATTCAATTCTGAGAAAATATCTCGTGTCAATACGTCAGCTTCCGTCTCAATTCTGGATACCTCTTTTATTTTTTCTGCATTACTTGGGTCTTGCAATAATTCGTATACCGCTTCAGATGCCTCTACTGCTTTTTTTGCTAAACCATCTAAAATCACTAGCAGTTCTTTTTCATTTGATTTTACCCACGAAAACCATTGTCCCATGATTAATCAAATTGAATTTGGAAGTTAACCCTGATCAACGTATTCTATATGGCAACTATATAGCACAATTAGTTAGCGATAATCATCTTTTATTCTTTGAATCTAAAGTGATGATATGATATCTGGATTATCTTGCAATATCTGTTCTAAGTTGACCACATGCAGCTGATATTTCTGTACCTTTTTCAATTCGAATCGTACAATTCACTCCTGCTTCAGATAAAATTCGTTTAAATTCAAAAACTCTACTTTTTGATGGTCGTTTAAAATCTCCTGCAGTTGGATTTATTGGAATTAAATTCACATGTGAGCCATTTCCACGTAATAATTCCGCCAATTCATTGGCAATTTCACGTGAATCATTAACTCCATCCATCAATGCATATTCAAATGTCACACGTCGTCCTGTTTTTTTAAAATAATTGTGTCCTGCCTTAATAATCTCTCCAACAGAATCTGGCGTTGCTGTAGGGACTAATTTTTTACGTAATTCATTATTTGGTGCATGTAGTGATATTGCAAGTCCAATCTGAAGGTTCTCATTAGCTAATTTTTCAATTCCTTCTTTGATCCCAATTGTTGAAATTGTAATATGTCGTTGCCCCATCCCGAACCCTCTTGGATCTGTTAAAATTTTTACGGCTCTAATCATTTCATCATAATTTGCCATTGGTTCACCCATTCCCATAAAGACTAAATTTGTAATGTGTTCTTTTTTTTGCTCTACAATTTCTTCAAAATGAACTACTTGTGCTACAATATGTTCTGCCTTTAGATTTGTCTCAAAACCCATCTGCCCTGTTGCACAAAATGTACATCCCATTGCACATCCAATTTGAGTTGAAACACATACTGTTGATCTTGGAAGTCCTCCCTCTTTCTCAGATTCATATTGCATGAGAACCGTCTCAACCGATTTATCGTTAGTGAGATTAAGTAATAGTTTCGTAGTATCTCCGTCTTCACTTGTAACTCTGTGAATTTCTTTTGCTGAACCTATTGTATATCCTTCATCGACCAATTTGGCAATCATTGCTTTTGGGATCTGTTTAATGTCTGCGATATTTTTAGGAAATTTGAAATAAAGTGGCATTAGAATTTGGTCAGCTCTGTATCTTTGATAACCCATATCAATTACTAATTTCTCCATCTCTTCTGGAAGCAACCTGTATAGATCAGTCATATCATATGTTAAATCTCCAATTGATATTATAATCTAACTTCTAATACTATGAAATAATTGTGAAATTTTTTATAATCATCTAAATCAAAACTGATCATATGATTACAGTTGATTGTCATGAAGTTGAATCCATTCAAAATGAATTACTAATCTATGTGGCTGATGATGTGGCAGCCATTCCTAATATCAAATATCATGAATTCATTTTATCTCCTATAGAAGAAGAAGGTGTCATTGATACAAACGAGGTGGTTACATCAATTAAACGATTTTTGGATTCAATTGGCGAACAACGTAACTTTGCTGTAATTTCTCGTGGTGATATAATATCTATAGAATCTATCACCGGTAAAACAATTGAACGTGATGCAAAGTCTTCAGAAGGTCTATTTTCATGTCCTCATTGTGGACATGTTACTCCATATGAGACAATTCATAATACGCATATGAAAATTCATTATTTCTAAACTAAGAAAGCCAATGGAGAGATTTGAACTCTCGACCTATTGATTACAAATCAATTGCTCTAACCAGGCTGAGCTACATTGGCACTGTATTTTTTATAAAATTGCTGTTTTAAAATGTTGGGGACTCTTCTAGAAAATCTTAACTAATGATCATCTTATCTGAAATCTATGTTAAAAGATCTCCTTTCTGATATTGTTAAGGTTGATGATGTGTTGATGATAGTCAAAAGTAATGGTGCTACAATTGAAATGAGAAGTAACTCTCTTTCAATACGACAAAAGGAAAAATGGATTACTATTGGAGAAAATGATGGACCCTGTCATATGCATGTTAATAATGAATTGATAAATAATGCTGAATTTGTAATTGAGAAAAAACTTGAAAGAACTAGTTTTAGTGTGAGATTTTTTGATGGAAATAATGACCGTGTTCTTGGATGTTTCTTTACAAAAATGTATGATGAGTCTAAAATGATAAAATCTGAACGGAAAAAACTCTATGATGATCTACAAGCAAAATATGGGCAGAAAATCCAGTTCCACTTTTAAGATCTTTCTATTAATTTACTCAACTAGTTTGGTTTGAACTATAACAATACTCATAATTTAATAACTTCTAAACTCTGGTTTGATTATTGAAATTAAAATATATTCAACCAAAGAAACTCAAAATTCTCATTGCGACATTCACTATGGTGGGTATTTGGGGAATTGCATTTGGATTAGTTATGGGTGGGCAAAAGGCATCAATGAATTATTTTATGATTGTTGTTTTAGGTGTAGTTAATCTATTCTTGGGTGCATTCATGACTTATCTTTATCTGACACAAGTTCGAAATATTGATCCAAGAAAAGATTCAAAGTACAAACGAAAGAAATAACATTCCCACAACCAAGATATTTGTTGCAAAATGCATTGCGTAAGAATGCTTTATTCCTTTTTTATCATAAATATACTTGAACACAAAACCAATTGGTATCAAAACTAATGCCATGTGTATCTTTATGCCCATTCCAATGTGAATTAATGCCCACACTAAGACCATTTTTTTTGATTTTCTAAAGTAAAATTCTTCAAAATAATTGATATGTAAAAACATGTACAGTAGTAATGGAACAAATGGAATTATGCCGAGCATTCCTTGATCTGCAAATGGTCCAAATGCTATATTGTATCCTAGCCAACTCCAGTTTAGTATTGGTATCTGATCAACATATTCGAACACAAACAAAACGTATACTGATAAGATTCCAAAAGCTATTGGTGCATATTTGATTGAACTAATTCCTGCTTTTAGATCTAAAACTCGTTTCTTCGTATCTTTGATTAAAAGAAGACTGGCTCCTACTGTTAGTACATAATATCCAATAAGAAATGCATCTGAATCAAGAAATGAAATATCCAATGTAATCAAAGTGCACACTTTCATAAATAACCTATTCTAATAGAATTCATGACTCTTCAAAAAGGCGATAAGGCTGAAAATTTTGAATTATTGACACATAATGGAAATTCTATTACATTAAGTTCGTACAAAAACTCAAAAAATGTCGTGTTATGTTTTTATCCAAAAAACCATCTTTTTGCATGTCCCTCAAAAAAAGTCTTTGAGATGGCAAAAAGTGTAATTTCAGTTTATTCTGATATTATTGCAACTGAAACTGTCGTGTTTGCTGTATCTGTAGATTCTGTAGATTCCCAGTCTGATTTTGTCAAAGAATATGAAATTCCATATGTACATCTAAGTGATCCAAAGAAAATTGCTTGTAAGAAATATGCTGGAACAAGCATTACAGGTCTTGCTAAACGAAGTACATTTGTAATTGATAAAAATGGAATAATCCATGATGTAATGCGAGAGATTAATGTTGCATCTCATGGACAAGAAATTCTTGATTCTTTAAACAAAATCAAAGTATAAATCATCAATAAAATTATTCGAAGAATGATTGATTTAGTTGCTAAGGAGTTGTTTCTTACGCGAGGAATTGGTGTTCATGAAGATAAACTCACAAGTTTTGAATATGCATTACGTGATGCTGGGATTTCTGGAACAAACATTGTTTTGATTTCTAGCATCTTTCCTCCAAAAGCAAAACTTGTTCCTAAAAAGGAGGGTTTGAAGAAGATTAAACCTGGACAAATTCTCTTTACAATTTATTCCCGAAATCAAACAAATGAACCTCATCGAATGATTTCTGCATCTGTTGGTTTGGCATTGCCAAAAGATCGTAGCAGATATGGATACTTGTCTGAATATGATGCATTTGGACAAAATGAAAAACAAGCAGGTGATTATGCAGAAGACATTGCAGCACAAATGCTTGCATCCTCACTTGGAATACCTTTTGATATTGATAAGAGCTGGGATGAAAAAAGACAACAGTGGTCAATTTCCGGAAAAATTTACAAATCTCAAAACATCACAATGACTGCTAAAGGTGACAAATCTGGAAAATGGACTACCGTATTTTCTGCAGCGTGTTTAATTCTCTAGTGCTTTGGTTTGTACCCTTTTAGATAAAATATTACGGCGCCGATACCTATCACAATTATAATTCCAAGTAGTGCATATTGTGATTCATCTTCTATAGAGTCATTTTTACCAAAATCTTCTATTGACTGGTATTCTTTAGTTTCTTCTTGTGGTATATCTTCTACTGAGTAAAAAGATAATTCCGATTTTCCATCCCATGGACCAATTTCCATTCTTAATTCATCTTCTTGGATTACTTTATTCTGACCAAATAGAAACTTTGCATCAATTGTTTTTCCTGCAGGCGAACTAAAGAACCATCCTTTTTTTGAAATATTTTCTAATGTAGTTAAATCAGTTATTGCATGAGTTGCTATTGCATCAATTTTTGATAATTCATTTGGAATAATTACTAACTGTATGACTGAATTTAGTGGAACATTTCTCCCATCAAATACATTTGAACGTGAAATTTCATCCACTCCAAAATCTTCTAGTATGTTGATCTTTGAAATATCATTTGCAATATTTTTTATTTCTTTTGTCACTTTAAACATAAATAAATTCGAATCGCCTGTTTTTATAATGCTGATAGAAATTATAGATTCATCATCTTTTGTTAATTTTTTTGAAATATTGTAGAATCCTTCTCCATCTCTAATTTCTTTGGATAACATCGTTCCGGATAATCCTGTAAATAAGAAATCTGTAGATTGTTTTGGCATTGTATATGTAGCTGAAACTGCACCTCTTCCTGAAATTACTCCAGATGTTTCTAGTAACAAATTTGCATCATCTACTGTATGAATGAACGTGGAATGAAATTCACTCTCTACACCTAATGTCCTATTCAAGTCGTCAATTATCTCATTTCCCATTTCTCTTGCAGAATCTTGTACCATTCTGATTCCGCCATCACCTTTCAATTGTTGATAATCAAAATTAATCATTATACATTGTTCTTCACTCGTTACACCTATCACACATTCTCCTGCATTTGTAAACACAACGGCTCTAATCTTATCATTATCGTTGATTTTTTGGATTAATTCATCTGTAAATTTAATTTCCTGATTATCTGTAGTTTCTATTCCTACTGACATTACTACTGAATTTGAATATTGTTGATCATAAATTACAAGTGCACTTTCTTGAAATGTTGCTTTCTCAAACATCTGTCCACTTGCAAATGGAATTATGAGTATTATGCCAAAAATAGCTCCAAACAATAGTAATTTTCTTTGCATGCAACATGAAACTTGTATTATTTTATTTAGTTTACGGCTTCATGTTATAACGTTTAAATCACTAATCTATTTTTGCATAATTGACATCGAATTCAAACCGTTGGGGAACACGCTGGCAGTCCGATGGCTCGGGCTGCCAGCCCCACATTTTAATTATTTATAATATCTCTAGATCAGGTCCTTTTTTGACATAATGAAATTCACTCTACAGAATTTTAATTAATTATAATTTGGCTAGATCGTCTACTTGTTTTTTGATATAATCAAATCCACTCTGCCAGAATTTTGATTTAGAAATATCAAGTCCATGGTCTTTTAGTAATTTTTCTGGTTTCTGTGAACCGCCTGCAGATAAAATATCTGTATATGTTGATACAAAATCATCGCCTTCATTTTTGTAGGTTTGGAATAATGACACAGCAAGCAAATTTCCAAATGAATAAGAATAACAGTAAAATGGTGAATGGTAAAAATGAGGAATACAACTCCACTCTATTCCAAAATCATCTGAAATATCTACTGAATTTCCAAATTGTTCTTTTAGATTTTTTCTGTAAATATTTGATATATCGTCTACTGTTATGGAGTTTGCAATTTGGTTATGGGCTTCAATTTCAAATAGCGTAAAAAATGATTGTCTTCCAATTGTTGCATAGAAATCATCAATCTTATCTGAAAGCATACTGGCTTTTTCACCATCTGAGATTTGATTTGAAATATTATCATAGAGTAATAATTCTGAATATGTGGATGCAGTTTCTGCAAGAGGTAATGGTGCATCTGATACTAGAATTGATTTTTCAGATGCTGCAACACTATGAACTGCATGACCGATTTCATGTGCTAATGTGAACACATCTCTTGATTTTCCTGTATAATTAATTAGAACAAATGGTGTAATGTATGGAAGTGGTGTGCTGCAAAACGCACCATCTCTTTTTCCATGTCTTAATGAATAGTCTATATGATTTTCATTAAAAACACGTGAAGCATATTCTGCAATTTTTGGACTAAACCTGTTGAGAGAATCCAGAACAAGTTTCGTTCCTTGATCAAATGTATAATTTTTCTCAGCAGCACTCTTTTTTGAAGGTGCATACAGATCATATCTCTTGAGTTTTTTTACTCCCACACGTTTTGCTTTTTGTTGAAAATATTTTTGAAATACAGGTGCATTTTTTTTACACACTTCTAACATAACGTCTATTGTTTTATCATCTACATCATTTGAAATATTTTGAATTGAAATTGGATTCTTAAATCCTCTCATATCAATTCCTTCATTTTTCCAATTTAGTACAATATTTTGGTAAATTTGACCGATTACGCCTTTGTTATCTTGGTATTTTGTTAATAGTGATTTGTAAGCTGCTTCTCTAATTCTTGGATTTTTATTTCTAACAAGTGTTGTAAGCTGCTCTCTCCCCATTATCTTTTTTTTACCATTAACATTCACAGTATAGGTAAATGCATTTGTTATTTTATCATAAATTTTCACTAATGCAGAAATTCCTGTAACATCTAGAGTATTGATAATTTTTTCTTCAGGCTCTGTTAATGCATATCTTGCAACTAGTCTCTTATATCGTAAATAATCTGAAAGTTCTCCTGCATCTTTGATCAATCTCTTTGCATTTTTATCATCTACTTGCTTTTTCCACCATAAATCAAAAAATAACATTTTATTTTCTATGGTGGAGCCAAATTGAGAAATTCTATTCAATAGTGCTGTCGCCTCATCTGATTGGGTATCTTCTGAAAATTTTAGCCCAGCGTATCCTCCAACTTTGCTCGCTTTTTCTGTTATATCTTCAATTTCATGTAGTAAATTTAAAAATTTTCTGGATGAAATATTTGGTTTTAATTGAGATTTGTTTTTTGCAAATTTTTCAGACTGTCTTTGTATCTCTTTAATTTTTTTATCAAATGTCTGTCTAGTTGGATTCTTAACTAAATCATCAAGATCCCATATGCCTTTTTTGTAATTTTGCACAGTTTAATTCAAAATGAACTGTTTCTATATCTTTTGAAATTAATTTAACGTCTAAATAATCCGAATTCAAAAATAATCTTGGATCCGTCGTCTAGCCTGGTTTGGATGCTGCACTCACACTGCAGAGGTCGCGAGTTCAAGTCTCGCCGGATCCATTTACATTATATTTTCGAACAATACACAAAAACCAATGAAAACAGGCTTATTCATAATAATTGTACTAGTTTCAGGATGTTTTGCAGGTTTAATCCATGGCGGAATTAATCTTGCAATAGTAGAACCATATCTTGATCAGGCAATTGGAATTGAAAATCAAACTCTCTTTGCAACAGGTGAAGAAGAAGACACTTCTGCATTTTGGGTAGAATACAATTCGTATCGTGTTTGGCAAAAGGGTGGTCAAATATTAGCAGGCGCAATACTTGGTACCTCAATTGCATCATTGGTTGGAATTGTATTTCTCTTTACAAGAAAAGTATTGCCTGAAGGAAATAATATCAAAAAAACGCTTGTTTTATCTGGATTGATGTGGTTTACAATATTTGTAATTCCTTTCTTGAAGTATCCTGCAAATCCTCCCACTGTCGGAGAAACTGAAACTGTCGTATTACGTTCAATTCTTTTCTTATCGTTCATAACAATTTCAGGATTGGGTGCTGTTGCATTTTATCAAGTTTATAAAAAATTACAAAATAAGAAAATTCTTGCATTTGCAGGATATGCGGTATTCATCAGCTTTATATTTTTCTTAATGCCTGAAAATCCTGATGAGATAACTGCCCCTATGGAACTAGTTGATGGATTTAGAGGTGCATCATTTGTAGCAGTAACCGTTTACTGGCTAACATTAGGTTTGATTCTTGGTGGATTCATTGAAAAACTTCAAGAACGACTTAAGCTGAAGAGTTAGTATGACAAACGATCTAAAAACTCCTGGTTTTTCAATAATTATTTTATTTGGAAGTATAATGACTCTTGGATTTTTTGTTGTATTTTTTGCATTACTCCTAAAAAAACGAATTAAGCTTGAATCTAAAACATTTACTATTGTTGTTTTTGATGTCTATGGAAATCGTGCTCAATTAAGTGGAATTAGAACAAATTTTAAAAATCGTGATGTTGCCTTATCTTTTTCCAAATTTTATAAAAAGGAATTTCCTCTTTACACATTTGATGTAATGTCTGTAAATGATGCCAAAAAACAAATAATTCTAAAATAATTTTATACAGGATATCCATAAATTATCTAAAATCATATCAAAAGTAATGAAAGCGATATGGAATGATAAAGTAATTGCAGAAAGTGATGATACTGTTGTGGTTGAAGGAACTCACTATTTCCCGCAAAATTCTATAAAAAATGAATTTTTCAGTAAAACTGAGACTAGCACCTCCTGCCCATGGAAAGGAATAGCAAGCTACTATTCTGTTACTGTAAACGGAAAAACAAATATTGATTGCGCATGGTATTATCCTGTTCCAAGTAAAGAGGCTGAAAAAATTAAAGGCATGATTGCTTTTTGGAATGGCGTTCAAGTAATCTAAATAGTAGTTTGTAATACGTTTCTTATGGTAGGTCCACAAGATGGCGGTTTTGGCTTTGATCAGTCAAAAAAATACACTAAGGTGGATAATCTAGAAAAAATATGTGTTCAATGTCAGGCGGGTCAACACAAAAAATGTCTTTTCAAATCTAAAGAACAACCTAGTTGTGATTGTGAACACTGTTTGATTTATGGATAGAATTAGTTCTAGCTTAGAAAAATAACCTTTAATCATAACTAGTTCTATAAAATTAAAATGGAAAAAACTCCTAATGAATCAAAAGCTGAAGTAATTATTCGAATGTTTCCTTCAGATGCAAACCCTGCAGGAAATGTATTTGGCGGTGCAATTTTAAAACATATAGACATGGTTGCAGGAATTGTTGCGCAGCGTTATAGTCAGTCAAATGCTGTAACTGTAAGTATGGATAAGATCAGTTTCTTAAAACCTGTATTTGTTGGAAATGTTCTATTTGTAAACGCACGTGTAAACTATGTTCAAAAATCATCTATGGAGATTGAAGTAAATGTTGAAGCTGAAGATATTGCAAAAGGAACACGTGTTCACACCGGAAATGCATATGTGACATTTGTAGCATTAGATAATAATGGTAAACCTACTCCGGTTCCCACGCTATGTATTGATAATCCAGAGGATCAAAAGCGTTTTGATGAAGGTAAACTTCGAATGGAACATAGAATAAAAGAACGAAAAAAGTAACTCATACTTTAAGTAATTTAATCTAGAAATTTTAGATATGTCTAATCTTTTCTATCGGTATAGGAAAACTTTTGGTCCTGGAATACTTTTTGCTTGTACTGCAATCGGCGTATCACATCTTGTACAATCAACACGTGCAGGTGCTGAATTTGGTTTTGTTATTTTAGGATTTGTTATCTTAGCAAATGTCATGAAATATCCATTTTTTGAACATGGATCACGATATGCCAATGTCACAGGTACGAGTATTATTGATGGATATGAAAAATTAGGAAGGAAATTCCTTTTTTTATATTTGGGGATAACTTTAGGTTCAATGTTTTTTGTCACCGCAGCTGTGGGATTTGTAACTGCTGGATTTTTTGAAAATTTATTCCAACTTGAGTCTTTAGGAATGTGGACGATGGTTATTTTATTTGCAGTTTGTGGACTAATTTTATGCGTTGGAAAATTTGGAACGTTAGATGGAATAATCAAAATAATTGGATTTGTATTGATTATTTCTACCGTTACTGCATTTGTTTTGGCATTTGTTAATGGGCCTGTTGAAAAATCAGAAAATTTTTTGCCACGTGAATTATGGGATGATTCAGGAATATTTTTCTTAATTGCATTAATGGGATGGATGCCTACTGCCATAGATCTTTCTAGCTGGAATAGTTTGTGGACTATTGCGCGTATCAAGCAAACAGGGTATCGTCCAAAATTAAAAGAAACTCTTACTGAATTTCGAATTGGTTATTTTATAACCTCGTTATTGGCTATTTTCTTTCTTGGATTGGGAACGTTAGTTTTCTTTGGTTCTGGTGATTCTCTGCCCAACAATAATTCATTATTTGCACATAAAATAGTCACAATGTTTGCTGACACGATTGGTCAGTGGAGCTATATCATAATTGCTGCATCTGCATTTAGTGTGATGTTTGGAACAATTCTTGCAGTTTTTGATGGTTATTCACGTTCATTTCAAAAAATAATTCAATTATTACGAAACAATGAATCTGATGATTCAAGGAAATCATATGTTGGCATAGTTTGCATACTTGCAATTGGTTCAATTTTGATTATAATGCAATTTGGAGATAAATTAAAAGAGTTAGTCGACTTTGCAACAACCTTGTCTTTTTTGGTTGCGCCAATAATTGCAATACTAAATCATAAATTAGTAATAGGCAAATTTCTACCTAAAAATTCACAACCTTCTATATGGATAAAAGGACTCAGTATGTCTGGTATTGTATTTTTAACAGGATTTGCATTATTTTTCATCTATACGAAATTTTTCTAGAAAATCACACAACTTATAGATATTCTAAGAGATGAGTGAATTATTATGGTAAAAAGTAATTATGATATTTTAGGTGTGCCTGAAAATGCATCACGAAATGAAATTCGTACTGCATTTAGAAATCTTGCATTAACACATCATGCCGATAGAGGAGGTCAAGATGAAGAATTCATTATAATCAAACAAGCGTTTGAAGATCTTAAATCCGGAAAAAAATTTCCTGACTCTCTTGATGAAAAAAAGCGTAGGTCAAAATTCTTTTGGGGAACTGATGAAGAAGAACGTCTTCGCCAAAATACATTATTGTCTAATGATGTTGCAAGAGAAATTAAAGTTGCACAAGAATGGATTGATGCATTAACAAGAACTGATGCTACTGGAATTAGATTATTTGGCTCAAATGAATTAGGACAAGTAGAAATTGAGCGAAAACCTACAGGTGCTTTATCGCTTAAGGGAAAATTCTGGGCTGGAAAAATTTCATACCCGAACCATGTATTCATGTGGGGTAGCATGACTAGTCCTTATTTTTTAGATGGTGATGATTCGAAAACGGTAATACATCTAACACAAGGAACATTCAAACTAATGGAGCCGTTAGAAAATGGTTACAATATAGAAAATGGTGCACACATTATTGTAGATAATGGAGATATTGTTTGTGGTAATGTTAATGGAATAAGACAACAAGTTCCACATCCCACAGGTCGTGTTGGAATGTCAATAATAAAAGAACATTTTACTAAACTAGAAGCACCGAATGGAAAAATTATTGCAGGTGATGTACGTGAAACTGTTTTGTTAGATGCGCAAGAAGTTTTGGCACTAAATCTTATTGATAATGTGATTGTAAGGGGAAAGAAGATCTCTGTCTTTGGTCCTAAGGTTAGTTATGACGTATTTTTTGAGCTAAAGAAAGGTGGAATGATTCGTTTCTATGATAAAGGCTCTGGATTTGATATTAGTGATGATGCGATATTGAAACTTGAAAATGGAAAGGAATTTTTCTTAGATGATCTTAAAACTAGAAAATTAATTGGATTTGGAGGACGAGATATGACATATGAGTTTCTAGATAAATTGGAAGAAAGTAGTGGTGTGATTCCGTCTAATTGGACCTCTAAATTTTCTGGTTTGTTTAAGAAAAAATAATTACTTTTTAATTCCCAGTGCTCTATTTTTCAATCTTAATTGAGTACTTCTGCATTTTCTACATCTTGTAGCACTCATATCTAATCTTGCACCACATGAAATACAAATTTTCATATGAAGTCTTGCTTTTTGCGCAATCTGTTTCTTTAGAGGATCTGCAACTGGCATAGTAATTCGTGAAAAATCTGTTATTTATTCTATTAGCTGTTCATTTTTCCAGCTAAGAGTACTGCAACTTCACCTGGTCTTTTTGCAACCGGAATGTTTGCCTTTGCGAACATGGATATCTTTGATTCTGCAGAACCATAATTTCCCATGACTATTGCACCTGCATGTCCCATTCGTTTTTCTTTTGGTGCTTGACGTCCTGCAATGTAACCCACTATTGGTTTCTTGAAACCCGTATCGATGATATGTTGAGCCAAAATCTCTTCAGAGTCTCCACCGATTTCGCCTACCACTACCATGGCTTCAAGGTCTGGGTCATCTTTTACCATGTCAAATGCATCAATCATTCTTGTACCGTTTACTGGATCTCCACCTATTCCTATTGTAATATTCTGCCCAAATCCTGCGCTGGTTAAATTATTAGAAATTTCGTAAAGTAGTGTGCCACTTTTTGATAATACTGCAACCTTTCCTGTTGAAAATGGTGTGGCAGGCATAATTCCTACTTTGATTAATCCTGGAACAATCACTCCTGGTGTATTTGGCCCAATAATTATTGCATCCTTTTTCTTTGCAAGTTCAATTGCCTCCATAGCATCTCTAATTGGAACGTGTTCTGGAATTGCAACTAGTAGTTTAATTCCTGACTCTAATGCATCTTTTGCTGCACCTAGGAAAAATTTTGCTGGAACAAAAACTATTGATATTTCTGCACCTGTTGCATCTACTGCTTCTTTAACTGATTCATAAATTGGAATTTTATCTTCAAATTTCTGTCCACCTTTTCCAGGTGTAACTCCTGCAACAATGTTTGTACCATACTCTAACATTAGTTTTGCATGTGCTGATCCATACTTACCGGTAATCCCTTGAACAATAACCGGCTTCTTTTCATAATTGCCTTCTGCATCTTTTTGACCACGAAGAATTTTATAAATATCTGTCATTTGTTTGCCTCCATTACTACTCCATTAATTGCTTCTTCTATTGAATCAAACATTTTTGTTTTTGTATCTTTTAGCATTTCTTTTGCCTCTTTTGACTTTGTACCCATGAGTCTTGCAAATACTGGTATGTCAATTAAATTATTATCGTATGCTTGAATGAAAGCTTCTGCAACAGTTGTGGTCTTAACAATTCCACCATAAAGGTTTACCAAAATACCTGTAACTCTTTTCATTTTACTAATCAGTGTCAATGCTTCATATACTGATTCTGTTGTTGCACCTCCACCTACATCAAGAAATGTTGCTGGTTTTCCGCCATTATCTGTGACAAGATCAAAAGTTGACATAACTAATCCTGCACCATTTCCAATTACTGCGATGTTTCCTTCTAATTCAACAAGTGAAAATCCACTTTTCTCTGCTTGTTCTTCTAATTCTGATTTTTCTTGATATTGTTGTAATTCTTCATGTCTAAAGTTTGAATTATCATCTGTCATTACTTTTCCATCAAGTGCGATTAATGTGCCATCTTTTAAAATTGCAAGTGGATTAATTTCTGCTAATTCTGCTTCTTTTTCAATAGTTAATTTTGATAGTTTTTGTAACATCTCTACAAATTGTTCTTCTTGGGAATCCTTCAATCCGATTTCATTTGCAACTTCTTTGGCTGTCTGGGCATCAACATCTCCTAATCCGACCTCGCGAATTGTTTGACTTTTCACTGATTCGATCTCGACTCCTCCTTCTGATGAGGCTATGATTGTATAACATCTTTTACTTCTATTGAGGAACAGTGATAGATACAATTCTTTTTCAATGTCTGCCATTTTTTCTAGCAAAATTGCACGTGTTTTTTCACCTTTGATTGACATGTTTAGTAATTGAGGATATTTGAGTTCAAATTCATCATCATTACTACATTTTTGAATTCCTCCAGCCTTTCCTCTTCCGCCTACTGGTACCTGAACTTTGATTACAAATGGATATCCTAACTCCTTGGCATCTTTTCTTCCTTTTTCAATATCTTTTGAGGATATGCTAGGTGGAGTTTTAATGCCAAATTCTTTGAAAAGTTCTTTTGCCTGATACTCTAAAAGTCGCATAAATTTTATCTGAAAATGGACTTTATATTCCTATTAACTATTCAAACTGGTCTTCTAACAAATCTACAACTTGACCAAAAAGGTCTTTACTCTTTTTTAAGAGTCTGTTTGGAAACTCTTCTGTTGAAAATACAATTTGTTGTTTAATCTCTGGAATCACCATTCCTCCAGAAACAATCACCTGTTCGATAACATGTTCTTGAGTCAACGTACAGACAATTTCTTCAAAAACATCCTCTTTCTCTTCGAGTGTTTCTCTGTACAAAACAATTGGTGTGTTGGTTTGACTGATGAAATTTGTAGCCTTTACCATCAATTCTTGTAAATGGTGTATAGACCATGTATCGAGACTGATCTGTTTTACCATGCCATATTATGGCGAATTTATTATTTAAGCCCCACAGGTACTTGTTAACTAGATGGTTAGTCAACCCTTAGCAAATTTACTCGACTGCGATCCTAATTTTTAGACCATCGATGTCGTCGTCTTTGTAATTTTCACACGATTCTTCAAAATCCACATTTTTCACTCTAACTAAAAATGAGATATCTTCGGTCTTGTCCTTAATCAAATCAAGTGATTCTTGATCCAAATCTAATATTGATGCCTTTTCTAAAATATCTGTGGGATTGAATCCTTTTTCTTTTCTCAAAGTTTGAATACGTCTTGCCAAATCTTTAATCAATCCTTTTGCCATCATTTCATTATCTCTTTCTAACGAAATTATAACAATTAGATTCTGTCTTTTTGCAAATTGATATTTTTCATTAACTTCAAAATTTACTATGAAATCTTGTTTGTCTAATACGACTGAGTTGTCTCCAATCTGAAATGTATATTTTTCATTATCCTTTAATTCATTTATGATTAATTCTGGATCAGTTTCTGCAAATATTTTTAATAATTTTCCCATGTCTTGTTTTGCTTTTGGACCTATTGCACTTCTTTCTAATTCTATTTTAGGCACAACTGGCAATCCATTTTGTTTTAATTCTAGATATTGTTCTATTCCTTCAGAATTATCAATCTCAAAAATTTCATAATTTTGTATATTCATTTGTGATTTCACAAGTTCTGAAAGTGATTCTAAGACTTGTTTTTCTCCTTTGTTCAAACAAATTAGTGCTTGATTTAATGGCCATCTTCTTTTTAGCTTACCTTTCATTCTTGCAGCCGATGTTACAGAAACTGTCTCTTTTAACAAATCAAATGATGTTTCAACTTTCTCATCAATTAATGATGAATCAACTTTAGGCCATGATTCAAGTAAAATATTTTCTTTTCCAGAAAATATTGTTCTATACAAATATTGAGATGTAAATGGTGCAAATGGATGAATCAATATGTTAATTGTTTTCAAGGTTTTAGCAAGAATTGCATAAATTGTAAAACGTCTATCTTTTTTTGAATCATCCTCGTCCCATAATTCAGATTTGATGATTGGAATGTAGATCTGACTAAGAGAGTTTATCAAAAAGTCTTCAATAGCTTTTGCAGATTCATGAAATCTACATGAATCATTTGTTTCGGTAGTTCGTTCTATCATTCTTTGGAGTTTTGATAGTAACCATACATCTGGTGGTGTTAGTAATTCTTTTTTCTTTGCCCATTCGATGGTAGATTCTTCTAAATTGAATTTGTCATATTCACTATTTTGTTTGTAAAATGTATGTAGGTGATATAATGTACTAATTACTTGATATGGTCTTGACATTAATTCTTTGGTGCTAAAGTTTAATGGTTCAATAGGACTTGCTTTCCACATGAAATAAAATCGTACAAGATCTACTGGATATTTTTCCAAAAGTTCTTTTGCTTCTAAAACATTTCCTTTACTTTTACTCATTTTATTTCCGTTTTCATCTAAAACATGTCCTTGAAACAAAAATGATTTGTAAGGTGAAACTGATGCGTTGTTATATATCACATTTTCAATTAAAAGTGTGTATGCCCATCCTCTAGTCTGATCAATACCTTCAGTAAAAAATGGTGCTGGAATTTTTTCTTTGTATGTAGACTCGTCTAAAGATGCAATCGGTGCAGAACCACTATTATGCCATGTATCGAGAACAAATTCTTCTCTTTGCATGATTGCATCACATTTCTTACACTTTACTTTGATTTTGTCAATCCATGGTCGATGTAATTCAAAGTTTTCACCGTCTGGTAATTCAATTGCTGATTCAATAATTTCTTTTCTTGAAAACAATCTTTCCATATTTCCACATTCATCACATTTCCAAATTGGTATTGGGCATCCCCAAAATCTTTCTCGTGATATACACCATGGGTGTTTTTCTTTAATAATTTCTAAGAATCTATTTTTTGGTTGATCAAAAAAGTACTCTACATCTTCTGCTGCTTTGATAGCTTTGTCTCCAAGCTTGTCAAGCATATAGAAATATTCTCGACGAGCAAGCCATACTAACCCGTGATTACAACGCCAGCATAGTGGATATTTGTGCTTAATTTTTCCAATTCTTACTAGTGCATTTCTATCTTTTACCGCCTGTACTAGTTTTTCATCTGCATCTCTGACAAAAAGTCCTGCATACTTTCCTGCATCCTCTGTAAATTTGACTTCATCATCAATTGGACAGAAAATTGTTACTCCTCGTTTCATTGCAATGTTGTTATCTTCTTCTCCATTTGCTGGGGATAAGTGAACTAATCCACTACCTGCATTAACATCCACAAAGTTTTCTGCTACTGTAACGTGATAGTTGTCTTGTTTTGCAATTTCTGCTAATTTTGGTATCTCATCTAATAATGGATGTATGTATTTTTTACCTTCCATCTCTGTTCCCAAAAATGTTCTCTCAATTTTATAATCATCAATTTTTACTTCTGTCATGAATTCTTCTAGACGTGTTTTCCCTACAATCCATGTTTCATTTTCTACACGAACTTCCACATACTCTTCTTTTGGATTAACTCCAACCATTGCATCTGTTACAAGTGTAAATGGCATTGTTGTCCAAACAATCAAAAATTTGTCTTCTTGTGCGAGTTTTACTTTATAGTATAATGATGGATCTTTTACCATATCATAACCCTGATTAACTTCAGAATGACTTAATGATGTTTGACAGCTTGGACAATATGCCACCACTCTGAACCCTTCTGTCATTATTCCATTTTCATGTGCTTTTTTCATTAACTGCCATTCTTTTTCAATAAACTCATCTTTGTATGTCCAGTATGCTTTGTCTTGATTAAATGACATGCCAATTAATTTGTCAACTTCTACCCATTTCGTATGGTATTTTTTTACAATGTTTTTACATTCTGCAACTAATTTTTCAATATCTTCTGTTGATCTGATATCACTCTTACCATTTTCAATTCCAAGCTCTTTTTCTGCTTGTAATTCTACTGGTAATCCTTGCGTATCCCATCCTGCATTAAAAATGACTTTGTTACCTGCTAAAACATTGTATCTATACCATAGATCTTTGAACACTCTGCCTCTCAAATGACCTGCATGTGGAATTCCATTCATTGTTGGAGGTCCCTCGATAAACATTATTTCATTTTTTTTACTCTCATCTTCTTGAATTAATTTTGAAATATCTTTATCTTTCAAATCATCCTGCACATTTTTCTCAATTTGTTTAATATCGAAATTTTCTACAAGTTCCATCTAACGTTTGAAAAGGTATTTCCTATAAAATCTCTTTGAGGAATATATACTGGAATCCCGTTGTATAATTATTGATTAATGTCTTAGTTGTTGGTGCCGGAGGACGTGAACACGCATTGTCATGGAAATTATCTTCTTCTGATAAAATTGATCAAGTATATACTGCACCTGGAAATGGAGGTACTTCTCAAAACATTGAACTATCTGTTAATGATATTGAAGGATTGGCAAAATTTGCTCAAGAGAAAAACTGTTTTACTGTTGTTGGACCTGAAGATCCACTTGCTGCAGGCATTGTAGATGCATTTATCGAAAAAGGTCTTCCAGTATTTGGACCAACTCAAAACGCTGCACAGTTAGAATCAAGTAAAATTTGGGCAAAAGAATTCATGAAGAGAAATTCTATACCTACTGCTGATTTTAAAATATTTGATGATGCACAAAGTGCAAAAGATTTTGTTAAATCATATGAAAAACATGTCGTAATAAAAGCAGATGGTCTTGCTGCAGGAAAAGGTGTAATTGTTTGTAAAAATAAAGATGAAGCAAATGATGCAATAGATACAATCTTGACAAAAAAATCATTCGGAGATGCAGGATCAAAAATAATTATTGAAGAAAGAATTGATGGGATAGAAGCATCTTACATTGCACTTTGTGATGGTAAAATAGGTATTCCTATGGCTACAAGTCAAGATCATAAACGAATTTTTGATAATGACGAAGGTCCAAACACTGGTGGCATGGGTGCTTATTCTCCTACTCCTGTAATTGATGAAAAACTTGCATCTGAAATCCAGAAAAAAATAATTGATAAAACAATCAATGCAATGCATCAAGAAGGAATTGATTTCAAAGGATTTCTTTATGCTGGAATAATGATAAAAGATGGCACTCCGTACGTTCTTGAATACAATGTTCGAATGGGTGATCCTGAATGCCAGCCAATTCTAATGCGCCTTGATTCTGATTTGTATGATTATCTACTTGCTTCATCTGAAGGAAAGTTAAACGAGTTGCCTGAAATATCTTGGAAAAATGATTATTCTGTATGTGTTGTATTGGCATCTGATGGATATCCTAAATCATATCCTACAGGTGATGTGATTTCTGGATTTAACGATATTCCATCAAATTCATTTGTGTTTCATGCTGGAACAAAAAAACAAGATGATAAAATAATTTCTAATGGCGGTCGTGTCTTGGGAGTTACTGCGTTAGGTTCTACATTACAAAATGCAATTGATAATGCATATGATGCATGTAAAAAAATACAATGGAGTAACAAGTACCAAAGAAATGATATAGGAAAAAAAGGACTCTCTATTTTATGATGTTTTTATAACATCTTTTTCTGTAATTATCCAATCCATTTTGATATCTTCATCTGTAACTGGAATTGACTTGACAATTTGTTTTGAATATGAAAGTGCAATCTTAATTGCATCGTTGCCTTCAAGATATTTATCATAAAATCCTTGTCCATACCCAATTCTGTTTCCTTCCACATCTAATCCCACACACGGAACTAAAATTACATCATGTTTTTCTTGAATTGGTGCATTATCTTTTGGTTCTGGTATGTCAAATTCACCTTTATCTAATCTTGATAAATCATCAATTGTTCTAAATGACATGGTGTTACTTGATATTCTAGGCAATGAAACACTCTTTTTTTCGTCTAATAGTTGAGTGATTAATTCGACAGTTTGTACCTCACTTCCTATTGAATAATAACAGGCAATGGATTCTGCCTCTGAAATTACTTTTGTTTTCATTAATTTAGATAAAATTTTTTCACTATGAATTCCAATCAAATCAAATGATGTTGAATCTCTTTTTTCTAAAAGATGCTTACGTAAAGCAGCTTTTTCAGGATTTAATGTCAATTCCCTTTGATATTGCAGCTGCTGTAACAGTATTTTTCAAAAGCATGGCAACCGTCATTGGTCCTACACCGCCTGGAACTGGTGATGCAAATGAAGTTTTTTCAATAATTTCTGAATAATCTGCATCACCTGATAATTTTCCTTCATATCTTGTCGTTGCAACATCAATTACTACTGCACCATCTTTTATCATATCTGGTGTAAGCTTGAAAATTTCTCTATTACCTACTCCTGTTATTATTATATCTGAATCTAAACAAATTTTCTTTAAATCTTTAGTTTTTGAATGACATGTAGTTACAGTTGCATTATTTTGTAATAACAGGTGGTACAGTGGTTTTCCTACCAAATTGCTTCTGTTGATTATTACTACATTTTTTCCTTCTAGTTCAATATTGTAATATTTACACATCTCAATTATACCTGAAGGTGTACATGCGACTAACATTGCTTTTCCAATTGATAATAGTCCCACATTTGGTGGTGTTAAGCCGTCAACATCTTTTTCAGGTAAAATTTGTGTTGTTGTATTAAATTCACTGAGATGTGATGGAAGTGGTAGTTGTACTAAAATACCGTGAACTGTTTCATCCTCATTTAATTTTTCAATTAATTGATTCAATTCTTCTTGTGTGATATCTGCTGATGGTGTATGATCCTTTGTTAATATTCCAACTTCCTCACATGCTTTGTGTTTATTTCTTACATAAGTTGCAGAAGCTGTATTTTCTCCTACAAGTACAGTTGCAAGACATGGTGAAACTCCTTTTGATTTCAAATCCTCTACAATTTCTGTAACTTTTACTTTGATGCTCTTTGCAACCTCAATTCCGTCAATTTTAACTCCTGTCAATGTTGCTAAATTCACAAAGCGAGTAATAAATCCTTGATTATAAAATCACAGAAAAGAAATTATTGGGTAAACAATACGTAGTGATATGTTCGTTGCAATTGTTGATATTGTTCTTAAAGATGAGAAAAAAGATGAATTTAAGACCTGGATTACCGAATCAAATAAGACTCTATCAAAGTTTAATGGTTTTGTCTCAAGAAGATTACTTGAAGCACAGGATGGTACAAACAGAATTATGGTTGAATTCAATGATATGGAGTCTTTTAAAAAAATGCATTCAAGTCCAGAGCATGGAAAATTTGCTGGTGAAATAGGACAATTTATGGCTCAACCTCCACAGCGCAATTTTTTCCAAGTAGTTGCTGAATAAAATGAAATTTGAGTATAACACCACTGAATGCATTAAAAAAATAAACGGTGGAAATTCATATTTCAATACATTTCTTAATAAAAATACTCTTGCTGCAGGAATTTTAATTTTGAAACCTGGTGAAGAAGATACTCAACTTCCACATGAATCTGATGAAATGTATTATGTTTTAGACGGTGATGGGTTTCTCAAAATAAAAAATAAAAAATATAAATTGAAACAAGGAAAAGCATTCTTTGTACCAAAAGATACTGAACATTATTTTTTTGGAAATAAGAAAAAATTAACTGTATTGTATTTTTTTGGCGGTCCTGATTCTTAACTTGAAATTCTAACTCTTCTTCCTTTGATTGAGAGTTTCTTTTTAGCAAAAAGTTCTACTGCTTTTGGATAAATTTCATGTTCTTTTGTAAGAATTTTCTTTGTCAATGTTTTTTCTGTATCCTTATCTCTGATCTTAACAATCTCCTGTATAATTATTGGACCTGTATCAACACCTTCATCTACAAAATGTACTGTACATCCTGAATATTTTGCACCAAATTCAATTGCTTGTTTTTGTGCATCTAATCCTGGAAATGCAGGAAGGAGTGCAGGATGAATGTTTAAAATTTTATTTTTATATTCTTTAATGAAGTGTGGACTAATAATTCTCATAAACCCAGCTAGGCAAACTAATCCATTTGCAGGTGTTACATTATATTTTCTTAATGTTGCAATAATTTCTTTATCAAATTGTAATCTCTTTCCTTTGTATTTAGAACTGTCAATTACTACTGTTTGAACTCCCATCTTCTTTGCAATTGCTAATCCTTTTGCATTTGATTTGTTTGAAATAACTACTGCTGGGTTTATTGGAATTTTTTGCTTTTTAATTGCTTTAAGAATTGATTCCATATTACTGCCTCTTCCTGAAATCAAAATTCCTAGATTTTTCAATACATGATTTTATCTATGGAATAAATTAAACGCTGTGTTAGTTAACATTCGATCAAACTTGCAATTTATAATCAAAAAGGTATGATGTGATATAATGAGAAATGTTAGACTAACAAAAAATGGAATTGAATGTCCTAACTCAAACTCAACTGTGTACCTAGATCCCAAAAAAATCAAAAATGAAGGGATACATTTCGTGTCACACGCTCACATAGACCATCTTCCAAATGGCGGTGATGGAACTATTCTTTCATCTATTGAAACTAATAAAATCGCTGAATTACGAGGATTCACGCTCAAAAACTCTATTGACACCCTTGATAATTTTACCCTTGTAGATAGCGGTCATATTTTTGGTTCAAAGGGATTGCTTTTTGATGATATATTTTACACTGGAGATATTTCAACCCGTGACCGTGGTTTTCTAAAAGGTGCAAAAGTTCCAAAATGTAAAACTTTAATCACTGAATGTACTTTCGGTTTACCTGAATTTGTTTTACCTTCTGTAACTGAAATTGTTAAACAAGTAAATGAAATAATTGCTAACTTGTACTCTAAAGGAAAACCTGTTATACTTTTAGGATATGAATTAGGAAAGGCACAAACACTTTCTCAGCTATTTGGTGACTGGGATCCAATTTATTATCATGATTCTGTAAAAAAAATGAATGATTTACATCGTTCAATGGGTGTTCCACTAAAAGATTCTATAGGTCACACTCAAGCTGAATCAGAAGGATTATTAAATAAAAAACCCTGGGTTATGATTGCTCCAATGATGAGTGCAAAAAATAATTTTATTAAAGATATGAAATTAAAATATGATGCAATAACAATTGGTTTCAGTGGATGGGCTAATTCAAAAAAATTTGGTTTTTCAAGAGGAACTGATTATTCTATTCCATTAAGTGATCATTGTGATTATAATGAATTAATTGAACTTGTAAAACAATCTGGTGCTGAAAAAATCTACACTATACATGGATTTGTTGATGAATTTGCTATGAATTTAAATAAACTTGGATTTTCCGCACAACCTTTACGTGAATCTTCTCTAGATAATTTTTGTTAATCAAACTTTCTTAAACTTCTATTATATGCAACACCAAACCTATGTGTCTCATCTCTTGCATGTTGTAAAATTTTTATTGAATCCTTACTTTTTGGTATAACTATGGATCTTGTTCTCTTTGGGACAAAAATTTCTTCATTTTCTTTTGCAAGTGATATACATGGAATTTCTACATCTACCTCCTTTAGAGCTGACATTGCAGCACTTAGCTGACCTTTTCCGCCATCTATTAAAATTAAATCTGGAAATTCACTTTTTTCTTTTTTTAATCGCCAGTATCTTCTACCTACAATTTCGTTAATCATTGCAAAATCATCTCGGCCTGTAACTGTTTTAATTTTGAATTTTCTATACCCTGATTTATCGGGTTTTGCATCAACAAATCTTGCCATGGAGCCAACTGCATATTCATCTCCGTGATTCGATATGTCAAAGCATTCTATTATGCGTGGAATTGTAGGTAGTTTGAGAATTTCTCTTAATTCTACTAATCCTGGGTCTGCATTTTTATTTTGTATTAGTTCGATATTCCGAAGTATCAATTCTATCATTTCTTTTCGTTTTCCTTTATTTCCAAGGATAATTTTTACCGAAAATCCTGCCCTATCTGTTAGTGCATTTGTAAGTGATTCTTTTTCATTAATTTCTTCACTTGTAACAATTGTTTTTGGAATTTTATGTGTCGTATAATATTGGTATAGGAAATTTGCAAAATTATTATCTCCAATTAAATCAAATGAAAATTTTTCACTATCTCTAATTACTCCGTGTGTTTGCCTGAATGTCATTACAATTGCATCTTGTTTTCCAAACTTTATACCAAAATACTCTTCATCTGATTTCTTCGCATCTTCCATTTTCTTTCCTGAATCAATGCTGCCTAGTCTCTGAAGCGTATCTCTAATTTCTATAGCTCTTTCAAATTGTTCTGAACTTGATGCATCTTCCATTTGTTTTTGTAATTTTTTAGTAAATACTTTCATTTGTTGTTTACTTTTCAAAATTGATTCTAAATCTGAAATATTCCAATCGTATTCTTTTGCTGCTGATTTAAATTCACACGGGCCGTCACAGTTTCCTATATGATATTCTAAACATACTTTTTTTGGTAATGTTTTACAAATTCTTACTTTGAATGATTTACGTAAGGATCCTATGGTTAGTAATTTTGAACTTCCTTTAGTAAATGGACCATAAATTTTTCCTTTTCCTAAAAAATCTCCATTACGTGTGCGTCTAGCAACTAATAATCTTGGAAATTTTTCATCTGTAATTCGAAGATATGTATATCTTTGTTGATCTTTTAATTCAATATTGTATGTCGGTCTATATCTCTTAATCATATTAGATTCAAGCAAAAATGCCTCACTTTCATTATCTGTTAATACAAATTCAATATCTGCAATTTTTGAAACTAATTTTTGTGTTTTATAATTTTGGTTTTTTAGAAAATATGATTTAACTCGATTCTTCAAGTTTTTTGCTTTTCCAATATAGATTATTTCGTCTTTGGAATTTTTCATTAAATAAATTCCAGGTTCTTTAGGTATGGTGATTTTTGATATATCGAATATCATTTCTTTATCACTTTTTTGAGATATTTTCCGGTATAACTTTTTGAAAATTTAGATACTTCCTTTGGAGTGCCTGTTATCACAACATTTCCTCCTTCATCTCCTCCTTCAGGTCCTAAATCTATTATCCAATCTGAATTTTTTATAACATCCATGTTATGCTCAATTACAATTACTGTATTTCCAACGTTCACTAATCTATTCAGAACATCTAGTAATTTCTGAACATCTGCAAAATGTAATCCTGTTGTTGGTTCATCTAGTATGTAGAGTGTTTTGCCGGTTCCTCTTTTTGATAATTCTGATGCAAGCTTCACTCGTTGTGCCTCTCCTCCTGATAATGTGGTTGATGATTGTCCAAGTTTTATGTATCCTAATCCCACATCCACAACTGTTTCCAATTTTTTCTTGATTGTTGGTATATTTTCAAAAAATTCCAACGCTTCTTCTACTGTCATTTGTAAAATATCTGCAATGTTCTTGCCCTTGTACATGACTCCTAGAGTTTCAGAATTGTATCTTTTTCCATTACATTCATCACATTTCACATAAACATCTGACAAAAACTGCATTTCAATTTTTTTCACTCCATCTCCTTCACACGCAAAGCATCGTCCTACTGCAACATTAAACGAAAACTGACCTGGTGTATAACCTCGTTCTTTTGATAATGCTGTGTTTGAAAATAGTTCTCTGATTGGAGTAAATGCTCCAATGTATGTTGCAGGATTTGATCTAGGTGTCCTTCCAATTGGGGATTGGTCGATTGAAATTATTTTATCAATGTTCTCTACACCTGATACATCCTTATGTTTTCCTGGCAGTCCTGAGGTTTTATAGAAATAAGATGAAAGTGTTTTAAGAAGTATGTCATTGATTAGTGTAGATTTCCCAGAACCTGAAACTCCTGTAACTGAAATTAAATATCCTAATGGAAATTCTACATCTATGTTTTTTAGATTATTTTCTTGTGCTCCTTTAACTATAATTTTTCCTTTTTGTTCTCTAATTTTTTCATCAATTTTGATCAAATCATGATCTTTTAGATAATTTCCTGTTACTGATTTATGATTATTGAGAATTTGTTTTAATGTTCCTTCAAAAACTACGCTTCCACCATGTACTCCTGCACCTGGTCCTAAATCCACAATCCAGTCTGAATTTCTAATAATCTCTTCATCATGTTCTACTACTATGACTGTATTTCCTAAATCTCTTAATTTTGATAATGTTTTGATCAATCTTGCATTATCTCTTTGATGCAAACCTATGGTTGGTTCATCTAGTACATACAGAACGCCTGTTAGATTAGAACCAATTTGTGTTGCAAGTCTAATTCTTTGAGATTCACCTCCTGAAAGAGTGGCGCTAGATCTATTCAAGGAGAGATAGTTTAAACCAACATTTCTTAAAAATTCAAGTCTTTCTTTAATTTCTTTTAAAATATCTCTTGCAATGAATTGCTCTGTTTCATTTAATTCTAATTTATTAAAAAATTCATACGATGAATCTATTGAAAGATCACAAACCTCCATGATGTTTTTTGAATTAACTTTTACTGCAAGCGCTTCTGGTTTTAGCTTTTTTCCGTGACATGTCAAACATGGTGTATCTCTCATGAATTGTTTTAGCCATTCTCTTTTTGCTTCGGAATCTGTTTCCATAAATTTACGTTGGAGATTATTTAGAACTCCTTCAAATGCATCTGTATATTCCCAAAATGAATCACTGTTTTTTGATTCATATGAAAATTTCATTAAATCTTCTGAACCGTGTAATATTATTTTGATCTGTTTTGATTTTATTTGATTTATTGGAGTCATCAGGTTGAATCCATACTTTTTGCCTACTGCACGTAGTTCTTGACGTCTAAATGATGAAAATCTACCACTCCATGGAACAATTGCTCCATCTAAGATTGATTTTGTTCTATCTGGTATGACTAAATCTGCATCAAATTCCATTTTAACCCCTAGTCCATTACATTGATTACACATTCCAAATGGTGAATTAAAAGAAAATGTACGTGGTTCTAACTCTCCAACTGTAATTCCACAATGAGGACATGCATTATTTTGTGAAAAAATCTTTTCGTCTTTTTCTGATGCTATTAGAACTGAACCTTTTGCAGCTTTCAATGCTGTTTGAATTGCCTCGAAGATTCTACTTTTGTCTGATTTTGAGGCTACAATTCTGTCTACTATGATTTCTATATTATGCCATTTTTGTCTATCCAGTTTTGGAAATTCATCTTCTAGTACTATCGTTTCTCCATTTACTCTTGCTCTTGAATATCCATCCTTTTTCATTTGTTCAAATAATTTTTCATACGTTCCTTTTTTTCTTTGAACTAACGGTGCTAATACAAGAATTTTCTTTTGTCCAAAATCTTTTATGACTGAATCTGTAATTGATTCAATTGATTGTGATGATATTTTTCTTCCACAATTTGTACAATGGGGAATTCCAATTCTAGCAAATAATAATCTCAAATAATCATAAATTTCTGTTGTTGTTCCAACTGTAGAACGTGGATTTTTACTAGTTGTTTTTTGTTGAATGGATATTGCAGGAGATAATCCATCTATTGAATCAACATCCGGTTTATCCATCATTTCTAAAAATTGTCTTGCGTATGATGATAGTGATTCTACATAACGTCTCTGTCCTTCTGCATAAATTGTATCAAATGCGAGAGTTGACTTTCCAGAACCTGATAGTCCACTAATCACAATAATTTTATTTTTTGGAATATTCACGTTTATATTTTTCAAATTATGGTGGCGTGCACCTTTAACTCTTAATTCATTTTGATTCATCTTTTTGTAACTCCTTTTCAATTCTTTTTATTTTATCTCTGCATCTTATTGCATTTTCAAAGTCTAGATCTTCAGCAAATACTTTCATCTGTGTTTCAACTTCAATTTTTTGTTTACCTAAATCTGTTTTTGATTTATTTTTTATTTCGTCTAATTCTATTTCCTGTTCTGGTATTGATTTGATAATTGTTTTAGGTGTTATCGCATGTGTTTCATTATATTCTATCTGTTTTTGACGTCTTCTTTCTGTTTCAGAAATTGCTGATTTCATTGATCTAGTTACATTGTCTGCATACATGATCACCTTTCCTTCTATATTTCTTGCAGCCCTTCCACAGGTTTGAATTAAACTGGTATCATTTCTTAAAAATCCTTCTTTATCGGCATCCAATATTGCTACAAGTGATACTTCAGGAATATCTAGTCCTTCTCGTAGTAAGTTTATGCCTACTAACACATCAAATTCACCTAATCTCAACTGTCTGATTAATTCTGTTCTCTGCAATCCTTCGATTTCAGAATGAAGATACCTGACTCTTACTTCTTTTTTTGACAAATATTCTGCTAAATCTTCGGCCATTCTCTTAGTCAGTGTAGTCACCAATGTTCGCTCATTCTTTTTTGCTCTAATGGAAATTTCTTTAATCAAGTCATCCATTTGGCCTTGTGATTTTCTAATCTCGACATTTGGTTCAACTAATCCTGTAGGTCTTACAAGTTGTTCTACAATTTGTTTTGATCTTTTCTTTTCATATTCTCCGGGTGTGGCTGATACAAAAATTACATCTTTGAGTCTCTTTTCAAATTCTTCAAACTTTAATGGTCTATTGTCAAAAGCACTTGGTAATCTAAATCCATAATCTATCAATGATTTTTTTCTAGAAAAATCACCCTTGTACATACCATGTAATTGTGGAAGTGTAACATGTGATTCATCAATTATTAGTAGAAATTCTTTTCCAAAAAAATCTAATAAACAAAATGCTGGTTCGCCTGGACTTCTTCCATCAAAATGTCTAGAATAATTTTCAATACCTGAACAATATCCTAATTCCTCAATCATTTCTAGATCATATTTTGTACGCATTTCCAATCTTTGTTTTTCTAATTCCGGTAGTGTCGTTAGTGTTTTTTTTAATTCACTTTTGATTGATTTTACAGCCTTGTCTCGAATATCTTTTGCAATGAGATAATGTTTAGCTGGAAAAATTTTAAATGCTTCTACATCTTTTTTTACATCTAATGAAACATTATCTAAAATTGATATCTTTTCAATTTCATCACCAAATAATGAAATTCGTATTACATCTTGTGAATATGCTGGCATTACGTCTAGTGTATCACCTTTAACTCTAAAGTTTCCAGGTATTAGTTCTACATCATTTCTTTCATATCTCGCATTGATTAATTTTTTAATTATTTCTGTTCTTGATATTTTTTCATTTTGATTTAATGTAATTGCCATATCTTCCCATTCTTTTGGTGAACCAAGTGAATAGATGCACGATACTGTTGAGATAATAATTGTCGGTTCTCCTGAAAGAAGCATTGCAGTAGCTTCTAGTCTCAATTTTTCAATTTTTTCATTAATCTGTGTATCTTTTTCTATGTATGTGTCTGTTTGGGGTAGATAGCTTTCTGGTTGATAATAATCATAATAACTCACAAAATATCCCACATTATTTTTTGGAAAAAATTGTTTTAATTCTGAATAAAGTTGGGCTGCCAATGTTTTGTTATGTGATATTATTAATGCATTTTTTCCAGTGTTTGCTATTACATTTGCAACTGTGAATGTTTTACCACTACCTGTTACTCCTAACAATGTTTGATTCATTTCTGTCTTAGAACCTTTCACAAGATCATCTATTGCCTGTGGTTGATCTCCTGTTGGAAAAAACTCTGAATTTATCTCAAATTTCTGCATTACTTGCTATTATTCTAAAGAAAAAATATAGCTAACTATGGAAATTCAACAAACTGCTTCTCTAATTGTCTGCCCTGAGAAGTTTTTATCAAACCACTCCTTGTATTTTGGCTCATTGTCATATCGATCTAAATAGTGTTGTAGGTCTTTTTCCGGATCTGGGAATCCTGGAATTATGGTTTCTTTATCGCCTTGTTGTGGTACTAGGACTTCTCTAATTGTCTGCCCTGAGAAGTTTTTATCAAACCACTCCTTGTATTTTGGCTCATTATCGTATCTATCTTGATAATATTTCAAATCTTTTCCTGGTGCTGGGAAATTAGGAACTTTTGTGGCTGACACAAGTATTGTTTCATCTTGACATGTTATTCTTTCTTCAATATCTGGTTGCGTTGAAAATAATTCTGAACTACTTCCCATGTATGCGGCTCCACCAACAATAATCATCACTGCAATTATTCCTATTGCTATCCCTACAAGTTTTCCTTTACCTGACTTTTTTGTAATTGTATTGTCTGCTTCTACATGTTCGATAAATTTTTCCTCAATTGTTGGTTCTTTTGATGCCAATTCTTCTTTTTGTGGTTCCGGATTTTTTGTTTCTGTACGTGGCTTAATGTATGGATTTTCTGATGTAGCTTTAACTTCTGTAATTTTAAATGATGACTCTGTTGTTTTTCTAATTCTTGGGAAATTAGTTTTTTGTCTATCTGAAGGTTTCATCTTGCTTGTCATCTGTCTATGTCTTGGTGTTAGATATTGTTCAACTAACGCATCTACATATTTTCTATCTTGCATAGAAATCATGCTTCTTTTTTGGAATGATTCAATAATCTGTTTTAATCTGTCTGGATTGCCTTTACCTATTTCCAGTAGTCTTAATGCATCATCTATGGTTGAATCTGACATGTACTATCTTCTGTATTGAAATGTTTATAAAAATTAAGACAAACTTACCATTCTACATCTTCTTTCATGACCAGTTTATCATTCTTCATGACAAATCCCATTATTTTCACTGTCTCTTTTGCGGTTTTTGAATTTTTATCTAGTATTTTTGTCGCCAATTCTATTTTTTCTTCTTTACTCATATTTTGCCCAATCTTGTATTTTCCATTCATTTTTTTTGATGTTACTTTGATTACAGCTGTTGCATCTAGTACGTCCATATCCTCTCTCATTGGGGTGTATTGTCCTTCTGGCTGATATTTTTCCATCAATCCATTTAAAGCTAGAACTTTTTCTTTTCTGTCTTCCACCAAAACTGCTTCTCCTTTTATCACCACGCTAATGTATAATGTATCTGCAAGAGATGCATCATCTGGATCAGAAAAATATGATGGTAAAAACTCTAAATTTCTATCTACTTCAAAACCTACTTTAGAATTCCGTTTGATGTTTTCTATTTTTTCTCCTCTGATATGTGAGTGCATGTAAACTGAATTATCCAAAAAAACGAAATTCATTGGAATTATTTGAGGAAATCCTTCTTTGTCAATACTTGAAATTCTACCTGTACTTTCTTCACTCAAAAATTTAATAATTTTATCTTTGGATTTAATGATTAATTTTCCTACTAGTTGCATACGTTTAGAAATTTCTTGTTAGTTAAATTATTTTTCTTGATCTTTGAAATATGGAATTACTTTATTTGCAAATTGATCAATAGAACCAAAGTAATTTGAGCCCCAGAATCTTATAACAAAATGATTTACACCTGCTTGAAGGAATTTCTCAAATACTTCAATCACATCGTCTGGTGTACCCACTCCTACTGAAGATCTTGCAATTTTATCTGGAATTGTTGTTGCAGCTTCTCTCATCTTTACAATCCAATCTTGGTTTGACATTGAATATTCTGTAAAGTATTTTTTGAAATCAAACCCTTCCACATCTTTTAATCCGTGAACTCTGAGAACTTCTGGTTTAAACAAGCTAACTTTGATTGCTTCTTTCATTTTTGCCCATGATGTCTCTGCATCATCTGAGAAATACACATCAATATCCAATGCCATTTGGAAATCTTGTTTATCTTCTTCAGTTCTTTCATTTTCATTCATTGAATTAACAATTTGATCTTTATGATCTTCAAATAATTCTGGTGTATATCCAATTGGTAACCATCCGTCTCCATATTTACCTGTCATTTTTAGTGTACGTGGTCCACCAGATGCCATGTAAATTGGAACATGTGGTTGTCGTACTGATTTTGCTTGTAGGCATGCTTCTGTTAATTGATAATATTTTCCTTCCCAAGTTTTTCTATTGTCTGGGTCTGAATCGTATAATTGCTTGATAACTTGTAGTTGCTCTTCAAATTTTGATACTGGTTTATCAAATGGAATGTTAAATTCTTTAAGATTTTGTGCTTCTCCCGCACCAATTCCTAATGTTCCTCTTCCTTTTGATAGTCTGTCTAATGTAATTGATGCTAGGGCAATGTTTGATGGATGTCTTCGTAGTGCATCTGTGACGCAAGTTCCTAGTTCTACATTATTTGTCACTGCTGCAATTCCTGCAAGCATAACCCATGGGTCATTGACAATTGCATTACTCCATTGTGGAACATTTGAGTGGTCCATGTACCAAATTGAATGATACCCTGTTTTGTCTGCTAAACTACATGCTGTTAAAATTTGATCTTCAGTTAATCCTAGTCTTGCTACGTTTAATCCATTTTGAATTCCGAATTTGAGCATTTTACCTGACAATACTCGATACTGGGTGTTAATAAAGCATGGCGGCTTATGTTGCCACTATTAAATAAAAATATAAAAAAGAAATAATGTTTTAGAGATTTCCAGCTTTAATATCGTTAAGACATTTCACGACATCTTCTTTTGAAATTGGAATTGGATTTGGATCTAAATGACCTTTATCTGTCATTACTACATCTGCTGCTTGATCAACATCTGCTTTTAGTTCTAATTTATCAAATCCCATCTTCTCGATAATTTCTTTGAATCTGTCATAAAATATCGACTTGTTATGTTTGTGTGCAACTGTGGTACATGATGACAATGAGTAGCCATGTGGTACACCTTCATTTGAAAAGACATATGATAATGCATGTCCTAATGTTGTTGAACAGTTTCCGAAACCCATTCCTGATAACATGGATCCGTATGGATAATTCTCTGGTTTATCATTCATGATTGCATCATACAATACATCAAATGCTTGTTTACACAATGTTTTGGTAAGATCATTTCCAAGTTTACTATCATACCCTTCCGTTGCTTGTGCACATGCATCACATACTGAACTTTTGATAACTTGCTCTGGTGTTCCGTTCATAAAGTATGAATCAATCACTGCTCTGTCTGCAAGGAATCTATCCTCTCGTAGCAGTTTCTTTTTTCCATCAAATTTTAGAACACAATATGTTGTCATTTCTGCTCCTGTTCCAAATGTTGTAGGAATTAGAATTTTTTCTACATTCATTTCTGAAGCAGCATACTTTACGACATCCATTGAACTTCCTCCTCCTAATCCAATCATTGCACTAATGTTTTTTGATTTATATTCATCAATTACTTGTTTTACCATTTCAATTGATGGTTCTGGTTGAACTTTGTCGTACAAGATATAATCTTGTATGCCCATTTTTCCTAACCATTTGTCAGATAATTCTGGAGGTACTGTTGTTACCACTAAAGCATTTTTTGGATATTCAGCTTGTGATAATGCATCTTCCCCAAATTGAATTACTTTTGGAAGTCTTACTGTATCCATATTTGAACTAAAATACTATTCTTACTTATACCTTACAATATCAAAAACTTAAGTCATTTTCATTTTAATCATATTTAGTTGATCAAAAATCCTTCAAAACTACCTCTCACTCGTAATTCTCGTGACATTCTAAAAATATTGAATGAGGGTCTTGAGTCATCATTCCTCTATGAACAAGAATTTAAAAAATATCTTTTGAAAAATAAAATCCACTTACCTAAATCTCAGATAGATCTAAAAAAATATGATCGTGTATTTTTAGTTGCAATTGGAAAATCTGCAGGTAAAATGTCTGAGTATGTTTCTAAAAAAATAAATTTCCAAAATGGAATCGTTATAGTTCCTGCTGGTGTTGAACCAAGATTGAAAAAATCCATTTTTAAAATATTTCATGGCGGCCATCCTCTTCCAAATCACAATAGTTACAATGCTGGTAAAAAACTGGTCTCATTTTTGAATGAAACTACCAAAAATGATTTTGTAGTATTTTTGATGTCTGGTGGAGGATCTGCATTATCTGTTAATCCTGATTCCATCTCTCTCAAAGACATGATAGTTGTAAATGATAAGTTATTTAGATCAGGTGCAAACATTATGGAAATTGCATGTATTCGTAAGCATTTATCACTAATCAAAGGTGGCCGTTTAATTCAAAATATGGACTGCACTGGAATTTCATTTCTTGTTTCAGATGTAATTGGTGATGATCTTGGTTCAATTTCTTCTGGAATGACTTATTGTGATAAATCAACTTTTGGCGATGCATTGAGAATTGTAAAAAAATTCTCTCTTGAACAGAAATTTCCAAAATCTGCTTTGTCTGTTTTAAAATCTGGGTTAAATGGAGAACGTCCAGAAACTCCAAAAAAACCTAAAATTAAAAATATTATACTTTTAAACAATTCTGCATGTCTTTTTAAAATGAAAATTAAATCTAAAAAATTAGGTTACAATACGAGTGTAAATAACAAAATTGTTGATGATGTTAATTATGTTGCAAACGTACTTGGAAACATGATCCTTAGGTCAAAAAATAATTGTCTAGTTTTTGGTGGGGAACCAACTGTTAATGTAACTGGAAATGGAAAGGGCGGACGCAATCAAGAACTTGTATTACGTTTGTATGAAAAATTAAAGCATAACAAATACAATTTTACAATTGCATCAATTGGGACTGATGGCATTGATGGAAATACAAACTTTGCTGGAGCTCTATTTTCCACTGAGTATGAATGTGATGGCAACCCATATCTAAAAAATAATGACTCATCCTCATTTTTTAAAAAGTATGGAGGATTGATCAAAACAGGGATTACTCAAAATAATGTAAATGATATTGGTGTAATTATCAGACATAGCCTTTAGAATCTCTCCCTGCAGTATCTTCTTTTGTAAAAAGATGTTTTGTTGCAATATTTTTATCAGATTTTATAAATTGATAATTCATCTTTAATTCCCTTAAATTTGTTAATTGATTTATGAAGTAGACTTTGTCATTAATTATTTTGTTATCACTCTTTTTTCCTTTATTCATAATTCCAAACATCATTTCGGAATCACACATTACATTAACTACGTCTTGATTTTTGATAATGTTCACGCCTAATCCCCAGTAAATTCCTACATGAAGTGCAACAAATTTTGATTCTTCATAATTTGTTATGTTTAATTTTCCTCCAGACTGAGACGCTGGTGGATGCTCTCTAATTTGATCTGCAACATTATTTTCTGTTTTTATTGACCATGAATACTCTTTGATATTTCCATCAAAGAAAATTTCATGTTCCATAAGTCAATCAAAAAGGTGTTTTTTGTCTATTTAATTTGTATTCTGGTCTTAATGATCCACATTGAAATTAATTTTCATGATGAAGTCACATAATTTCTTCAGAAAAATGGTTGATGAATTAGTAGAATTTTCAGCACATGATCCTGAGTTAGCTGATGGAATAAAATGGCTAGACAGTCAGGCTCAAAAAAAGGGTATTACATTTTATGATATGGTTTTTGAAGTATTATACAGCCACGATGTTAATTCAAAAGCTCAAAACTGGTTGAAAACAAGAAATTAATTATTTTCGTTCTTCTATTGGTATGTAATTACATCCCTGTGGACCTTCATATTTTCCAACGTATGTTGCTTTAGGCCTGTATAGCATTGGTTTTGGTGCTGCTTCTGCAAATTTTTCTTCAATGACATGTGCGGCCCATCCTGAAACTCTTGATATTGCAAAAATTGGTGTATTCAAATCCATTGGAATATTTAGCATATAGTAAACTGATGCACTGTAAAGATCAACATTCGGAAAAATATCTCTTTCTTTTCTATTTTTCATTATTTCTGCAGTGGTCTCTTCCACTTTTTTTGTAATATCGAACCATGGCAATCCTGTTTTTTCAGATAATTTTTTTGATAATTCCTTTAGAACCATTGAGCGTGGATCTACAGTTTTGTAAACTGCATGTCCCATCCCCATGATTCTATCTCCATTTTCAATCTTTGATTTAACCCATTCTTCGGCGTTTCCTTCATCTTTAATGTCTAGTAGCATTTTCATAACTTCATAATTTGCTCCTCCGTGCAGTTCTCCACTTAATGCACCGACAGCTGCACTAACCGCTGAATACATATGTGCACGAGTCGATGCAACCTCTCTTGCAGCAAATGTTGACGCATTAAACGTATGATCTGCATGTAAAATTAAACAGACGTCAAACACTCGTTCCATTTCTTTATCTGGTCTATTTCCTGTTAACATGTATAGGAAGTTTGAAGCATGACTTAATTCCGGATCTGGCTGAATTGGCTCTTTGTCATTTCTGACTCGTTCCCAACTTGAAATGATGGTTGGAACTTTGGCAATTAGATTGATTGCTCTTTGTTGACTAACTTCTTTTTCTGTTCCTTGTTCATCATAATATCCTGCCAACGCTGCAACAAATGCTTGTAACACATCCATTGGATGAGCGTTTTTTCTCCAGTTTCTCATATTTTTTTGCATTTGTTCAGGAATTTCTCTTGCTTTTTTTAGCTTTGATGTAAACTCTTCAAATTCTGTCTTATTTGGCAAATGATCATGTAAAAGTAAAAAGCAACATTCCTCAAAATTTGAATTTTTTGTTAAATCTAAAACATCAAATCCTCGATAAATGAGCTTACCCTTTTCTCCATCAATTAGAGAAATTTTTGTATCTGCAATTGGAATATTTCGTAATCCGATATTTTTGGTCTCCATACCTTTCACATAATTTTTCGGCTTTTAAATTTTCAAGTGATTTGTGATAAATCTCATAATTCTCAGTCAATACTTTTCGATGTAGTAAGTCTAAAGAATCAAAGCTTGAGCATAATAGATCATATTTCATTAATTTACATGTCTACCTTATCTGAACGTGAAATGAGACAGAGAATTGATGAAGAAATTCTTAATGCAACGCCTGAATTTTTAGAAGTAATTCAAAAATTTGATCAAGAAAATCAATTGAATTATTCTACAATTTATGAGATTTATTCTACAATCATTAATTCAGAAAAAACAATATCTCCAAAATCGAAACAAAAATAATCATTTTTGGTTTAAATGTGGGTTCCTCTCATTTTCAACATTAATGGTATCTAAAATCAAAAAATCAAAAATTGTATGTGTTTCACATAGAGAAGATGCCGATGGTATAAGCTCTGCTGCATTAATTAAACAAGCATTTGGAGGAGAAACAATTCTTGTGGATTACCCTGGAATGATGGATAGTATGGAGCCTCTGAGAACTGATCAAAAATTAAAAGAATTGTATATTTGTGATGTTGGATTAAATAAAAAAAATGAATCTGATTTTGTTGAACTCTTAACACAATTACGAAAAAGAAGTGTAAAAGTGGCATATCTTGATCATCATGATCTTGATAAGAAAATTATAAAACAATTAGAAAAAATCAAAGTTAAAGTTGTTCATGATACAAATGAATGTGCATCTGTCCAAGTATACAATACATACAAAAATAAATTAAAAGATCATGCTGCATTCATTGCTGCATGTGCTGCAATAACTGATTATATGGAGGATAGACCGCTTGGTTCTAAATTATTGCAAATATTTGATAGACAATTTGCTTTGATCAGTGCAACCGTAATGACATACAATATTGTTGGACATCAAAAAGAACCTGATTATTTATTATATTTGGTTGATGAACTTAGTGAATCAAAATATCCGCATGAAATTCCAAATTCTTATGAATTTGCACAATTACAAGTTGATAAACTTGCTCAAATATTTTCAAAAGTGAAAAAAAATATGAAAGTAAAAAAGAATTTGGGCTATATGGAAATTACTGATTCTGGTGCAAGCGGTGCTGTAAATTTTGTACTTGGTTTATCTGGAAAAGATGTTGGTATTGCATACAAAGAACGTGTTGATTATGGAGTGTATGCTGTATCTGTTAGAGGTTCAAAACAATGTAAGATTCATCTTGGAAAGTTAGTTAATAAAATAACTGCTGAAATTGGTGGGTCTGGCGGTGGTCATGACAAAGCATGTGGGGCATCAATTCCAAAAGCAAAAATATCAAAATTCATCAATGCGATAAATTCTGCATTGGAAAAATAAATTGTCGACTGAATCATTACGTAAAGATCACAAATTAATAGAAAAAGTACTACAGGCATTATCTGCTACAATCAAACTCCTGAAAGATGGAAAACAAATTCCTGAACAAATCTTACTTCCAACACTTGATTTCACTCAAAATTTTACTGATGTTTGTCATCATGGTAAAGAGGAAGAAGCATTATTTCCTGCACTTGAAAAATCTGGGATGCCTACATCCATGGGTCCGATACATATGATGTTAATTGAACATAAAAAAACTAAAGAAATTGCGGAACACATAGTTTTGGCATCAAAAAAATACCTTGAAAAGGGTGATTCTGATTATTTGATAAAAACTTTGGAACTTTACGTTCAACATGTGACTGAACATTTGTGGAAAGAAAATAATCGATTATTTATGATGGCTGATACTAGATTAAATTCAACCTCAAATGAAATAGATAAAAATCTTAATGATATCGAAGAAAAAAAACTCCAAGAATTAGGGAAAACTCGTTCACACTATGAATCTCTTGTAAATGAATTAGAAAAAAATGTCTCTGAAATTAATTAGAAAATTCTACAATCATATCAATTTCCACTGTTGAATTTAACGGGAGATTTGCCACTCCTACTGCAATCCTTGAATGCTTTGCCATATCTCCAAAAACTTCAACTAACAAATCTGATGCTGCGTTGATTACCTTTGGCTGTTCTGCAAAATCTGGACTTGAGTTAACAAATCCTGAAATTCTAACAAATTTTGTAATCTTGTCAAGTGAGCCGAGATTTATTTTTAATTGTGCTAGACCATTAATTATACAAATTTTTGCAGCTTCTCTTGCTGAATCTACAGATTGGTTTTCAGGTACCTTTCCTTCAAAAATTACTTTACCTTCTTTCATTGGAATCTGTCCTGAAACAAAAGCAAGATTTCCTGTGGTTACTACTGGAATGTAAGATCCTGCTGGACTAGGAGGCGTTGGAATGTCAATACCTAATTCTTTCAGTTTTTCCTCAATCATGAACTATCATTGAATTTTGTATATTTAGTCCTATACGGAATTATTTTAGGCGTCAACATTAATTTCAGTTGAATTAATTTCACCAAAATTCCGATAGCAGTTTACTCTAGCTAATACCTAGTCAAATCCGGATTGAATTCATCAGTGATATAATATGAGTATGGCACCCCAAGAATTAGAAAAAAGCGCTAGCAAATACGCGGCAGCTGCTATACGAGCTGATTCACAAGGCGCTGCTGGAATGGCCATAACTGATTATCAAAATGCATCTGAAACTTTATTGAAATTAATACGACTTTATCCTACTAGCAGTTTGAATAAAATTTACAAGCAAAGTTATCAAAAATATCAAGAACGTATTCAAGCATTACGTGATAGTAATGGTGGAAATATTGCCCCTGCGGTAGATCCTAACGCATCTCCCGAGGAACAAAAAAAGGCTTTGGCTAGAGCTCAACCTCACAAAGATGATGGTAATGATCTTGAAGATTTAGTTATGAGAGAAAAACCTGATGTAAAATGGTCTGAGGTAATTGGATTAGATGATGCAAAAGGCGCATTACGTGAATCAATTGTTTATCCTAGTAAACGACCTGACTTATTTCCATTAGGTTGGCCACGCGGTATGTTATTGTATGGCCCTCCCGGAACTGGAAAAACAATGCTTGCAGCAGCAACTGCAAATGAACTAGATGGTTATTTCATTAATGTTGATGCTGCATCAATGATGAGTAAATGGTTAGGTGAAGCAGAAAAAAATGTATCAAAATTATTCAATATGGCACGAAAGTATAATGAAAAAGAAGGCAAACCTGTAATCTTATTCATTGATGAGGTTGACTCTCTTCTTGGAGATAGAAGTAGCGAGGTCGGTGGTGAAATTAGAGCAAAAAATCAATTCCTTTCTGAATTAGATGGTGTTAATGGAAAAGGTAAAGAAACCATGATGTATGTAATAGGTGCAACTAACAAACCTTGGAGTTTGGATGAACCATTTCTGAGACGATTCCAAAAAAGAATTTACGTATCTCTTCCGGCAATGGATGCACGAAATAAATTATTTGAACAATATACTGCTCCTCTAAAAAAATCAACTCGATTTAATCTGGTTAGTCTTGCAAAACAATTTGATGGGTATAGTGCAAGTGACATCAAAGATGTATGTCAAGGTGCACAATTGCTAGTTGTAAACGAATTATTCAGATCTGCTAATTACCATGAACCTGTTGACGGTGAACCGCCACAAGATCCTCGTGAGTTGACAATGGCTGATTTCAAAGATATCAAAGCAAGAAGAAAGCCAAGTGTTTCTACAGAAAATATTCGTGCATATCATAAATGGAGCGAATCTTTCGGTGCACTCTGATCGGTTTTCACATCGATCAACAAAGAATCTTTTAAATCCTGATTCTAAGAAACTTGTAGAGGGTCACAATAACTACAAAGAAATCCAAACATTGCTGATCTTCTACATGCACGAAAAATTGATTTTATTGTAAACATACCAAGTACCTCTACACTGGAAAAATATGTTGGAATGCTATATGGTGAGTATCAAATTAGAAGAAAATCCCTCGAACTGGTAATCCCTGTATTGACTACTCCTGAATTATCCGAATCCTTTGTAAAAACACTGGAATGGCTACAAACAAACGAAACTACTAAAAAACCTCTACAACCTTATGAAAATTTAGATTAAATCCTTTAGAATTGATTCATTTCCAATTATTGTTCCATCTAATGTCAAAATTTTTGCCGTTGTAGAATCTTTAATTTTTTCAACTATTGGAGAAATTGATTTTTTATAATATTTTTTTTCAGTTGCATAAAAGTATGGATTGAATGATGGAACTATTGTGATGTTAAGATTTCCTTTTGTATCTGGAAAAATTTTTGATTTATCTGATTTAATCGAAATCCAAATTCTCTCTCCATTGAGTAACGAATTTTTATCAAAATAAACTGGGTGAATATGTCCCATGATTATATTATTAACACTTGAATAATTTTTTGATGGCATTGTATGACCATGTGTTAATAATACATCATCTAAAATCATTCCCTTTGAACTAATTACTGTAACATCATTTGGAATCAACCTATCGATATGTGAATCATGATTTCCTGGAACCAATATCACTTCCAATGAATTTTTTATCTCTTCAAAAAAATATGGAATATCTTTCCATTCTAAATCTGTTATAGATTGTATGCTTGATTTTACATCTCCTAAAAGAATTAATGTTTCTGGGTTTTCTTTTTTAATAATTTTTGTAACATTTGAAATAATTTCATTTATTGATGAATTTTTTTTAACTGTATTTTTATTTGATGAAAATTTATCTTCAAATCCAATGTGTAGATCAGATATAACTAGATTTTTCCTTTTTTCTTCAAGAATTAATGCTGGTTCGGAATCAATTATTCTTGTTGTTACCATCAAGATTATACGTTTGTCTTAGATTAATCCCTTATGTCTACAAAACAAGAGAGAATAGATTCTATAATTGATGAACGACGTGTAAAACTACATCTGTTTAATCCAAGTAAAAGAGAAATTTGGACCGTTGTTGGTAAAGCTAAAGAACATTGGATTGATCCTATTTCAAAATTTTGTTCTTGTTCTGGATATTATTTTGGCATGATAAAAAACAAAAGTCCTTGCTACCATTTAGAATCAATCTTTAAAGCAAAAAAAGAAAATAAATTTGAAATTATCGAATTCAATGATGATGAATACGAATCATTCATTTCTGGAATTGTTAGCAATTTGTAATCTATTCTAGTTTAATTTCAAAAAGATCATCTTTTGAAACGCCTTTCCAGACCCCAATCATTCCATCAGGTTCACATGCTTCGATTGCTGTGATTTGTTGAATTTTGATATGGTCTGGATTTGGAGGCATCCAAAGCATTGCCATATAGTCACCAACTTCACCTGCTTGTTTTGGGTCTGCCATCACTACGTTTTCTTTTTGAAAACCATTACTTGCTAATGCATTCATTGTTTTTTCATTTAGGTCCATTCTTCCATGAAGAAAGAGATAGACCTTTTTGCTGGAATCTACATCTGCCATACTTTGATTGAGTAAATTCCGCAAATATATCTAGATCGGATAAAAGCATTAGATATTTAAAATACCTGTAAAAATCAGGAATATGGCTGGCGTAGATAAATTTGGAGTAATTTTTTCAGTTGCATTTGTAGCTGCTATGATTATCATTATGGCTACTGTTCTACAAACTGATAGTAGCTTTACAGCATCAACTGACACGACTCCAACTCAAACATATTCTCCACCACCAACTCAAACATATTCTCCACCACCAACACCTCAAGCAGCACCACAAACTTCATCAAGTGACAACTTGAAATATACAATTCGCGGTGGTATAGTTGATTCTGTTTCTCCAGATGAAAAACATAATGCAGTAAAAATTATGATGGATTCTAGATTAGATGGACAATTAACAATTACACTTACTTCTGACTCAGTTACTCCATTTGATGATGGAACATACTTTGTAACTATCGATGGTGAAGAAGTTGAATTTATTCAAGTAGGAAAAAAATTAACAATTGACTTTATGGCAAACTCACAAAAAATTATGATTTACGGTGAAGGTTACAAATCTGGCGGACACGATATGAGTTCTATGGATCATTCTGAAGATTCAAAAGAACATGAAGCAATGATGGCAGCAGACAAAGCAGCAGCAGACAAAGCAGCAGCAGACAAAGCAGCAGCAGACAAAGCAGCAGCAGACAAAGCAGCAGCAGACAAAGCAG